>JAEEGL011172257.1_pt1 | contig 10550 bp, 7 predicted proteins | sample 9134231 | NCBI WGS metagenome assembly JAEEGL01 (sample SAMN16246548, study PRJNA631951) | gut metagenome | biome: gut microbiome; feature: rumen; material: fiber-attached | host: Bos | place: Iran: Karaj | collected 2018-10
AACATTTAAATTGTATTAATTTAATTAATGAAAAGAGTAATAGAACAAAGTATTCCAAATGAATTTTCACCATCATTGATTTACTATCATATAGATCATAATGAAAATTTATCAAATGGATATTATAATCCAGCAGAATTAACAGCAATGAGAGAAGAAAGATTAAGATTAGAAGAAGAACAAAAAAAACAAATTTTATATGAAGAAAATCTCCAAAAATATAAAAATAATATTAAAAAATATAATCAAATTCATAATCAAGATATTATTAATGAAACAACAACTTCAGTTTCTTCTGTTCAAAGAGGAAAAGAATACAATGAAAATTTAAGAAAACAAATGAAAATAAAAAATGAAAAAAAAAATAAAAAAAAAAATAAAAATGATATTAATAATAATATTGATAATTCAAAAAAGAATAATATAATTTCTACAAATGAAGCTCAACAATTTACACAAGGAAGTGAAGTTATGAATACATTTAGTTTTAAAAATCAAATGAATTCATTAACAACTGAAGAAAATAATAATTGTTATATAAATGAAAATTTAAATAATAATAATAATTATATAAATGATAATATAAAAAAAAACAATAATTTAAATAATAATGTAAGAGACTTAAGTGGAAATATTTTAGAACAAATTATAGAACAAAGTACATTTATGAATAATAATTCAAATATTTTAAATACAAATTCAATAAATAATATAAATGAAGATAATATACAAGAAAAAATAAATCAAAATTTAGAAATGGTAAAAAATTTTCGTCAAAATGGAATGATGTCTTTATTTAGTGATAATAATAATAATAAAGAAAATAATCAAAATAATAAAAATTTAAATGATAATATGTCAAATTTAATAAAACCAAATGATATAAATGAATCAATATCATCTTCATTTCATCCAAGTCAATATCCAAATACATCTTTTAATATTTCATTTCATTCAAATAGTAATTTTTATAATAATTCAAATATGACTGAATTACAACAAAAAAGATATCAAAAAGCTTTGAGAAAAATGATGATTGATCAATTAAAAAATAATCAAATTAATATTCCATCTATTTGTAGTTGTGGTCAATTACAAAGAAAAATTGATGCTTTATTAAATGAAAATAGAGAAATTACTCCTGATGATTTAATGAATGTTGATTGTGCAAATAATTGTATTTATTATCAAAAACCTGGTGAATATCATAGAGCTTTGTCTAATATAATTCATGGTATTAGAAATTTAAAAATGAAAAATAATAAAAGATAAATTTTTTTTATATATTATATATTATTTATTTTAATATTTATTTTCATTTCATAAAAATAAATATTAATTCAATTATTTCTTTATATTATCAAATTAAATTGTTTTATTTAATTTAAATATTAATTTTTAATAAAAAAATATAAAATAAAAAACCTATTTTTCAAAGTTTCAATTATGTTTAATAAAAGGAATTTATATAATATATATTTAATAAATAATTGATTTAAATATTAAATTAAAATCCTATAATCTAATTTATAATAAATTAATTTTAAATATTTCAAAAAATTTATTAAATTAAATATAAATATCATCATCATTTAAAAATTCTTTATATAATTCAAATTTCATTTCCTGAACTTCCATTGTAGAATTCATATAAAAATTGATTATAAAAATAAAATCAAAATCATCAAAAATTGAAAAATATTTAGCTTTAGTTATTCCTTCCCATCTTTTTAATATTTGTTCACCATTAAAATAATAACTTTCATAAATAGAATCCTCAGGTTCTGATTTATTTCTTCCTTGATAGTTTTTTGGTTCATATAAAACAATAAAACTTCCATCTTTTAATACAATTAAATCATTAAGAGGTTGTAATTCAATAGTACTTAAAATTTTTAAATTTTTTAAATTAATAATCCAAATTGAATCTTGACAACCTATTATTAAAATATATTTTTGTAAATAATCTAATTTTAAGAAATTTAATTCTCTTTGATTTAATTTATAAAATGAACCTTTATATAAAATATTCCCTAAATTTAAAAATACTTTCCCAAAAAAATTTAATGATTCAAGTTCATAAAATCTGAGTTCTAATTCACAATTAATTACTTTTTCATGAAATGAATAAAGAAAAAATGTTTTATTATCAATAGGAAAGATTTTTCTTTGTTTAATATTATATATTAACATACATTGATATTTATTTTCATTTATTTTACTCCATATTGAAAAACCTGATAATTCATATCCAAAAGCAATTTTATCTTTAGATAATTCTTCACAATAAGTATAACAAGGAAAATTTAATGTTTCAAAAGTTTGAATAACTTCATAAGTATTATCTTCTAAATTACATCTTATTATTTTTGACTCTTTTTCTAAACATATAGCAATATCATTATTTAATAATTTTTTCATATAAAAACATTTTAATTTGTTATTTATTATTATTTCATTTGTTAAATAATTTTTATTTGAGACTGCCATTGTTTTATGATATTCTGATTCTAAATAATATATAAATTTATCAATTGATAATGGAATTATTATACATTTATTAAATTCTTTTATTTTTAGACTTTTAATTAATTTTTCTTTAGATATTACTTTTTTTAAATCTAAAACTGGAATTTTTGGGAAAATTATATTTATTTTTATTTTGTTTTCTTCATTTGAATATAAGAATTCATTATTAAAATTAAAATAATTTTCGAAAGGTTTATAAAATTGTATAGTTTTTTGTTTTATTATCATTTGATGTATTAAATTAATAAATTTTTCTTTATATTTAAATTCACTAATTTTAAATTTATCTAATTGTTTAAAAATATTATCAATTGATTGTAATATTAATTGTTCATCAAAATTGTTAATTGATGATGATATTAATAATTGAATTTGAGAAAATGAATTTCTAAATTTTTCAATATCTTTTAATTGAATATAAATTAAACATAATGCCTCATATGATTGAAATGATAAATTTCTACTTTGAGAATTAGACATTTCCATTTCAATCACCATATTATAATGTTCAATTGCTTCTGATATATTATTTGCATTTTTAGCTGCTTTAAATATATTTTCCATTTCATCATTCATTTCATCTATATCATTTAAATTTTCTTCATATTCATTTTTTAATTCATCATTCTCATAATCATCATCATCATATTCACAATCACTCATTTATTTTTTTAATAATATTATTACTATATATCTAATTAATTTGATAATTTATTTTAATTAAATTTTAAATAATTCAACAAAATTATAATTTTAAAATAATGAATTCAACTGATAAACAACTTACAGAAAGTCATATTTTTAAATTTGGTTCTCAAGAAAATGAAATTTTAATTAATATTTCAAATAATAAAAATTATATATTATTTAATGTTCAAGATAATAGTTATTTTCCACCAATAATTTATGAAGCATTTTTATCTTTTAGAGAACTTAAAGAAAAAAATGAAATATTTAATAATTTTAAATCCACTTATCAATTTGTATCATTTTTAGAATCATGTCAAAAAAAACATAATATGAAATTAAATTTTGATAAAAAAGATAGTGCATTTATAATAATAAAAGATTCTTCATTTGAAAAAGATTTAATATTAGAAATTCAAAAAAAGAAAAAACAACAAACAAACCAATCAAATTCAAATAAAATTCAAATAGACAATTCATTTCTAATATCAAAACTAGAACAATTAGAAAAAGAAATATCATCTTTAAAATTAGAAGTACAAATTCTAAAAGAAAAAAATCAAACATTAGAAAATAAAATAACCATAATTCAAAATACTCAAATTGCAAATTCACCTCATTCTGAATTTCAAATAAAAAACATAAATTCAAGTATAATAAATTCTCCTTTAAAACATAGTAAAAATAATTCTATATTAGAATCACAAAGAACAACAATTCCAATAGAAAAAATAAAAATAACAGAAAGTGAAATAGTAAAAAATTCTGAAATAGAATTAATAAATTCATGGATAAAACCAGATACAGAAATAAAATATAAATTATTATTTTCAACAAAAATAAATGGTGATGATTCATCAACATTTCATTTATTATGTGATGATAATTTTCCAACAATAACAATAATAAAAACAAAAACAGGTTTTCGTTTTGGAGGTTATACTACAATTCCTTGGAAAAGTGATTCTTTAGTTTTTTATAAAGATAATTTAGCTTTTTTATTCTCTTTAGATAAAAAAATGAAATATTTACCTGAAAATCCTGATGAAGCTATTTGTTGTATTAGTGGATGTGGACCTACTTTTGGAGCAAGTGATTTAACTATTAGAAATGAATGTACTAAAAATTGTAATAGTTTCTGTCAAGGTCCTCAAAGTTATCAAATGGAAAAATCTGAGTTAAGTGGAGGTGTTGAAAAATTTGTTGTTGATTGTTATGAGGTTTATCTTGTTGAATTTGGGAATTAGTTTTTTTTTTTTTTTTTTGGGGTTTTTATAGTTTTTTTAATTAGGTTTTTTTTTTTTTTTTTTTTTTTAGGGTTTTTTTATTTGTTTTTGTTTTTTTTTTTTTTTGTCTTTTTTATGTGTTTTTTTTTATTGTTTTTAATTTAATTAATATTTAATTTTTAATTTTTATTTTATGAAATATTGGATGTTTATAATATTTTAAAAAAAGTTTTTTTTAGTTTTAAATACAGTTTTTTTTTTTATTATTTTTTTTATTTTTTTTAAATAATAAAAATGAGAAGATTAAAAGAATTTATTAATTTGAATAGAAATGATTCTCTTTTATTAACATCAACAAATACAATATCCACATCTAAAAACAATAATAAAAAAGAAGAAAATTTAGAGTATGAATCAGACACTGAAGTTGATTATACAAATACACAATCAAATTTTTTTCAAGAAAAACCTTTTATTGATAATCATCCTTCTTTTGAAGATGTTTTTAAAAATAATTCATATGAAATATTTCAATTTTTAGAAAATAGAGATATTGAAAATTTAAGAAGAACTAATAAATTTTTTTGTGATATTTGTGACTGTTATTATCTTTTTGATAATTCAATTCAAAGTTTAGGAAAATTATTTGCAATGTCATTAAATAATGAAAATAATAATGATTCAAAAAATAATAAAATTGTTGCTAAAGATAAAAAAAGTAAATTTATTGAAAAATTTAATTTTAATCAATCTGTTGATAAATATTATAAAAACACAGAAGAATATTATCAAAGAATTAAAAGTGCAAAGAAAAATAAAAAGATAAAGAAAAAAAAATAATAAATCAAAAATTATTCACAAATAATAATAAGCATTTAAATTCAAAAATTAAATTAGTAAAATATTATTATTTATTTATTATATAATGAATTAATATAAGTTTTTATATATTGAATATATTCTATGACAATATATGATATACATTTATTTATAAAATTTTTTTAATTTATTATTTAATCATATATTTTCATTTGAAACATTCATATCAATTTCTCTACTAACTTCTTTACTTTCATGTTCTGATTCTTTACTAAGAAAATTTTCATAAGAAAAATTAAACATAATTTTCAAATTATCATCAATTGTATTTTTTATTTGTTTTAACATTTCTTCATTTTTTAAAAATGAAATTTGTGTATTTTTATTTTCTAATGTAGTTATATTTTTATTCCTTTGTTTAGATGTAATATTAGATATATTATATGGATTATTTTCAATATTATTTTTATTATTTGTAATATTATTTGATTGATTTGGAATATTAATTGTTATTATTGTTTTATTTGACTTTTTTTTTGAATTAGATTTTTTTGTTTTAGAATATACTTTTTGTCTATAAGAATTAATTCTTGAAGAATTACTATTTTCATTTTTTATATTTGATTTATTTGCTAATGAAATATTTATATTATTACTTACATTTGGTTCAGTTTTATATGATATATTTTTTGTTATTTTTGATACACTTATATTTGAAATGGTATTATATACTTTATTATTATTTTTTAATGCTTTAATTCTATTATTAGTATTTGTTAATTTTGAAAATAATTTTTCATTTAATAAAGGTTGTGATTGATGAATTAATGTTGATTTTATTGTAGTAAATTTTTTATTTTTTTGAAGTAATTGTTTAATATTATTATTAGAATTAGTGTTAATTGAATTTGAATTAAATACACCTTTTGATGTTGATGCTGAAGAATTAATTTGATTAATATTTGTATTATTATTTGTTAAAATATCACTTTTTGTATTTATTGTTCTATTTGTATTTAAATTATTATTTAAATGTTCTCTTGATGTTGATTTTGATTTACTTTTTGAATTTGATTGATTATTATTTATTTTATTTTTATTATTATAAGAATGTGAATGAGAACTTTTTACTATTGAATATAGAGAATATTTATCTTTATAATTTTTTTTATAATTTACTTTACTAGTAGATTTTGCTTTTTCATTTATTGTTATAGTTCCTAATACAATTCTAATTGGTTTATTATTACTTTTTGGTGATTGAATTATTTTATTAGAAAAATCATAGCTTAATTTTAATTTCTTTTCATTACTCTTATGTCTTTTTCTTGTATAATTAAATTTATTAACATTTAAATATAAATTACCATTGATTGAATTTGTATTATTTGTATTATTTCTATGAGATTTACATACTTTATTAATTGAATTTAAAGAATCATTTTTATCTAATGTAAAATAATTATTATTAATTGTATTTTTATTATAAATGATTTTATTTATTTCATTATTAAGAAAAGTTTTAATATCTTCATATTGGATTATTGTTAACTTTTGTTTCAAATATCTTAATAATTTTTGGAGAACATATTCATATTCAAAACTTAATAAAGTTGTACTTATAAATAAAGGAGTTTGTGTATTTGTACTTCTAGTAGAATTATTACCTGTAGAGGCTAAATTAATATATGATGTTTTTTCTTTTATTTTACTAGAAGATATTTTATTTTTTGTTTTTTTTAGAATTTTATTTGTATTATTTATTCCACTACCAGTTTTTTTCATTTAAAAAAATATTTATTTTACAATAATTAAAATTATTGAATTTTATTTTTATTTTTTTTACATTTTTATTAGATTTTGTCACAAAAACTAATTAATATAAAAATATAATAACTTTTATATTACTCAACATTTGATATTTTATTTTGGAATTTTGGATAGATATAATGTATAAATTACATTATAAACGTTAAAAAATTCCATAAATTTATTATATAATATTATTTATTAATTATATAATTAAAAAAATTTATGGTTTTATGCTTAATATTTAATATTTAATAGGATATATTTATATTTAAAAGTAAATGTATTATATTTTAAATTGTTTTATTCTTCTTAATTTTGTAAATAAATTATTATTAAATAAAATCTATCAATATAAAATATGGAATCAGATAATTCAAAAAATCAAATTTTAAAAAATTTATTAGAAATATCTCAACATAATAAATATAATGAAATGAAAAAATCAAAAATGTTAACTAGAGAAAAAAGTGATACAAAATTTCAAAAAATAAAATTAAAATTAAAAGTTCCATCTTTAAAAAACTTTACAACAAAAGATAAAATTCTATCAAAAAATAATGTATTTAGAATATCACCTATTATAAAAAAGCAAAAAACAAGAAATTCAGTAATAACTCATAAAACTATAACATATGATTCAATATCTAATCACAGTATTTCAAATAATAATTTTAATATTAATTCTGAAAAAGATAATAATAATCAAATTGAAAAAGAAAATAAATTATCATTACCAAAAATAATATCAAATGGTAATGATAAAGAAAAAAAAACTTTATTAAATTTATCATTTAGTGATTTTAAATATAAAAAATTTAAAAAAACAATAGCATTTAATAAAAGTATAGATAAAAATATGAATAAAACAAATAAATATATAACATTATCACCATCATCAGTAATGCCATCACCAATAAAAATAAAAAATTATAATTCAATATATAATAATGAAGATAATCGTTTATCTCCAAAAGGAATATTAAAAAAATACGAAAAATTAAATACCTATAAAGCATCTCATAAACACAATCATAGAAATCATAAACAATATATTAAAAAACAAGTAACATTAGATGCATTAAAAAAAACATTTAATTTTTCTCAAATAGAAGAATTCTCAGTTAAAAATAAAGATTTAAACTTTCCAAATTATCCAATTCCAAAAACATCAACTCATGAAATAAACAATATTATAAAATCTTTTGCAGTAAATTCATATCAAGGTCTCTTAAGAAATTACAACGAAGATAAAGTATCAATAATATTAACAATAAATAAACCAAAACAATCAAATATAAAAGATTGGCCACAATGTTCTTTATTTGCAATATATGATGGTCATGGTGGAAGTAAATGTTGTGATTTCTTAAGAGATAATTTACATAATTATATAGTAAAAAATGAATATTTTCCAAATAATCCAGAAGAAGCATTAAAATATGCATTTTCAAAAGCAGAAAAAGAATTTTTAGAAAATGCAATAATAGAAAAAGAAAAAAGTGGTTCATGTTCATTAGTAGCATTAATAATAAATGATATAATATATATTGCAAATTGTGGTGATAGTAGAGCATTAATATCAATTAATAATGGAAAAGAATTTAAATTAGTTAATAATATTCATAGACCAAGTGAAGAAAGTGAAAAAGAAAGAATTATTAATAATGGAGGATTAATTTATGATTCTAATTCAATTAAAAGAATTATTCCAGGAAGATTAAGTGTTAGTAGAGCTATTGGAGATATTAATGCTAAAATTGAACAATTTGGTGGTAAACCTAATGTTTTAAGTGCTGTACCTGAAATATTTAAAATTTATATTAATCAACCTAATCAAAAAATTGATTTTTTACTTTTAGGATGTGATGGAATTTTTGATTATTTATGTAATAAAGATTGTATTAAATGTGTTTGGAATGTTGTTTATGATGAAAATAATAATTATAAAAATATTCATGATATTAGTTTAAATATTGTTGATATGGTTATTAAAACTGCTTTAAGAAGAAGAACTTTAGATAATGTTACTGCAGTTTTTATTAGTTTTGAAAATTTTGAAAAAATATTTTTTGAAGAAAAAAATAATAAAATTACTATTCCTTCAAGTGAAGAAAAAAGAAAAAATCATTCAATGAAATTTAATCAAATTCATAAAAGTAGAAATGAAAATATTGTAAATCATTCTATTCAATTTAGTCATGATAGTGATTTATTGGTAAAAAATAAAATGGATAGAACTTTAATTCTTTCAAGTTAGAACAATTTATTTATAAATAGAATAATAATTTTTGAAATTTATACTTCCCTTTAACTAACATAAAAAAATTATATTATATGATGTATTATTATTGAATATTCTAGTTTTTGAATAGTAATATATAATTTAGGTTTATTTATCTTATTTGAAAATATAAATTTATATTTGTTAATTATTTAAAAATTTTAATAAATTTGTGGTAAATTTCATTTATTTAATTTTTTTTATTTTAAAAATGGGATGTGGTTGCATAAGACAAATATCAATTGATTCAATATTAAATTTATTTTGGAATGGATTATTAATTCGTAATATTGCACTTAATGATATAATTGATATAATAAGAGCCAAAAAGAAAGGAACTGCAAATATACCTGATAAAAAATTTCAAATTTTTATAGAAGCTTTACTTATCAATCCTGATTATAAAGAATTATCATATCAATTGTTTAATCATATTTTAAATGAGGCAAGAAAAAGAGAAAATGAAGGTTTATTTTTTTTAAGTATATTATTTTTAGGTAAGGGAAGTGATATTGAATTATCAAAAGCTTTTTTATCAATTGCATTAACTCATGGTGGATTAAAAGATTATATAACAATTAATATGAATAATTCTAATAATTTAATTAAAAAAAAAGAATTATATAAATTTATTGAATTTTATATTGAAATGATTAGTTTTATGTGTATAGATGATTTATCTATAATTAGTGATAATAAATTACAATTTAAAAAAGTGTTAAATAAAAAATTTTGTAAAAATAATAGAGAAAGATTTATTGAAAATAAAATTTTTGAAAATTATATTTCTGATGAAGATATTGATATTGAAAATTTTATTTGTGAAAAACATCCTATTTTATCTAATGATACATATATTAGAGATTGGATATTACAATATATTTCTAATGAAAATTTAACTCAAAATTAACTTTTTATTATATTTTTTAAAATTTAAATATTTTATAAGTTTTATTGAGTTTTAACTTATATGAATAAAAATTATTTATATTTTTTATTAATAATAATATTTTCTATTTTATATATTTATATATCAGAAGATTTATATATATAGGTTAATTATAAATATCAATTATTTATTTTTTTTATATATTAAATTTTATTTAATCTTTTTTTTAAATAATTTCAAAAAATATTTTATATATTATTTTTTTAACTATTTTAAATTTTGTTGAAAAATAATTTCTTTGATTTGT
>JAEEGL011540469.1_pt1 | contig 10550 bp, 7 predicted proteins | sample 9134231 | NCBI WGS metagenome assembly JAEEGL01 (sample SAMN16246548, study PRJNA631951) | gut metagenome | biome: gut microbiome; feature: rumen; material: fiber-attached | host: Bos | place: Iran: Karaj | collected 2018-10
CATGTCCGGATTGCGCAAAATCGCCTCATACAGCGTCGGTACGCCCGCGATGAAATTCGGGCGCCGCTTTTTCAGGAGCTTCGCGTAGCTCGCCGCGTTGAAACGCGGTACCAGAATGCACTTCGCGCCGCGCGCGAGCATGGAATGGATGCTCACGCCCAACCCGAAACCGTGGAACATGGGCATGACCGCCAGCATGGCGTTGCCCGGCACATGGCAATGGCTGACCGCCTCGATCTGATACGCCAGCGCATTGAAGTTCAAGTTGGAAAGGAGTATTCCCTTGGTCGTTCCCGTCGTGCCGCCGCTGTACAGAATAACGGCGGGGTCCTGATCCACGCGCTTCACGCGGTATTCGCCCTGCCACGCATCGCCTGCGGCAAGGAAATCTTTCCACCAGATGACGTCCGCATCGTCCGGTACATGCGGAATTTTGCGTCCTTCGGTCACGGCATAGCCCGCCTTCATGAGCGGCGACAGCACGTCTTTAATACTGGTAAGCAAGAGCTTTGGGAGCTTAACCTCTTTGCGGATCGCAGCGAATTTCCCGTAGAACTGATCCAGCGTAATGGCGGCGACACTCTGCGAATCATTTAGATAAAAAATAATTTCGCCCTCACTTGAGAGAGGATGGATCATATTCGCAATAGCGCCCACCATATTGACTGCGTAAAACATCACGACCGTCTGCGGCGTGTTGGGCATGCAGATCGTTACGCGGTCGTTTTCCTTGATGCCCAAAGCGCGCAACGCTTTCGCGCAGCGATGAATGTCTTCCACCGCCTGTTTGTATCTGGTCGTCTTGCCCATAAAATCGTAGGCGATATAATCCGGATACTTCTTGGCGGCGTCTTCCACGGCTTCCACCATCGAATAGGACGGATAGTCAAGCGTCTTCGGCACGTCCATGTACAGATCAAGCCATGGTGCTTTTACTTGATTCATCAGCACAATACCTCCTTGATTTATTTTGTTTCACTATCACTTTTGGGTCAGCAGGACTGTAAAAGTATTCCGAAACACAGCTTATTCTACAACAATTATCCGGCTAAAACAACCGTTTTCGCTCTAAAACAGCCAAAATCCGGAAAGGTATAAATTTTTTTCGACACAGGTATAAAAGAGTGCTATACTATATGCGTTGTCGTTTTCTAATATCTGTATATCAATTGAGTGGAGGAACCGTTTCATATGGACAACTTGGTCATTTCGGCCGAAGTCATCGTCCCCGTCATGATCCTGATGGGAATCGGGATATTGCTCCGGCATTTTCATGTGGTCGACCAACACACGACGCAGCAGATGAATAAGCTCATATTCTACGGTTTTATTCCGGCCATGATGTTCCGAAGCCTGTACTATGCGGACATCAATTCTCTGGGCAACTGGAAGCTGATCGTATTCGTAGCCGCCACTTCTGCTCTTTCGTATATCATATTCTTGATCGTCGTCCCCCGAATCGAGCCGGTTGCAGCTAAGCGCGGCGTCATCATTCAGGGCATTTGCCGCGGCAATCTGCCGATGTTCGGCGCGCCGATCGCGCTCGCGCTCGTGGGCGAAATCTCCAGTCCCATCGTCAGCCTCGCGATCCTCGCGCAGGTGCCGTTCAACAGCATCCTGTCGATTCTTTCCTTTGAGCTTTTCCGCCCCGGACGCGGTAAAATAAGCGCCAAGCGCATTATCAAAAGCATTGTGACCAACCCCATCATCCTCGGCCTTGTGGCCGGGCTGATATTCCCGCTGTTCAACATCAAGCTGCCGGACATCATCCTCAGCCCCATCGACAGCCTCGGAAAGATGGCTTCCACGCTGGCTTTCGTCGTCCTCGGCGCTACGATCGACTTCAGCTCTTCCAAGAGCAACCGCAAACCGGTTACCTTCACGGTGCTCATGCGTCTGGTGGTCGTACCTCTGATCTGGATGGGCCTCGCCTATCTGTTGGGCTTCCGCGGCGCCGAATTCGTCGTGCTGACGATGCTTTTCGCCACGCCTACCGCCGTAAGCTCCCTGCCTATGGCCGTTTCCATGGACGGAGACGGGCAGCTCGCCAGCGAGGTCATCGCCGTAGGCTCGATCGTTTCTCTGGTCACGCTGTTCCTATTCATATTTGCGATCAAGTCCCTTGGAATCGCATAGAAAAGCAAAAAAATACGGGCAAGCGTCTTAAAAAGGCGCTTGCCCTTTTTCTGTCCGTCTAGCCTTTCAAACGCGCACAAAGATAGGTTTCGATCTGCGCAATCGCCTCCGAAAGACCCGTTCCCGCCGGCGCCCGTCCCTGCGCCAGCTCTCCGCGCCCGCCGCCCTTGCCGTTCAGGGACGCGTTGACCGCCTGACAGATTTCTCCCGCATCGAGCGCGGCGCCCTTGGCACAGGCGACGACGTACTGCACGTATTCGCCGTCCCTCGCAAAAAGAACCGCGTGCATGTTTTCCCGCGTGAGGAGCTTCTGGGAAAGCGGCTTAAGCTGCTTCGGCGCGACGTCCTCCATCAGGCGCACCACGACCGAGCCGCGCCGCATGACCTTTGCACCGGCCGTCAGCTCTGCGGCGATATACGCGGCGAGCTTTATTTCCTGCATTTTCAGCTCGTGCTTCGCTTCGTTGTACTCGTCCTGCAATTTTACGACCGCTTCCGGCGCTTCCAACGCGCCCGTGGAGAAACGGCGGGCAATTTTGTCCAGCGCGTCCTGCGTTTTACGCATGTGGCGATACGCGCGCATGCCGCACAGGAACGTCAGGCGCACGCCCTCCTTGTGCTTTTCCGCCGCCGTCACGACGACCGGCCCCACTTCGCCGGCAGAGGCGCAGTGCGTGCCGCAGCAGGTGCAGCTGTCCGCATCCTCAATCCAGACGATGCGGATGACGCCCTCGATCTCCTTCGCCTTCTTGCGAAGCGTCAGCGCATTCAGTTCCTCCTCGGTGACGTACTGCAAGGTGACCGGCGGATTTTTCATCACGATCCGGTTCGTTTCCTCTTCCATCTGCGCGATCTGCTCCGCCGTGAGCGGCAAGTCGAGATCGATCGTGCAGTACGCGGCGCTCATATGAAAGCCCACGTTTTTCGCGCCGAACAGCTTGTGCGCGCAGAACGAGAGCAGATGTTCGCCCGTGTGCTGCTGCATATGATCGAAGCGGCGCGCCCAGTCCACTTCTACCCGAACGCTCTTGCCTTTTTCGACCGGCGCCTCCAGCGTGTGCCAGACCGTTTCGCCTTCTTCCTGCACGTCCGTCACGCGTATCCCGTCGATCAAGCCCGTATCCGGCGGCTGACCGCCGCCTTCCGGAAAGAGCACGCTTCGGTCGAGCGCGGCGCGCCAGCGTCCGTCCGCCGGCTCGCACGCCAGTACCGTCGCATTGCATTCCGTCAAATACGAATTGTCTAAATACAATCTTTCCGTCTTCATATCCTTGCCACACCGCTCCTGCGCGCCGCCTCGGCGACCGCCGCCGCGACCGCAGGCACCGCGCGTTTGTCGAATACGCCGGGAATGATATGCTCCGCATTCAATTCGTCCGGCGAAACCAGACCCGCAATCGCCTGCGCGGCCGCGATCTTCATCTCGTCGTTGATGTCGCTTGCGCGCACGTCGAGCGCGCCGCGGAAGATACCGGGAAACGCGCTCACGTTGTTGATCTGATTGGGAAAATCGCTTCTGCCCGTCCCGACGACCGCCGCGCCCGCCGCGCGCGCCGCGTCGGGCATGATCTCCGGCACGGGGTTGGCCATAGCGAATACGATTGCGTTGGGCGCCATGGAGCGCACCATATCCTCCGTCATGACGTTGGGCGCGGACACGCCGATGAACGCGTCGGCGCCGACGATGATCTCTTTCAGCGTGCCCTTCCTCTTTTCAAGGTTGGTTCGCTTTGCCATTTCGATTTCCGCCGCATTGAGGCCTTTAACGCCTTCGCAGATGATCCCGTCGCGATTGAACATCGTGATGTCCCTGACGCCCGCGGCAAGCAGTATCTTGGCGATCGCAATGCCCGCCGCGCCCGCGCCGGACATGACTAAGCGGATATCTTCCATGCGCCGTCCGGTGACCTTGAGCGCGTTCGTCAGCGCCGCCAGCACCACCACCGCCGTGCCGTGCTGGTCGTCGTGGAAGATCGGGATGTCGCAGCGCTGCTTGAGCTTCCGTTCGATCTCAAAGCAGCGGGGCGCGCTGATGTCTTCCAGATTGATGCCGCCGAAGCTGCCCGCAAGAAGAGCGACCGTATCGACGATGTCGTCCACCTCTTTGGAGCGGATGCACAGCGGCACCGCGTTGATGCCGCCGAATTCCTTAAAAAGCAGGCATTTGCCCTCCATGACGGGCATACCCGCTTCCGGGCCGATATCGCCCAGTCCCAGCACCGCCGTCCCGTCGGTCACGACGGCGACCGTGTTCGCGCGGCCCGTCAGTTCGTAAGAGAGCGACGGGTCTTTCTGTATCTCCAGACACGGCTGCGCCACGCCGGGGGTATACGCCAGCGACAGGTCCTTTGCGTCCTTCAGCGGTACCTTCGACACGATTTCCAGTTTGCCTTTCCATTGACGGTGACATTTCAATGCTTCGCTCGCATAATCCATACTGTAAACTCTCCTGTTTTTGCTGTGAATGCATTTTAACATTCTTTCCTTATAAAGGCAATGGCGGCGGTTCTGCGCGGTTGACGGGTATTTCGTCATATGTTATAATCGCAGCAGAAAATATAATAATTTCTTAAATATATAGACAATTTATCAGGAGGCACACACATGGAATTAAAACGTTTATTCTCCCCCATCACGATCAATGGCATGACTCTCAGAAACAGGGTCGCCATGCCCGTGCTGTCCACGCTCTACACCGATAAAGGCTATCCGACCGACCGGTACAACCGCTACATGTGGCGGCGCGCGGAAGGCGGCGCGGGACTGTTGGTTGCCGGCGGCTGCCGTTTCGACGATCACTGCAACGGTGACAGCATGCTCAGCCTGATCGACGACTGCTTCATCGAGCCTTGGAAATCGTTTACGGACGGCGTTCATGCGCGCGGCGCCAAGGTGGCCGTGCAGATGCTGCACGCGGGCCGCTACGCGCATCAGGACGCGCTGCTCAACAACGCGCTGGTCGTGTCGGCTTCGGACGGTTTTTCCAACTATTCGCAGAGCGAATCGCACGCGATGACCGTCGAAGAAATCCATCAGACCCATGAAGACTGCGCGAAAGCGTGCGTGCGCGCCAAGAAGGCCGGCTTTGACGCGGTCGAGCTGTGTGCGTCCGCAGGGTATCTGCCCTGCCAGTTCCTCTCTCCTTTCACCAACAAGCGTACCGACGAATACGGCGGCTCCTGGGAGAACCGCTGCCGTTTCACTGTGGAGCTGATCACCGCCGTGCGTAAGGCCGTCGGCCCCGATTACCCGATCATGATACGCATCGCGGGCAACGACTTCGTAAAGGGCAGCAACACGAACACGGAAGCCGTCGAGTTCGCCAAGGTCATCGAAAAGGCCGGCGTCGACTTCATCAGCGTCACCGGCGGCTGGCACGAATCGAGCGTCCCGCAGATCACGGGCGATCTGCCGCGCGCAGGTTACAGCTACCTCGTAGCGGCCATCAAAAAGGCCGTGAACGTTCCCGTCGCGGCTTCCAACCGCATCAACGATCCTCTCGTAGCGGAAGAGCTGCTCGCGATGGAGCGCTGCGACATGGTCAACCTCGGCCGTCCGCTGGTCGCCGACCCCGATTGGTGCATCAAGGCCAAGGAAGGCCGCTTCAATGAAATTCGCCGCTGCGTGGCGTGCAACCAGGGCTGCCTCGCGCGCACGTTCCACCGTCAGCCCCTCGAATGTCTGGTCAACGGCAGCGCCGGCCGCGAATATCTGCTGGAAGACAAGAAGCCCGCTAAGCTGAAGAACATCCTCGTCATCGGCGGCGGCCCGGGCGGCTGCGAGTTCGCAATCAAGGCGGCCCAGCTCGGCCACACCGTTACGCTCTGGGAAAAGAGCGACCGCATCGGCGGTCAGGTGCATCTGGTCGCCGTACCGCCTGCCAAGAAGGAATTTCTCACGCTCATCAGCTATTTTGAAGCCATGCTCAAGAAGCTGAACATCAAAGTCGAGCTGAATAAAGAAGCCACCGTGGAAAACGTCGTCGCCGGCAATTTCGACGCGGTCGTCGTCGCGACGGGCGTCATTCCCAAGACGCTTCCGCTGCCCGGTGAAACCAAAATTCCGGTATACACCGCGGCGCAGGTGCTTGCGCGCGAAGTAGTCGTCGGCAAGGACGTCGTCATCATCGGCGGCGGTTCCGTCGGCTGCGAAACGGCGCAGTACCTCGCGCACATCAGCTCCATTTCGCCGGAACTTTTATACTTCCTCATGGCCAACAACGCAGAAACGCCTGAGAAAATTCAGGAGATGCTGCATTCGACCGACCGCAACATCAGCATCGTCGAGATCATGAAGACCCTCGGCGCCAACTTCGACGCGGGCACCAAATGGCCGATCATCGCGGACCTGCGCCGCTTCGGCGTCGGCAGGCACACGCTGACCAAGGTCATCGCCGTGAGCGATAACAGCGTCACCGTGGAGAAGACGGACAAGGAAGGCAACGTTTCCGTGTTCGATATCCCCTGCGACACGATCATCATGGCCGTCGGCTCCCGTCCGAACAACGCGCTGTATGAAGCGCTGCAGGGCAAAGTGGCCGATCTGCACAATCTGGGCGACTCGCAGAAGGTTGCAAAGATCATCGACGCCATCCGCGACGCCGATACGCTGGCGACCGAAATCTGATTTTCAACGAAAAAGCACACGCGGCAGCCCCGCCTAAAAAGGCGGGGCTGCCGTTTTCTTTTACAGAAGTTCACATTTTTCACAAAACCATGATATAGAGATTTTGCCGTCTTTCGGTTATAATGAATTGTACGAATTTTAATCGGAAGGGTATCACTGCGATGAGAACAAAGCTGGCTGACCGGATACTGCCCCATTACACGCGCGGCGAGGAGCTGTTCAATATGATCTCTCACATCGTCGGCGGCGGGCTGGGTCTGGTCGTGCTGATCGCCTGTATCATCGTATCCACGCTGCACCGCAACGTCTGGGGAATCGTCGGATCGGTCATTTACGGGATCTCCATGATTCAGTTGTACACGATGTCCAGCATCTACCACGGTCTAAAGCCCGGGCGGGCAAAAAAGGTGATGCAGGTACTGGATCATTGTTCCATCTATTTCCTGATCGCGGGCACGTACACGCCGATCACGTTGAGCGCGATACGTCTCGTCGACCCGACCTGGTGCTGGGTTCTTTTCGGCATCGAATGGGGATTGTTCGTGCTGGCCGTCACGCTGAACGCGATCGACTTAAAGCAGTTCCGCACCGTCGCGCTGATACTGGACCTCGTGATGGGCTGGCTCATCGTCATCATCTGGAACACCGCCGTGCAGGCGCTCACACCTGCCGGATTTTGGCTGATGCTGACGGGCGGCATTCTTTACACCGTCGGCGCCGTGCTCTACGGCGTCGGGAAAAAGGTCAAATACATGCACAGCGTATTCCACCTGTTCGTGGTCGCGGGCAGCATTCTGCAATTCCTCAGCATCATTCTCTACGCGCTCTAAAGCTGTTTCTTGATGCGCCACAGGTCGTCCTGCTGCAAAAGGGCAACTACGCGCGTGCCGGTCTCCTCATGATTTTCCTCCAGTATGCGGCCGGACTTTCTGACGGCGGCCATCACGTCGTAGCGGTCGTAGGGTATAGTCAGCTCCACCCGCACCTGATCGCGGTTGAGCTGGCGTTCGACAAGCGCCAGTAAATTCTCCAAACCCGTTCCGTTTTTCGCGCTGATGCGCGCATATACGCCCAGTTTCCCGGGCAGTGCGGCGTCGGCGTCTATTTTATTGTAGACGTTGACGCGCGGCGTATCGGCCGCTCCGATGCTTGCGAGCACGTCTTCCACCACCTGCATCTGCGCGTCGTAATGCGCGCAGGAGCAGTCGATCACATGCAGAATGAGATCCGCCTGCCGCACCTCCTCCAGCGTCGCGTGAAAGGCGTTTATGAGATCGTGCGGGAGTTTGTTGATAAATCCCACCGTATCCGAAAAAAGGACTTCCGTACCGCCAGGCAGGGTCACCTTCCGCACGACCGGATCGAGCGTGGCAAAAAGCTGATCCTCCGCCAGCACGTCGCTTCCCGAAACGGCGTTCAGGAGCGTAGATTTCCCCGCGTTCGTGTATCCGACCAGCGCGACCATAGGCACGGCGTTTTTCTGACGCTGCACGCGCCGGAGTCCGCGCTGGCGTTCGATGTCCATGAGCTCCTGCTCCAGTTCGTATACCCGCCTGCGAATCCGCCTGCGGTCGATCTCCAGCTTTTTTTCGCCCGGGCCGCGCGTGCCGATGCCGCCGCCCAGACGCGAAAGCTCCTGCCCCGCGCCCAGAAGGCGCGGCAGTCTGTATCTAAGCTGCGCCAGCTCTACCTGCAATTTGCCCTCGCGCGACTGCGCCCGCGCGGCAAAGATATCCAAAATCAGCGTCGTGCGGTCAATGACAGGCTTCCCCAGTATCTGTTCGAGGTTCCTAAGCTGGATCGCCGAAAGCTCATCGTCGAATATAAACAAATCCGCCTGCTTTGCGCTGCCCAATAGCGCCAGTTCTTCCGCTTTCCCCGAGCCGATGTACGTCGCACTGTCGATCGTGCGCCGGCGCTGCAAGAGGGTATCCGTCACCTCCGCGCCCGCGGTTTTCGCAAGCTCCGCCAGCTCCGCAAGCGTGTCGTACGGCTCGCTGTTTTCCAGTCCCACCAGTATGGCGCGCTCCGGCCGCGCGGCCTGCGTTTCATGCGTACCCGCGCGCAGGCGGTCGTCCGCCTGATACAATTCGTACATCAGCGCGCGCTGCGGGAGTTTTTTCGGGCGCAGCGGCCCATAGACGAGCGCCTGAAATTCGCCGTCTTCCGTTCTTTCCCCCAGAAAAGCCGCGTACAGGCTAACAGGCTCCCCTGCGCGCACGCCGAGCGCCGCCATGCAATCAAGGCGCATGCTCCTGAGCGTGCCGAGGTCTACATCGGACAGCCGTCCGTCGCCGTTCGGATGCGTATGAATACAGCGCACGCCGCAGAGGCGGTCTTCATTGCGTACGAGGCGCATGTTCGGCATATTCACCTTTCCGCTCTCGCCCGCGCTGACGTCGACTACCGCGCCGCCGCGGGTAATGTAGACCGACAGTTCGCGATTCGTCGCGCCCGTAAAAGCCGCCATCGCCTCCAAAAGCTCCGCAGAGGCAAACTCATCCTGCCCCATGCGCATTTCGTACAGCGCGGCGGTCTGTTCCAGCAAAGCCGTTTTGATTCCCGTGGTATTTCCGTTGATCTTATTCGCCATGCTCGTAGTATAACACGGTTCCATGCGTTTTGCATTTGCTTTTCATGGAAGATTCAGGTACACTGTTAAGTGAAAACTATGCCTAATAAGGCGGAAAGAGGTGCTTTTAAGATGGATAAGAAGATCGGATTGATGGCGATCGTCATTAAAGACACCGATTCGGTAAATCAGCTCAACCAGATACTGCATGACTGCAGCAGCGGCATTATCGGCCGCATGGGTCTGCCGTACCGCGCGAAGGACGTGCATATCATCAGCATCGCCTTCGACGCGCCGCAGGACGTCATCGACGGCGTTGCAGCTCAGATAAGCAAACTGCCCGGCGTAAGTATTCAGACGATCATCGCGTAATGTTTGAACAAAAAGCGTATGCGCCTTCTAAGGCGCATACGCTTTTTTCATGCCGAATATATCGCTTTTTCGCCGCCCGTTGCCAGCGGCTGGCAAAACAAGTGCATCCCAGAATTTCGTTTTAATCCAAGCGCACGGGGATTCCCTCGTCCGCAAGGTAAGCCTTCAGGTCGCTGATCGCGAGCTCCCGATAATGGAACAGCGACGCCGCCAGCGCCGCGCTCGCGCCGCCGTCGGTCAGCACCTGCGCAAAGTGCTCCTTCTTTCCCGCGCCGCCCGAAGCGATCACGGGAATGCGCACGGCCTGACAGATCGCGCGGGTAATGTCCATGTCGTATCCCGCTTTCGTGCCGTCGCCGTTCATGCTGGTAAGGAGGATTTCGCCCGCGCCGCGGCGCTCGGCCTCCAGCGCCCATTCCAGCGCGTCGCGGCCGGTGTTGATTCTGCCGCCGTTTTTGTACACGTCATAGCCGCTTCCGTCCTCGCGGCGCTTGCAGTCGATGGCGACCACGATGCACTGGCTGCCGAAGCGCGCGGCGGCCTCGTCGATAAACGAAGGCGAATTGAGCGCAGGCGAATTGAGGGACACCTTGTCCGCCCCGCTTCGTAGGAGCGCCTTGATCTTATCCATGTCCGCGATTCCGCCGCCGACCGTGAACGGGATAAACACCTGCTCCGCCACGCGGCGCACCATGTCGATCACCGTATCGCGCCCTTCATGGCTGGCGGTAATATCGAGAAAGACCAGCTCGTCCGCGCGTTCGCGGTCATACCGCCGCGCAATTTCCACCGGATCGCCCGCATCGCGGATATTGACGAAATTAACGCCCTTTACCACCCGTCC
>JAEEGL011790476.1_pt1 | contig 10550 bp, 5 predicted proteins | sample 9134231 | NCBI WGS metagenome assembly JAEEGL01 (sample SAMN16246548, study PRJNA631951) | gut metagenome | biome: gut microbiome; feature: rumen; material: fiber-attached | host: Bos | place: Iran: Karaj | collected 2018-10
CCTTGAGGCATTAATTGCTGTTTCATCATTTGCTGATATAAACTCAACTGACGTCTTGTAAGATTCTTAAACTGCTGCATTGGAGACATTGGCTGCGATGAACTGCTTCCACTACCAGAACCATCTTGAGCTCTCATTAAATCGGCCGCCAATTTATTAAATCTTCTGATTATTTCATACTGGTCTTTTCTGGCAGACTCTAAAGCCCTGTCTTCCAAATTCTTAACTATATCGGAAAACATCTTCTGAGTGCCATTAATAGATTCAATAACAGAAGGATCTATCGCAAAACTACTCTTTACAAACTGATTCAAATCCTCTTGCAAAGAAAGTCCCTGTTGTTTTACCAAAACCTGCAGAACAGACACGTAATCGATTACGCCTTCTATCTGAGGCATTTTCCCACGCATAAACTGATCAGGCATATCAATTATTTCTCTCAGAAGCTTTTCCTGGTCTTTAGAAACCTTGATAGCTCTTGAAATATAGAAAGACAAATCAAGCTGTGCAGCTTCTCCGCCACCCATCATATCCTTCATCTGATTTGCGTTTTTCTTTAAAGATTCGAGGAAATTCAACATCTTTTCTTGATTTTTCTGAGCCATATCAAGTTTCTTATTCTGCATTTCCTTTTGAATATCTTCGCCTATCTTCTTATGATCTTTATTTTTCATCTGATCAAGAATATTCTTAACATCTTCCATAAGCGGGTTATTCTTCAAATCTTCATTCTTAGTATCTTTGGTCATTTCTTCAGACTTTTTCTGAAGTTCTTCAAGGTCTTTACTAATCTTTTTCTGCTGGTCTAAAAGGTCTTTCAATCTGTTTTCTTCTTCTTTTGAAAGACCGTCTTTCTTTTCATTCTGTAAAGCTTGCTGAATATCGTTCAGCTTCTTTTCTTCTTCTTTTGAAAGTTCCCCATTCTTCTGTTTTTCAAGCAGTTCTTGAAGTTCTTCTAACTTGTTCTGCTGATTCTTAAGATCTTGTAGTTCCTTTTCTTCTTCGTTAGAAAGCTTACCTTCCTTCTGTTTTTCTTCTAATTCCTGAAGTTTCTTTAATTTATCTTCAACTTCATCTAATGACATTTCTTTCTGACTTTGTTTTTTCATTAATTCTTCTGTTTCAGAAGCAATCTGCTTTTGTCTTTCATAAAGATCTTCTATAGAATTAGCCAAAGATTCAAATTTCTGCTGTTGCTGAACCTGTTCTAAAAGGTTAATAGTTCTATCAAGACTATTCATATAGTCTTCCAGCTTAAATGCTTCTTCATACTTCTGAATTTCTTTTGGATCCAGATTAATATCCTTCAATGAATCCTGAAGATTTTTGAGCATCTGCTTGCTTTCTTTATCCAAAACATTGTCTAACAACTCTTGAACCTTTTGCATTCGTTCTAAAGCTTCAGGAGAAGTAAATGGATTATTTTCCATAGATTTCTGCATGTTTTCAAAAGACTTTAATATTTCTTCTGCCGTCTGTTGATTCTTTTCGCCGGATTTTATAGCTTCTTCAATAGCCTGACTGGTTTCAAAATCAAGTTTTTCTTCATGCTTAACCTGTTCATAGGCTTTTTTAAGAGATTCACTTCGTCTTCTCTGTTCTTCTACATATTCTTCAAGCTGCTTTTTCAAATCTGCCTGTTGATTATCCTGCCCTTTATAAACATCCTGCATAGATGGCATATTAACAAAGAAGATAGAAGTAGATGCAACATTTGGTTTTGGCTGACAAGCATCTTCTGTTTCCATATAATACTGAATTTTTGTTCCAGGCTGAACATATACAGTATCTAGCATCCAAGGGAATTCTATTTCACATTCAGGCATAGGCGTAAAATCAGATTTTACGTTCAAAGGTTTCCAATCTTCACGATGACCTGCTTTATAATGTAAAACCATCGTCTTAACGCCGAAATCATCCTTTGCAACAGCTTTAATATCCAATCTTTTAGCTGTTGGGAATTCGACATCGCAGCCTGGTTTAAGCAATTCTATACTTGGTGGCAAATCAGGTTTTGCAGTAATCTTATAAACAACTGATTTTTCATTTGTAAGGCCTATTTCATTACTTACACTAACAATAAAAGAAGTTGAAGTTGCTACATTAAATTCATATTGAAACTTGTTTTCTATAATCTGACAACTCTGAGTAGCATTGTTGTCAAAGCATATTTCACCTTTCTTTAAAGGCATATCTGCTTCAACATCTATGCGTATTTTGCTATTTATAAGTATCTCGGTTTCGTTAGTATTGTCAGGTAATTTTATAGGTTTATTAGAAATATATGATGGCTGGAAAAGAGTCATAACCACTTTTTTAATTTGAGGTCTAGCCATTACTTCTATAGAATACTTTTCTGAAACTGCTTTTTCGCATGTAACCCGGTAATCAATAGAACTTTGAAGAGACATAAGATTATAAACGAACTTGGAATCTGTTGCTGTTGCATCAGAATACATTTCAACCTTATTTGTCTCTTTTGATTCAGGGTCTATAATTTCAAGTATTATTGGCTCATCTACTTTTCTAGAAGGAATTGCAGCTATTTCAATATTTTCACCTACGGCTGCGACAGCATTTTTAGGCAATACTTCTAAACTCAGATTAGACCATGGAGAAATTGATGAAAAAGGTAAAAAAATACGGGCAGCCCCAGTCTTCACTTCCACAGGAGAAATGAAATACCAGCCAGCAATTATAGCAACAAAAATCAATGAAGCAAAGGTTCTTTTACGGCGTGAAAAAGCTTTTAAAGAAAGCTTTATGTCATCTGTTTTTAACTCTTCGTCAGCAGAAACAATAGTAAGCTTCTTCATCAAGCCTGAAAGCGATTTTTCGCTGTCTGTATTTTCCATGAATTCAATAGCACTAGAAAGCATGGAATTAAAATGCCCGGTACTATTTTCAATTTCTACAGCTAAAGAAACATCAGAAGGCGCTTTGAACCATTTTGTAAAAAGCCGGTATATCCAGCATATTATGCCTATGTATAAAATAGCTGAAAACAGATAGCGCAAGAACTCTGACTGCATAGGAGTTCGTTCAACTAATAAAAATATAATAACTAAAGCAATAGCAGAAATAAAGGCGGCTAAAACAGATTTTATAAAAACACGAAGTCTGCGACCAGATTTATAAGATGAAAAACGAGTTTTCAAATCTTCTTTTGCCGAGCTGTATTTTTTTAAGTTGCTTTCTATATTTTCATTCATAGCTATCTCACTGCATCATTGCATAAACCAGAATATTTAAACCCATTTTCATGGCCAATTCCCTAATTTCAGGGGTATCAGACTTATGTATACCCTCGTCTTCCAAACCATCACCTATATCTGATTCAAGCAGATATAGAATCTTCATACGCCCTTTGTCAAAAATAGCATAGGCTGCCGGCGGCTTGCCATCATGTTCATGAATCTTTGGCAACCCATCTTTTAAATCATATACAGTATGAAAAATCGGATGATCTTTGGGCAGTTGAACAAATTCTCTGTCTGGATAAAGCCTTCTAACTTCTCGACGAACGTATTTTTCCATTCCATAGCTGTCATTTATCCACAAAAAACCACCATTATCGAGATAAGTTAGAATAGCCATCATTTCGTTGTCTTTAAATCTAATCTGCCCATGACCACTAGCATATAGCATAGGATATCTGAACAATTCAGGGTCATTAACAGCAACGCCTATATGTTCAGGCTGAGTAGGCAGTTTAAATCTTTTATCAGCCTGTTTTAAAAGATTAGGAATAGTAGTTGGGCTAACATACCAGTCTCCACCACCACTATATTTTAATCTAGCAATAATTACTCTGTCCCATTCGGCAGCAAAGCATCTTCCAATACATAAAAGAGCAGAACAAGCCAAAGCTGTTGCCAGGAGCACCTTTTTTATAATTACAGAAACATTACAACCATTCATTTCAAGAAAGTCCTCCTGTTCTGCGATAATACCATTCCAAACAGGGTAACAATATAATCAGTATCAGCAATAACCAACAATCTCTGATATCAATACTCTTGCTTTCAAGTTTTTTCCCAGGAACAGAATTCAAAGAAGCAATAAGCTTATCAGTTTCGTCATCAAAAACCATTAAACCACCAGTTTCTTTAGCTATAGATTCCATTACATCTGTTTTTATCATTGGATCATCAAATTCCGCAGTAGGCGTTTCAACTAAAAACTCAACCTTAGAGCCTCCAAGTTCTTTGCCTTGATAACTTGCTTTTGCTTCTATGGTATGAAGTCCTTTTGATGCAGGTATGAAAGTGCTTTCGTAACAACCTGCTTCAGAAGTTTCAATACAAACTAAGTTATAGTTTTCACCCTTTTCACCGTTAATATTTAAAATTACTCTGGCGTTCTGCATCAAATTATGTCTGTTATCAGATACCCAGACCTTAACTACAGTTGACGCTCCAACATAACCGCGAGAGTTAGCAAGTTCTATGCTTACCTGAGCATCTTCGCGTCTATTAATCAGCCATTTCAACATATTTATAATCATGCCGGCATATGTACTGAAGCCTCTTTCGCTATTGGCCAATCTAAAACCTATAGGCCACAAAGGACCGCCATTAATCATAATTATATTTCCTAATCCGGCTCTGGTTCTTAACATAAAAGGCAATTTTGTTTTGCTTCCCATAACAGTAGAAGTCAGCAGTATTTCAGAACTTTGCTTAATAGATTCGTATTCATATATTCCATCAAACTTTGGCAAAGTCGCCATTAGAGAGCTATTTTCTATTGGGTCATCAGCCAAATTCAAGAAAGAATACGAAGTCTCGGTAGAAGGTAATAACATATTTCCTGAAGTTCCACGCCAAACTTCTTCACCTACTGTTACCGGAAGTATATTCGCTATTTCCGTTCCTTTATAACCTAACTGAGTCAGGCTTTTCCAAGACGGCATAACAAGTAACCCAAGTTTTCCAGATTCAATACGCTTAATTATATCTGATTCAAATTTCTTTATATAATTATGAGGAACACCATTTAAAATGATAATATCAGCATCTTTTAATTCTTCATGGAAATTGGGTTCAGAAGTTCCGTTTTTTACTTCGAAATCTTTAGAACAAACCCACCTATCATCTGTTATTCTTGCCCAGTGAGTTAATGATGCATTCGGATCACCAGCTAAAGCATTGGTTATAAACTTCATATCCCAGTTTGGTAAGCCGCTTAGAGCAAGAACATTCAAACGTTCTCTAACAATCTTCAATAAAAATGCTGTTTTATTGTTTTCTTCAGTCAATTCGCCATCTACGGTAGGTATTTCTACTTCAAATCTGAAACTGCCTTCTTCTTTACAAGGAATATTAAAGCTGAAAGGCACCTTTACCCCATTCCCCATTACTTCAACAGGTATAATTTCAAATATTTCACCATCTTTGGTTACTTTGACTTCTATTTTTTCTTTTGCTTCACTATTAGCTGTAATTCGAGCAGAAACTTCGCCCCTGACTCTTAAATTAGAATTCAGATAACCAAAAGCAGGTGGTTTAGGAATAAACAAAGCATAGTCTGTAACACTGCTTGTGCGACCTGGTGCAATAAAGTAAACAGGTGTTCTCATAGAAGAAAGAACATTCTGAGGATTTTCGCCAATGGTGTTAACACCGTCAGTAAGCATTATTACCCCTAGTAAATTGCCTTCTCCCAAATGAGAAACAACATTTTTTAAACCTGAACTTATTGCAGTCTGGTTTCCATCAGCCTTAAGATTAAACTTTTCTATTTCTGAAGGAGATATAGGAGTTACATTTTCTGCAAAAGCAAAAACATCAGGATAAATACCTGTTTTCTTTTCCAATTTCTTTAAGAAACCGCTTTGAACTATTTTCTTAACTTTATCAAAACGAGTTTCATTGCCTTCTTTTATACTCATACTTTTAGAAGTATCTAACATTACTGCTAGTCTGTTCTGTAAAGGAACCCAGCCAGATACAACCAAAGTCGGCCCTGTAAGCAAAAAACAAACAAGAACCAGCCATAGGATTCTTAAAGTCAAAAGCTTTCTTTTTGTGCTTTCTTTTACGCTCTTTCCTTCAAAACGATAGGTAAACCAAGCTAAAGGCAAAACAGCAAGCAGAGCAAGCAAAAAACCTGCCCAACCCCAGGAAAAATGCACAGCAAAAGAGCTTATACTTCTAATTGAGCCAGCATCTAATCCTAAAAAACTTAATAGATTATATAGCATTGGGAGCCTTCTTTTCTATTGGCTTGTTAGCAAAGAAGCTTTCAACCAATGCAAGTATAATCAGCAACCATATAGCCAATCCACTCATATCATAACCGTCTCGCAATATAGTAACTTTTTCTTTTACTGTTTTACCCTTTCCTACTTCTTGTTCAAGAGGAATAAATCTAGGTATCTTTCTAAGATTAATACGTGTCAGATAGCTTTCTTCCGGTGGAGGATTTACAGCAAAAGCACTAATAAGTTTATTTCCGACTATTAGTTCATAGTATCCTGGTAAATCAGTATTTCTAGTCGTAAAATGTATAATTCCTTTTCCAGCAGTAAGATTATCTATACTTTCCTGTTTTCCATCAGGATGCTTTAAAATAACCTTTTCATCTTTGCCGGCACTAATTGTTGCGGAAATAGGCATACCAGGTCTGGCACCGTTTATCGTTAAATCATTAGCAGTAACCATAGCAATCAGAGCCTGATGCAGGAATGGCAACCAAGTAGGCTTTATTGGCCAATCTGACCATTTATTGTCTGCGGTGAAAGTAACCAATAAAGAGCGGCCTCTTCCTCTCTTTTCTTCTATAATACCTGGTAAACCATGACTCATTCTGCATAAAAGCATAGCGGTCGGATTAGGTCGAACCTGGAAAAATTCGTATATTTTGGCTCTGCTAGGATCTCCGTTTCCATCTTTACCAAAAATACTAAAAGCTGGATGTCCGATATCTATGTCTGTAAGCTGATAACCAACAGATTTGCTGACTGAATTTCCAACTCTCTTGAATATTCTGGCTGGAAGCAGGTAACCACCACCCAGATTATCTGATAAATGCTTATTATACCAATCAGGCTCAACTCTATCGCCCAAGAAAGTAATTATATTTCCGCCAGCTAACATATAGTCAGAAAGTTTTTTAATGAAATTTTCCGGCAGATGTCTTTGATTCAGCAATATAACAGCAGAATAATTCGAAGGTTCGACATTTGTTATTTCACTAGTCAAACGAGATTCAACAACAAAAATATTTTCTTTGCTTCTATTCAAAGGATTCAGAGCAAATTTTATAAAAATATCATCGTTATTTTCTGTATTTCCTGCATTTTCAGGTTTTACAAGCAAAATCTTGCAAGGTTCAAAAACTCTTACAGCCAAATGTCTCTGGTCATCAGAAGGCATAGCATCATTCTGTATTGAGGCTTCAAGATGATTCATTCCTGTTTTTGAAAAAGAACAATCTAATGAACAAATCTTTTCGCTGTTGGCTTCAATTTCAACTTCAGAACCAATTCTGCGTTCTCCATTAATAGAAACACTGATTTTTGCAGTCTGCTTTTTGTTTGTATAATTAGCTACTGTTATTTTTAACGGAATTTTTCGACCAAGCATAACAACAGAAGCTTCTGTTTCTAATCCGGTAACAGCCATATTTTCAGGAGTAGTTCCACCGACAGGAACCATGACCAAATCTATGCCTTTATCTATTCTTTCAAGGTCATATCTTTCTACAAATGGTTTCCAAGCCGATTCTGTCATGTCTGTAACTACATAGATAGTTCTTCTATAGCCATTTAAAGGAACCAAAAGCTCTAAAGCCGGCAACAATGCTGACGCTATATCTGTTCCGGCAGAAGTTAACTTAGCATTGCTTATGCTCTGTCTTAAAGCTTCTTTATCCCATGTTAACTGTGGGAAAACAAGTCCTCCTGGCTCATTAACAAAACCTACTGTAGCTTTGTCAGAAGGATTCATCTGTTCTAATATGTCTAATGCTCTTGCACGAGCAGTATTGAATACTGAAACGCCCTGATAGGTGCTTCCCATAGACATAGAATTATCTAATAGAATAACAAAAGCTGTGGGTGCAGAGGAAGAAACACCTGCTCCAGCACTTTGCCCGATAAAAGGTCTTGCCAATGCCATTACAGCCAAGAAAAGAAGAATAATACGCAAAGCCATCAAAAGAAGATTACGTATTTTTTTCTGGCGTGAAAGATATTCCACAGACTTCATTATAAGACGTAAGCTTGGAAAATCTTTAATTACAGGAGTCTTCTTAAAATACAAATGAAGCCATATTGGAATAGCTATTCCGAAAAGACCTAATAAAAACCATGGGCTAGCAAAATTCATCTTCTTTACCTTTCTAAAATAGCCTGACGGCGTGTAAAGAAGCTTCTAATGCTAGCTTCTAATGGCATAGAAGTATTTGCAAGCAAATAATCTATACCAGACTTTCTCAAAGCAGACCTGAAAGTATTGATCATCTGCCTGATTCTATTTAAATACTCATTTCTCAAAGAAAAAGCGTCCGTTGTAATTTCCGATTTATCTTCTAAATCTTTAAAAATAGTCATATCATCAAATGGGAATCTGATTTCATCAGCATCTAATATATGATACAAAACTATTTCATGACGTCTGCTCTTAAGCTGTCTAAGCTTATTGATAATAATATCAGCATCATCCATCAGGTCAGAAAACATTACAAAAATACCTCTTTTTTTCATGGTCTGACCTACTACATCAAGACTTTCTCCTATATTTGTCTTTTCTGTAGCTTTGATGTTGTCTAGTTCGTTACAAATAGTCTTTAAATGAGCAATTCCAGTTCTAGGTCTGATAATCTTGCTTATTCCATCTGCAAAGGTCAATAAACCTACAGAATCCTGCTGCTTAAGCATTAAATAAGATAGAGAAGCAGCCAGAGTTGAAGCATAGTCAAGCTTGCTCATGCTCCCAGCACCCTTATAAGACATAGAACCACTAGTATCAAGAATCATATAACCGGAAAGATTTGTTTCCTGCTCATGCTCTTTAATATAAAACTTGTCTGTTCTTCCATAGACCTTCCAGTCTATATCTTTCAACGGGTCACCAGGAACATATTGTCTGTATTCAGAAAATTCAACATTAAAGCCTTTAAAAGGGCTTTTATGCTGACCTTCGATCATGCCTTCAACAACAGTTCTGGCTTTTATTTCCAGATTCGACAAAGAAGCTAAGAGTTCTGGATCAAGAAATCTGGATATTTTGCTGGTTTTATCCATTTATTATTCGTTATTGCGAGGCTTCATAGAAACCGCGGCAACCTACTCCGTTTTGCTTATTAACCTACTGGTTCCAATACAGTCTTAATAATCTTTTCTATAACAGAATCTGGAGTAATTCCTTCTGCTTCTGCACTGAAATTAAGCATAATTCTGTGTCTAAGAACTGAAAATGCCAATGCTCTGATATCTTCACAAGCTACATAATATCTACCTTGTAAAACAGCTCTTGCCTTGGCACCAAGAATCAAATACTGGCTAGCACGTGGTCCAGCACCCCAAGTAATATAATTATTTACAAATTCACTGGATTTAGGCTGATTTGGTCTAGTAGCTTCTGCAATAGCAACAGCATACTTTATAACTCTGTCAGAAACAGGAACTCTTCTTACTATTTCCTGTAATTCAATAATTCTGTCGGAAGTAATAACAGGTTTTAAGTCTTCCATGCTTCCGCTGGTAGTAGCTTTAACCATCATTATTTCTTCTTCTGTAGGAGGGTATTCTAAACGAACATTAAACATAAAACGGTCTAGCTGAGCTTCTGGCAGAGGATAAGTACCTTCTTGTTCTATTGGATTCTGAGTTGCCAAAACAAAGAAAGGTTCTTGAACATCATAAGTTGTAGTTCCGCTTGTTATTTTGCGTTCCTGCATGACCTGCAAAAGAGCAGCCTGAGTCTTTGGCGGAGTTCTGTTTATTTCGTCTGCCAACAAAACTTGAGTAAATAGAGGACCTTTTACAAAACGGAAGTTGCGTTCACCTGTTTTGGTATTTTCTTCAATAATATCTGTTCCTATAATGTCGCTCGGCATTAAGTCTGGTGTAAATTGAACACGCTTGAAATCCAAGTCTAATAACTTTGAAAGGCTGTTAACCAATAAAGTCTTACCTAACCCAGGAACACCTATCAATAAAACATGCCCTCTTGCAAATAAAGCATATAAAACTTCTTCTACAACCTTAGTCTGACCAATAAAAACTTTGCCTATTTCGGTCATTATTTTCTTGTGAACGTTCTTTATATCAGCCAAAGCCTTTGCTTCATCTATTGGAGCACTAACAGCTTTGTTTTCTTTAATGTCTTCTGCCATAAAAAGGATGACCTCCTACAAATTCGCTAAAAACTTATCATGAATTGAAGTTTTTTACAATAATAAAACTAATCAAACCCAACCCATTATCTTTTAAAACAATGGCTAAAACACTTGTTAAACAGATTAAAAAGTTTATTCAAACATCATTAACTTATGCTATAATAAAATTGAAGGGTACATTAGAATATGAGTAGTTTAAAAAG
>JAEEGL012329907.1_pt1 | contig 10550 bp, 9 predicted proteins | sample 9134231 | NCBI WGS metagenome assembly JAEEGL01 (sample SAMN16246548, study PRJNA631951) | gut metagenome | biome: gut microbiome; feature: rumen; material: fiber-attached | host: Bos | place: Iran: Karaj | collected 2018-10
AAAAGAAATCAAGTTATAATCTTAATTTTAAATTTTAATGAAGATTAAAAAAAATGTTTTTATACATCCAAAATTTAAATTAAATTATGAAATTCCATATATTAAAATATATGAAGATATGAAAAAAAATTTTGTAAAATTAAGTAAATATTTTAGTTGGGGTAATAGTAATGATAATATTAAATTTAATATTGATTTAAGAAATTCATTAGTTAATAATATATTTATTCTATCAAAGAAATTAAAATTTAAATCTTTAACAATTTTTAAAATAATAAATTATTTTGATTTAATATTAAATTTATATTCTCCAAAAGTTGAAAGAGATTATATGAAAATTGCTTTAATTTGTTTTATTATTTCTTTTAAATTTTGGGAAAATGAGTCATTAATACCAAATATAATATTTTTAATTAGAAAATTTTCAGAGATAATAAATAATAAATATTTTTTTTCATTTAATGAAATTAGATTATTTGAAATGAATGTCTTAAAATTTTAAATTATAATCTTAATATGTATAATAAATATGATTTTTTATATTTTTATTTTTCTCAAGGAATTGTTTATTATGAAAATAACAAAAAAATTATTAATAAAATTGAAAAAATTTATCTTATAATAAGAAATTTAATTGAAGAAATTTCAATATCAAATATTGAAATTGAATATTATTCAAAATCATATTTAATTATTAAATATATTATCAAAAGTTTAATTGAAAAATATTTTAATAATGAACAAGCAAATTATTTTTTAAATAAATATAAAAATGAAGAATTATTGGATAATAAAATAAAAAAACAATTAGATTTATTATTCAATAATAAAAAAAATAATAGAAGAAAAAAGATTTCAGAAATTGTTTTTTCAAAGAAAAATAATGAAATAAAATTAGAAAGAATTTTTTCTGATGAAAATTTATTAAAAGGAAATAATATAAACAAAAAAAAAAAAAAGAAAAAATCAAACAAACAAATAATATAAAAAATAATAATTTAATAAAAAAAAAATCATCATCTAAAATTAAATATTCGATAAAAATAGAACAAAATTATATTATTAAATTAATTAAAAATAAAAACCAAAATAAATTTAATATTTCTCAATCTAATTTCAAAGTTTCATTTAAAAATATAAATTTTCATATTTCTTCTGTAAATAAAAAAGAAAAAGTAATATCATTATATTTTTCAAAATTTGATTCAAATAATACAACTAAGAAATCTGATATCAAAAATAATTCAACAATTGAAAATAAAGCAACCTTAACAAATAATATTATTTCAAAATCAGATTTAAAAGTTTTCAATCATTATGATAATAAAATATACTTTTATAAAGGAAATATACAAACAACAAAATTATTTTCTCCACAACAAAAAACAAATTATCATTGTGATTTATTAATGAAAACAATTAATTTATTAAATAATTATTCTCCTTTTTCAAGTGATAATGAAGAAAATAAATTTCAAAATTTAAATAAAGTTTCTAGTTATAAATCTATTTTTGATTCAAAAAATTCTATTAATTATAATTCAATTTATTCTGATTCTAAAAGTTATTTGAATTTTAATTATAATTATCATAAATAATTTTTTTTTTCTTGAAATATTTTTTATAAATTTGAATATATTTTATTATTTAATAATTTTTCTTTCTTTTTTTTTAATTATTTAAATAAAATATAATGGGATGTTGTAATAATAAACCAGATTTATCTGTAAATTTTAATTTATAATATTATATTTTTTATATAGAAATATACTTATAATATTTATGATCAGAAAAATTTTGAAGAAAAAAATAATTTTGAAAAGATGATAGAAGGCAAAAATGAGTATTTTGAAGAAAATCCTAATAATAATTTATCAACTTTAAAAAATTATTTGAGTAATAAAAATAAAAATTCAAATTTAAGTACTTCAAATAAAAATTCAAATAAAAATTTTCATCTAATAAGTAATAATAGTAAAGATAATTTAAATGATAATCAAACAACAAAAAAAGATGAAAATATTGATAATAATAATAATAATAATCATAAAATAAATACACAACAATATTCAAAAGAAAAAAGTTTAACAATTCCAAAAAAGAAAATAGAAACAGAAAATGATGAAGAAGAAACATTATCAAAAAAAGATAATGATGATTTTAATTATATTAAGAGCGAATTAATTAATAGACTTAATACTCAAAGTTATAATTCTGTAAATAATAATAATTTATTTAATAATAATTTTTATCCTAAATATTCATCAAGAGGAAAAAGAAAAATTAATAGTGACATAGATGAAGAAGAAAGTGAATTTTCTCATTTGAAATTTAATTATCAATCAAAACAAAAAATATCATCTAGATTTGATAGAAGATTTAAGTCAAATATATTTGAATTTAAAAAATAATCATATATAATTATTCCTGATTTTTAATAAAGAAATTTATAATATTTATTCATATATATTTAATTTAGAACAATATTAAATTAAAAATATTTTCATATTTTTAAATTTAAAAAAAGTAAATTAAATGTCATCTATAAATAAATGTTCTAAAAGAGATTCTATAACAATGATATTAGAAACAGTATTAAATAAAATTGAAAAACTTTTTCAATTTTATTGTCAATTTGGAGAAAGATTAAATATAAAAACTTTAAAATCAATTAAATATATAAAATTATTAGAAGATTGTAATATTCTTTCAAATAAAAATAATGTTATATCAAATGATCCTTTATCAAAACAAGAATTAGAAATTATTTTTTCATCAGAATCAAAAAATAATTCTTTAAATTTTCATCAATTTTTAAATGTATTAATGAAAATTGCAATGAAAAGATATTCTTTTTCTGATGATAAAAAGAGAAATACACTTCAATTAATAAATGAATATATACTACCTTTATATAATAAAATTTTTAATCTTCAAAATGAAGTATTAAATAATTCTTTAATTGGGTTTAATAAAAATATTGATGATTATATACATGAAAATAATATTATTTTAATTATACAAAAAAATGCAAAAGTTTTATTTGATATATATAAAATGTATTTTAAACATGAAATTTCTATTTCTCAAGAAATGAATTTTATTATTTCTAACAGTGAAAAAAAAATATTTGAATTTGCTAAAGATTTTGATATTTCACCAGGTTTAATTACAAAATCTTTATTATTATCTTTATACCAAAGTGAAATAAATAACTTTGATGTTGATGATATAATAAGAAATGAAAAAGAATTTTATTTAAATTTAATAAAAAATATTAATTTAGATTATATGATTAAAGTAGAAAAAAACAATTTAAATATATTAGGTAATCATTTCAATTTTTTTAAATTTATTAGATTATTAATAAAAATAGCAGATAATGCATATACTCCTTTAAATATTAATACAAAAGAAGCTGAAAGATTTAATAATCAAATAAAAACATTTGAAGGAAAATTTAATATGTTTTTAAAAAAAATAGAATTAAGTAAAGGATTTTTAAACATTCCAAAAGAAAATTCAAAAAATCATAATAAAGATAATATAACTTTATCTAATAGAAATGTAAATAACTTAATTACTAAAGTAAATTCATCTTGTTTATTAAAAACTAATACAATGTCAATAATGAAAGATAATAATGAAAAAGATTTTATTATAGGAAGATCATTTAAACCAAATGATGATATAAATGAAGATGATTTAATTAATTATCATAATAATTATTTAGATTTAGTTAAATTTACAGATTATATTAAAGAAAGATATGGTGATGATTTAAAAAAAATATTTACAGGTTTATGTAGTTATGGTAATATTTCAAATAGAAAAACTATGAAAAATTCTGCATTTCATAATATGTTAAATTATTGCCAATTAATTAATAATCCTTATTCTATTTATTTTTATGAAGAAAATAAAAATAATGGAATTATAAAACCATCTTATTTATTATCTAAAAATGAAGTTGATATTATTTTTACAAAATTAGCAAATTTATCTTTTGAAAATGAAAATAATGAAAATATAAATTTAAGAACTTCAATTATTCCAAATCATAATAATAATTATTCAAATAATAAATTATTAACACTTAATAATAATTTAAATGATTCAATTAATCCAAAATTATGTAGTTCAATTCTGAAAAAAAATACTAATTATATAATATTTGATGGTTTTATTATTTGTCAAGAAATATTATCAAGAATTTGTTTTAGAAAATATAATACAAAAGAAGCAATTGATCTTTTAATTACTCAAAATATTTTTAAAGGTACTTCTAAATTTATTAATTCATTAACACAATTTCAACAAAAAATTGAAAAAATTTTATCATATAAAGAAAAAGATATAGAAATTATTAATGATTTAAAAAATTCATTAATTCCTTTATTTTCTTATTATTCAAATAATACTGATTATTTAAATTTTAATCAATTATTTAAATTTGCAAAAGAATATTTGCTTTTTCCATCTGTTATAAATTATTCTTATTTAAATGAATATTTTTATTATTTAAGTTTATCAGTAGAAAAAAGTAATAATGAAATAGATGTAATTGATTTTGATGGATTTATTGATTTAATTTATTTAATTGCTTTTGATTTAAAAATAGAAACAAATGATATTAATGAAAGATTATATTTTTTAATAGATAAATTTACATTAATACAAGAAAAATTCAATATAAATAAAATAATAAAAGAAAAATTCCCAGAAAGATATAGTATAAAATCAAAAGAAGAAGAAAATGATTTTTTTAAAATATTTTACTAAATATTAATTTTATATATAATATTTATGTATATTATAATAAATTTTAAAAAAAAATATTAAAATGAAAAAACTTTTATTCCAAATAATAAATATAATAATAATCTTAAAATTAACATCATCTCAAATATCAAACTACATATTTCGTTTAGAAAAAGGAGAAAAAGAATGTCTTCAAGATTTTTTCCCATCAAAAACTTTAGTAATATATGACATAATATCAAACATAACAAAAATAGAATTTACCTTAACTCAAAAAGTAGATTCAGTTCAATTATCAAGAATAAATGATTACTCATTTAAATATCCATTTACAACATATCAACAAGGATATTATGAAATTTGTATATTAAATTATGATATTAAACCAACTTATATTAATTATAATTTAAAATATGGAGTTGCTGCAAAAGATTATTCTTCTATTGCAAGAACTAAAGATTTAAAACCAATTGATGTTGAAATTGAAAAATTAGTTGAAAAAACTAGTACTTTAAATAATAAAAGTAATTTTATTAGAGAAATGGAAAAATTAACTCAAATTATGTTAGATAGTGTTTCTAATAAATTATTTTATTATGGAATGATTATGATAATTGTTATGATTGTTATTGGGTTTTTAGAAACTTTTTATTTGAAAAAATTCTTACAAAAAAGAAAAATAATATAATATTTAAAAATATTTAAACTAAATACAAAATAAAGTTTATATAATGAATATATAATATGTATAAATTAAAACACTTTTTTTAATTTAAATCAAATTTAAATAACTATTTTAATTATATAAAAAACCACATTATCAAATAAATATAAATAAATTCTAACAGACAAAATAATAATATTCAAATTATTTGAAAAAAAAATATAAAAATAATCTCAGTTAAAAAAACTCTAATTTTCATTATCATTATTTTTCCTTTTTTCTTTTTCGGTTCTGAAAACAGAAATTTCATGATGTTTATAATATTTTCTATTTTCAACATCAGTTAAAACAATACTAACAAAAAACTTAACAGAAAATCTTTTAGTTTCAAAAGAAGGAGTTAAATTATAAGGTTTTAAATATAATCTAATAGGGATTTCTTCATTTTTAATAGGGCCACCATCCATAATTTCAAAAAGAGTTAAAATTGTACTTATAGGTTCATTATTTATATTATCAATATTTATTATTTCTTTTTTTGTTATTTGAATATCCATTTTTGTCATTTTAATTGAAACTTTTTTAAAAGTAATTTTTCCAATTAAAGTATCATTAATACTATAATTTCTTGAATTTAATTGAAATACTAAATGTAACCAATCTTCAACTCCAACTTCAATTTTAATTGGTTTATTATTTTCATTTAATATTGATTTTGGTTTTGTATTCATTACTAAAAATTCTTTTTCATAAATTAAAGTTTTTAATTTAGTATCAATTAATAATCTTAAAAAATATTTTATATTTCTTGTTTCTCCTCTATATGATTCATATTGTTTTTGTACTCTTTTAAAATCAAATGGAAAAGTATTTATTTCATTTTTTAAAATACCAAAAGGTTCGATATCAGTATTTAAAGATATAAATTTAAATATATCTTTTGGATCTGAAATATTTTCTATTATACCTAAGAATTCTAAATGTAATCCTTTATGTTCAAAGTCTCTACATTGTGAACAATTTATTATTATCTTTCCAGAGACTTTTTCATCTATTTCTAAAAAGGGTAATTTTATTATTTCTCCATTTGATGTTTGGATTTTTCCATTTTTTCTTCCTTTTGGAACATCTATTAAAATATCTACTTTTGGTCTTGTAAATACTCCTGAAAACATTTATTAATTTTAAAAATTATTTTAGATTTTTTTACTTATTTTTATTTATGTTTTCAATTAATAAATTTAATTATATTTAAAATTATTAAACTAATTTATACAAATATAATTTTAAAACATATTCTTTTTAATATTTTTTTGATAACATCATTAATGTTTTCAAAAAAGTTATCATATTTAATTAATTAAGACAACATATATCATAATAAAAAATATAAAAATCAAAGAAAAAAATATTATATCAATATAAAAAAGATAAAATTGTATATTATGACATAAATAATATATATATTTATTTTAAAATTTTTAAATTGAAAAAAAAATTACTTTTTTTTTTAAATGCAGGGATATTTTTATATTTAACAACTTATATTAACAAAATTTACTTTACTTTATATACTAAAAAAATAAATATTTATTAAATAAATTATTATTTTATAAAAAATTAAATATAAATGTAAAATTAAATAAAATATATATCTTAAATAAATATTTTTATTAATATTTTTTAATAAGTATATATATCGTCAAACCCTCCTATATTCGATAAAAAAAAATAAATAATTTTTTATAATTAAATCTATGAGTTTTTAAATTAAAAATTCAAAGATTTAAATTCAAAATATTATTTCAGTATAATCATTTATAATTGATGATTAATTAAGAAAAATAAATAATTTTTAATTTAAATCTATGAATTTTTATTTTTAAAAATTCATAGATTTAATTCTAAAAAATTATTTATTTTTTTTATTCAATATAAGAGGGTTTGAGAATATTTTTAATTAATTATTTCAGAAAAAACAAAATGGAAAATAATAATATGTTAGATATGTTAAATTATTATGACATGATAATAGATATAGATTCAATGAAATCATTATTATCTCAAGGATGGGAAATAGAATCCACAGATAATGGGGAAAATAGATATCAAAAAAAAAAAGATATACCAAGTATATTGATTTCAGTAATTGGTAATCACAATACAGGTAAATCATTTATTCTTTCTAAAATATCTGAAACTGTTTTACCTAATGGTTATTCATGTTCAACAAAAGGTTTAAGTGTTAAATATAATGATAATAAAAATATTATACTTCTTGATAGTTTAGGTTTTAATCAATCTTTAGTTGAAAATGATGCTTATAAATTGTCTGGCAGAATAAGTGAGTTAGAAGAAAAACAATATATTGATGAGGTGAGTTTTTTTGCTAATGATAGATTCCTAATTGAATATTTTATTTTAAATTTTATACTTTATTATTCCAATATTCCTATTTTAGTTTTAGATGAATTATCTTTTGAAGAACAAGAATTATATGATAAAGCAAAAAAATTAATTTATGGAAATCAGTTAGTTGTTATACATAATTTAAAAACTTATGAAAAAATTCAAAAAGTAAAAGATTTTATAATAGATAATTTAGAAAATTCAATCACTTTTGATCTTAAGAAAAATAAAATGATAGAATTTGGAGAAGAAAATTTAAATAATAAAAATAGTTTTTATTATATAGAAGAAATTAATAATAATGAAAATGAGAAAAATTATATTATACATTTAATTATGGCAAAATATGATACTGAAGCAGGTGATTATTATAATCAAACAACTATTCAATTTCTAAAAAAAAAAATTAATACATGTGATAATATCCAAAATTTTCCAATAAAAGAAAAAATTAAAGAATTTATTTTAGTAACATCAAAAAATATAATGGAAGAGCCAATCAATGATATTTATCAAATTATTATAGAGGATAATTGGATAAAACTAGATTATGAAGAAGGTAGAGAATTTAAATTCAAAAACTCTAACCAAAAAATTTTATCTGAACCATTAATTGGAAGGAGATATATACCACAATATGATTATTTTATAAAAAATGATGAAAAAGATAATCGTAGGAAAGTTTTAGTTATTCAATTAATGATGAATGGAGCTGTACTAGATTTAAAATCTAAAGTTAGTTTAGTGAATAATAATTATGTTTTCACTCTTTCAGGACTCAAAAGCTTAAATTTTCAAAATCTTAAAGAAGAATTACATGAAAAATTAGAAGGATTTTCTAATAGATTTGAAGGATATTTTTGCTATGAAATAAAAATTCCTTCTTCAGAAATTGAATTAGCGAGTAATCATGTTTATCAAAAATATAAACATTTCGGATTAATTAATTTAGAATATAAATTGTTAGAAAATGATAATTTATCAGAAGAACTTAATTTAAACAAGTAAATTTAGATTATTTTTATATTTTCATTTTCTTTAATTAATATAATGTTATTCATTATTTAAACAATGAAAATTAATTTATATTTTGATTATTTTTTTAAATTGATATATTACTATTTTTTACTTTTATATAAATATAATTTCTTATTTTATTCTTTTCACATTTTCTATTAATATAATGAAGAAGCAATCTTGCAGGCATCTACTCTAAGGTCATATACTCCTCGAGGCATATGTATTTCAGGAAATTGTATTTGTGATACATCTCCTGTTAATGATTTTAGGATTTTATATTATAATTAAAATAATATTAAGATAAATATTTTTGAAAATGAATTTTCATAAAAATTTGATTCAAAATTTGACAAAAAAAATCAAATTAAATATAAAAATTATTGTAAGTGTTATTTATAGAGGATTAATAAATTTATTTAAAAATGAAGGTGAAATTAAAAGAGAAATGGTGATATTGAAAAAAATATTGTAGCAACTAATTATGAAAGTTATATATGAAAAAAAAAAGAATTTATTTTTGTGACTAGACATAGACATTATTTAAAAGAAAGTTTAACTTGTTTAAATAATTATATTAATAAAAAAGAAAGAATTGAAGTTGAATAGAATTCAAATAATGATAATGAAATAAATAAAAAAAAGGATAAAGAAAATAAAAAAAAAAATACAGTGAAAAAAAAATCTAATTTGAAATTATCTAGTATAGAAGAATTTCCTATTATAAATAAAGATAAAAACCATATAAAACAAAACAAAATGATTTAGGTTTAAATGATTTAAATGATAATTTTGAAACTATTTCAATGAAAACAATTTCAGATATTGCTCAAAGAAATAAAATAAAGATTTCAAATCAAATTTTATTATATTGATAATTTTAATGAGATTAAAAGTCTAATAAACAATTTATCAGAAAAAGAAATCGAAGAAATAGAAAATATAATTGAAAATATTCAAACTTTTGGTGATGATGTTGAAATTTTTGAGATTTACTTATTTGATAATGTTGTTTATAATGATATTGATTTGGAAGATTATTATAAATTTGCAGAAAAAAGTAATTTTTTCCTTATTTCTGTTATTAAAAATTTTTTAATAAGTATTATTAATCTGATATATGCTAATTTTTAATAGATTATTTGAGTTTTATAGATCATTTTTGAAAATTAGGTGTATTTAATTATTTTTTGCAATTTAATTAATATAAATGTAAAAAAATACAATTTCAGTATCATTAATCTTACTATATTCTTAATTATAAAATAGACCTTTATTAAATAAAAATAATGAAATAATCAATTTAATCAATAAATTAATAAATATGATTTTTATTTTATTTATTAAATGAACAATAAAAACAAAAAAATTATTTATCTCTTATACAATTAAAATTGAATTTTTTAAATATTTAAAAAAAATATTAATATTAATTAGAAAAATTAAATAATTTAATTTAGTAAAAATGAAAAATGAAACAAAATTATCTGAAAATAACTTTTTTAAAAAATTTAAATATTCTCAATTACAATCAAAGTTTAACAAAAATAAAAATAGGAATAATATAATTAAAAAATTATATACATCTTCTCTAGACAAAAATTCTTTATTTTCTTTATCAAAAGGAACAAAATCTTTTTTCAAAAAGAATAAAAAAGACAATTCAAATCATTTTAATAATTCAATCGATATTAATATA
>JAEEGL012787071.1_pt1 | contig 10550 bp, 5 predicted proteins | sample 9134231 | NCBI WGS metagenome assembly JAEEGL01 (sample SAMN16246548, study PRJNA631951) | gut metagenome | biome: gut microbiome; feature: rumen; material: fiber-attached | host: Bos | place: Iran: Karaj | collected 2018-10
ATCTTCATCAATCCGCTCAGCCTCGTGGGTGTTACCCATGGTGATAAATGCGAATTCGTCTCCGCCAATTCTACCCAGAACGCTTCGACCACCGCTCATTACCTTGCACATGATGGCTGCGATACTCTTAAGGGAGAAGTCACCTTCCTCGTGTCCGAATCTGTCGTTTACAACCTTCAGATTGTTCATATCCATATATCCCGCGATACAGGATGAACCGGTCTTTTTGGCGTTTGCAAGGAACTCCGTGGCGGCATCCATAAATCCGCGTCTGTTTAAAAGGCCTGTCAGCGCATCCGACTTGGATATGGTATCCAGTTCCACGTTCATCTTGCTTATCAGATCCAGGTTGTCTTCCAGACGCTGCTGGTTAAGCTCGTTCTCACGCAGGATGTGAAGCATACGGATGGCGGATCCCAACTGGTTAATAATGAATTCGCCTTCGGAGAAGAGCATCTCGGTCATGTCACACATGAACATTCCGTAAATTTCCTCGGAATAGAAGAGAGGAGCCAGGATCATGGATCTGCGCTCATCCCCCAGTTCTTCGGGGATAAAAGGATCTTCTGTATAGCGTTTCTGCCTTCTGGCGGGAGGAACATAAACCTTTCCGTATTTAAGATATGCCCTCATGTAGGCAAAATCCGGGGGAATGTATTCTTCACCTTCCAGATGGATCTGAGGATTTTCGAATGTATAAAGACAGGCATTTTTCACATCTGCCCAGTCCAGACTGCTTAAAAGGACTTGATAACTCTGGTCGTTACCGTGTTTAAAGTTTAGTGTTTCTTTAACGAAATTTTTTGTGGAGTTGTCAAGCTCGAGTTTTCGGAAGGAAAGCTCGGAAAATCGCTTATCCTCTGCCTGAACAAGGTGCCTGTATATTTCACCCATGATCTTACGGCTCTTCATAAGGGACATGGGATCGCCGCTTCTGGCCTCGGAAGATCTGGTACCCTGTCTGTCTATGAACCTAAGCATAGCTTCCATATCCATATAGGGAAGGGCGTCGGATTTGATCAGATCGTCAAACTTTCGCAGTATATCAGGGGCTGTGTCGTCCAGATCGAGATTCTTGGAAACTGATCTTAGAACAGCCCTCATAACAACTTCAAATCTTTGATAAATCTCTTCTGTTTCTTCACCGCTTCTTTCATTGATATAGCGGTAATAAATTTCGGAAAAGTCTTCCCTGAGGGTCATTTCGTCGGTGATTATATGCCTGCGCTCCTCCGCATATTTGCTTCCCAGGGATTCGCGTCCGATGAATTTTGCGGGAAGGGTGATGTGACCGAACTCCTCACCTCTCATCTTTTCGATAAGGCACTCTACAGCTTCTTCGCCCAGATATATGGGATCTGCGCTTACGGTTGCAAGAGGCGGATCAAGGGCGCCGCTCTCCTGAATATTGTCGTAGCCGAATACCTTGATATCCTCACCGGGGATCATTCCGTGCTTCTTAATTACTTCGTAAGCGGCCATTGCCATATTGTCATTGTGGCAGAATACCGCATCAATCTGTGGATTATCTTTAATGAGTTTTTCCATGGCGGCCCGGCTTTCATCGGATACCATAAAGTCTCCGACTGCGGACATCTTTTCGTCATAAATAAGCCCATTGGCTTCAAGAGTTTCCACATATGCTTTGTGGCGCTCGATAACATCGGTATTACAATCGGGGCCGGTGATCTCGCAGATCTTGCAGCAATCTTCGCGCTTAATGAGATAATCGATGCCTTCCTTGACTGCGTTGGTATTATCAAAGCAGATGCAGGTGTGCCCCTCAAAACGGGTGGCAACAAGAATTGAAGGAATTCCGGCATACGTGTCAACAAACTGCCTCATGCGGATATCGTTGGTGTGACAGCCGATGGAATTTGCGGATATGATAAGGCCGTCGAAAGGGCCTTCTTTTGCGTAAGAATACAAAGTTGCAAACTGATAGTCGTACATTATCTCAGTTCGCTCGGAAAGGTCACGGTCGAGATATTTTCCGGGTATGACAATTAAATCCAGCCCTCGGTTATCGGCGGCACGCATAACGCCCCGAATAAGCTGGATTGAGAATGTATCGGTTATTCCACTGACTAAAAGTCCGATGACTTTTCTTTTTTCCTTGGATACAGCCATAGAAAACCTCCGACAAAATATATTATATCATAGTATTTATGAAAATTTAATTAGACGAAATCGAATTTTTATGTATAATTATAGTAATATTACACAGTTATTTTCTGATTTTGAAATATTTTTATATTTTCTTGCTATTATTATATATTATTCATTTTAAATGTGGGATATATCTTTAGTAGTCAGAGACATTAACCTTCATTAAGAGGATTATTTATGAGCAATATTTCAAACAGAAAAAACACAGTTGACATGACAACGGGCAGTGCTACAAAGCACCTTTTGCTCTTTGCACTTCCACTGTTCATCGGAAATCTATTTCAGCAGTTCTACAATATGGTGGACTCCGTCATAGTCGGAAAGTTCATCAATGCTGACGCATTGGCTGCCACCGGAAGCTGCGGCTCCCTAAGCTTTTTGTTCTTCTCCTTGAGCGCGGGACTTGCGATTGGTATAGGAATAATAGTTGCGCAATATTTCGGCGCGGGAGATGAAAAAAAGATCAGAGAAACTATTTCCAGCTCATTTTATGTGCTGGTCTTTTCCGCACTTATAGTTACCGCTATCGGATTCTTCCTTGCAAGACCGATACTGGGGCTTCTTCATACTCCGGAAGGCCCCATCATGGAAAATGCGGTAGTATACCTTCGCACCACGGTCTGCGGAATCCTTTTCATTGCCCTGTATAACGGTGTATCATCGGTACTGCGTGCTTTGGGAGATTCCAAAACACCCCTTGTATTCCTTATTATTTCAAGCTTTTTAAACGTAGGAATGGATCTTCTTCTGGTTATAAAGTTTGACATGGGAGTATTCGGAGTGGCTCTTGCCACCGTTATCGCGCAGTTTATCTCCGCGGCCATCAGTCTCATTTATGCCTTTATCAGAGTGCCTTATTTCAGGCTCTCCCGCGAGGAACTTAAGCCCAACAGGCACATTATAATGCACTCCTTCAGGCTTGGTATTCCTCTTGCTCTTCAGAGCTCCATGATAGCCATTTCGCTGATCGTGCTCCAGGGCGTGGTAAACACTTTTGGTAATACAGCAATGAGTGCGTTTACCATCACATCCAAGGTGGATATTGTGGTTTCAATGTTCTACAACGCCATCAGCAGCGCTCTCACCACATTCTGCGGTCAGAATTTCGGAGCGAAAAAATACGACCGTGTCAAGGGCGGATACAAGCGCGGCGTGCTGTTTATGGTTATCTATAATATTGTGATAATACCTACTGTGTTTTTTCTAAGCCGGTGGATAGTCGGTTTCTTCGTAAATGAGCCGGAGGTTATCGAACTTGGCGTCAAGGCGGTTCATATCACCTGCTTTATGTATGTGGCTCTGGCACTTATATATGTTCCCCGCGGAACCTTGAACGGTGTGGGCGACGCAAGCTTTTCGCTTATTAACGGTATTACGGAAGTTGTGTGCAGAGTTGCATTTTCCTTTGGACTTACTATGATCCCCGTTATCGGACAGATGGGAATCTGGTACGCAACCGGACTTACCTGGCTGTTTACGGCGATCATTTGTAATATCAGATACTTTTCGGGTGTGTGGTACAAGAAGCAGCCCAAGATGGAAGCGAATTTACAGAAAGGGTAAATTATGGATTACAACAAGAATAAAAATCAGGCACCGAGACATTGTAGCGTTAACGAAGACGGATCCCAGATTTTCCTTTACAAGACACCCGGATTCTTCTCGGAGATAATGAAGATCGATTATCCCGATCACAATCCTTTTTGTGTTACTGATCACTGGCACGATGAGGTGGAATTCTTGTATTGCAAAGAGGGAAGCTTTATCTATACCGTAGAGGGTACTCCAATAAAGCTTACCGCCGGACAGGGTCTTTTCATAAATTCCAGAAGGCTCCATGTGGGTACAAGCGATAATGATAAGCCTTGCGTATTCTATTGTGTGATCCTGCATCCCATGCTCCTTTGCGCTTCAAAGCATGTGGATACAAAATATATCGAGCCCATTATCCGCAACTCATCTTTGAAATATATGAAGCTGGATGAAAAGGTTGACTGGCAGAAAGAAGTCCTTCAGGACATTGAGAAGATGCATACTGCCATGGATGGAGAGGAATCCGAACTCTATATCCAGATGCTGTTCTTCTCCGTATGGGCACATATTTACCATCACGGAAAGGGTACTGTTATAGAACATGTAAAATCCAATCATCACCTCACCACTTTAAAGGAGATGATCACATATATCCAGCAGCATTATCAGGAAAAGATTTCCCTTGATGACATAAGCGCTGCGGGCTGCGTTGGAAAGACCATGTGCACCAAACTCTTCTCAACCTACGTAAACAGGACGCCCTTTGAGTTCCTGCGGGATTACAGGATAGAGCAGAGTATGGAACTTTTGAAGAACAGTGATCTGTCCATTACTGATATCAGTTATGAGACCGGCTTTTCCAGTCCCAGCTATTTCGGAGAATGCTTCAGAGGAGCCACCGGAAATACTCCGCTGGAATACAGAAGGGAAAATGCTGTGCCGGTGGTGCTCTAGTTTATTTATGATAAATCCTGCATGCTTTTTCCAAAAAACACATAAGATTTGATCCGAATGAACCTGCGAATTATTTAAAAAGGAACACATAAGAAAAAGAATTTATATAAATAAGGAAAATTTCCCCCACCCTCTGTAAATCCGTCAAAAACTATGGTAGAATATAAAATACTATGGTTATTGATAAATTTTTAAAAGATTACAAATGCGAGATCCAGACGGGGCCCGATGGTAAACCAAAGGAGGTTTACGTATACACCGGGCCTCTTTTTATTTCGGAAGAAACTCCCGCAGAACACAAAAAGAATGTAATAATACTGACGACACTTTCCATTGTGGCTGTGGCACTTTACATCGTTGGTCTCTGGTTTGATAGTGCACCGGCGCATAAATGGTATGCCGTGGTGCCGTATTCCTTAAATTTCCTTACTTACGTCTTTTTTGTATATTCAGTCATTTCGTATATGCCAATACGAAAAACCTATAACAGACGTCAAAGAGGAAACTCTTTTGGAAAATTCAGTCCCGTTGGATTAATCGGAGCCTTACTGTCGTTTGCATCGGTGGTGGGAACTATCGTGTGTCTGACAAAGGCCGGAAATACAGCTTTTCCGGACTGGCTCTTCCTTGGGAGCGCAGTTATCCAGACCTTAGTCTTTGCATATTTATTCATTTTTGGGCTAAAAATATTAAAAAAAGTCAATAATCCGCCCAACGCCTAGAAAAAACTGATTGAATTTATCCATTAATGGGATTATAATGTTACATCGGTAGCGACTAGCTACTAATAAGAAACAGGAGGAAAAAATTATGAAAAAAGATCTGAAAAAGAGCTTAGCCGCAATCCTTGGCCTTGCTATGGTAGTCGGCACTCTTGCAGGATGCGGCAAGACTCAGGAACCCGCTCCTGACACAAACACCGGCGATCAGACAGAAGTAACTACTGACGCTACTACAGATGCAGATGCTACAGTAGAAACCACAACCGATACTACTGAGCCCGCAGCAACTTCCGGAGACAAGACACTTGTTGTTGGTTACAGCCAGTTCTCCAGCAAGTTCAGCCCCTTCTTTGCTACAACCGCTTATGACCAGGATGCAGCAGCAATGACACAGGTATCACTTCTTACCAGCGACCGTGAGGGTAACATCATCCTCAAGGGTATCGAGGGAGAGGTAGTTCCTTACAACGGAACAGACTACACCTACACCGGAATCGCTGATGTTGATATCGATCAGAAGGATGACGGAACTGTAGTATATGATTTTACTATGAGAGATGACATCGTATTCTCAGACGGACAGCCTATGACCGCTGACGACGTTATTTTCAATATGTATGTACTCTCCGATCCTATGTATGACGGATCTTCAACCTTCTATTCACTTCCTATAAAGGGAATGGAAGCTTACAGAAGCAACATGGGTTCACTCGTAACCTATATGCTTCAGGCAGGCCGTGACAACAAGGACTTCACCAACTGGGATGAAGAAACTCAGACCGCTTTCTGGGCAAGCCTTGATGAGGCTGGTGCAGCATTTGTACAGGAGATCATTGATTACTGCGTAGCAGCAGGATACAACACTGCTGAAGACAGCCCTGCTACCACCATTGCTACTTGGGGATTTGAAGCTCCCGAAGATGCAACCACAACCGATATCTTCAACATCATGCTTGAATCTTACGGTTATGATCTTGCTACCATGGAGTCCACCGAGTCTGCAGGAAGCCTTGTTTCTGAGCTTATGAGCGACTACGATGACTACAACAAGACCATCACCGTTGGTGATTCTGCTGCTACCATCGAAGGTATCGAGAAGACCGGTGACTACTCCGTTCGTATCACCATGGACGAGTTCTCCGCTAACGCTATTTACCAGATTGGTATTACCGTAGCTCCTCTTCATTACTATGGAGATCCTTCTCTCTATGATTACGACAACAACAAGTTCGGATTTGAGAAGGGTGATATGAGCATCATCAAGTCCAAGACTCTTGAGCCCATGGGAGCAGGTGCTTACAAGTTCGTAAGCTATGAGAATGGTGTTATCACCTACGAAGCTAACCCTAACTACTTCAAGGGCGAGCCTAAGACCAAGTACATCAACTTCAAGGAGACTCAGGATGCCGATAAGCTTACCGGTATCGCACAGGGAACCTTCGACGTATCAGATCCTTCCATGAGCGTAGAAGTTCTTGAGAACATCAAGGGCTACAATGCAAACGGCGAGATCACCGGCGAGACCCTTACCACCAACCTTGTAGACAACCTTGGATATGGTTACATCGGAATTTCCGCTTACAACGTAAAGGTAGGAGATAAGAAGGACAGCGAAGAGTCCAAGTCTCTCAGAAAGGCATTCGCTACTCTCTTCGCAGTATACAGAGATACTGTTATCAACTCTTACTATGGTGAGATGGCTACCGTTATCCAGTATCCTATCTCCAACACTTCTTGGGCAGCTCCTAAGCCCGCTGATGCAGGTTACAGACTTGCATACTCCGTAGATGCAGACGGAAATGATATCTACACTGCAGACATGACAGACGAGCAGAAGGCAGAGGCAGCTCTTGCGGCAGCAGTTTCCTTCCTCAAGGCTGCAGGTTATACCTTTGACGATGCTACCGGCAAGTTCACCGCAGCTCCCGAAGGAGCAAAGATGACTTATGAAGTTATCATCCCCGGCGGCGGTACCGGTGACCACCCTGCTTACGGTATTCTTACCGCAACCAAGGAAGCTCTTGCTTCTGTAGGCATCACCCTCGAGATCAACGACCCTTCAGATGCTAACATCCTTTGGGATGCACTTGATGCTGACACCGCTGAGATGTGGGCAGCAGCATGGGGCGCTACTCCCGATCCTGATATGTATCAGGTATATCACTCATCCAACTACAATGCAGGAACCAAGTCAAACCACTATGCAATCACTTCAGACGAGCTTGATGAGCTTATGATCGCTGCAAGAGAGAGCGCAGACCGGTCTTATCGTAAGGCTACCTACAAGGAGTGCCTTGAGATCATCCTTGACTGGGCAGTTGAGATTCCTACATATCAGAGACAGAATGCAGTTATCTTCTCTACCGAGCGTATCAACATGGATACCGTTACCCCCGATATCACCACATACTGGGGATGGATGAACGATATCGAACTTCTTGAGATGAACTAATTTACATAGAAGTTTTGGTTTTTTGATTTACAAAGGGCCTGTAGAAATTACAGGCCCTCTTTGTTGGCTTTTGTATAAAATGTGAGGACATAGGTTTTAGTTATGGCTAAATTTATCGCAAAACGACTTGGCTTAAGTGTGATCATCTTCTTTTTTGTCACATTCATTATCTATATCCTGGAGTATTCCCTGCCTACAAGCTATGTGGAAAAGACTGCCAGAGAATTGGCTACCCGTCCGGGTAATACCAAGAGTGCGGAACAGTGGATTGATGAACTTAATGCCCAGTACGGAATGGATCAGGGTATCGTAAAAGGATACGGAACCTGGCTTTCCAATACTGTCAGAGGAAACTTCGGAGACAGCTGGTCACAGACCATGCCCGTTACCGATCTTTTCAATTCCTGCATATGGTATAGTTTTGTGATGGGCCTTATCAGCTTTGTGCTGGAGATTTTCATTGCAATCCCGCTGGGAGTTGTCGCGGCGCGGAAACAATACAGTATTACGGACTATTCGGTCACGGTAGTTTCCATGGTCGCTATTTCGATGCCCACATTCTTTGTGGCAACCGTACTTAAACTGATCTTCTCAGTAAAGCTTGGCTGGTTTGAGCTTGTCGGCATGCAGGGAAGATACTATGCAACACTTGATGCAGCCGGAAGATTCTGGGATCTGGCAAACCATCTTGTATTGCCCATCTTAACTTTGACAATAGTAGGCATCGGAGGCTTGATGCGTTATACTCGTACAAATATGCTGGAGGTTCTCAATGCGGATTATGTTCGTACCGCACGTGCAAAGGGACTTCCCGAGAGCAAGGTCATCAGCCACCATGCTTTTAGAAATACATTGATCCCCCTTGTTACAATCCTTGGCGGATCCCTTCCCGGACTTTTCTCCGGAGCACTTATTACTGAAACACTTTTCGGTATCCGCGGAATTGGATACTACGCATACAATGCAATGGTAGCGGGAGACATTCCTTTCACCATGTTCTACCTAGCATTCATTTCGATACTGACACTTCTCGGAAACCTTATTTCCGACATCCTGTACGCTGTGGTTGACCCCAGAGTAAGAGTAAACTAAGGAAGGAGACTGACAATGAATATATACGAAGATTCAACGGGTCGCGACAGAGTCTCCACCCCTCCTATGGTTAATATCAGAAGCCAGATGTCCATCAACGAGGTACTCAAGGAACGCGAAAAGAAGGTAGCGGAAGAAAAAGAAGCAAAGGATCCCAACAGGGCTGATTCTGAAATCTCTCTGGATAGCACGGAGCGTGTAAAGGTTTTAAGCCCCGGACAGCTGGTATTCAAGCGTTTCATCACAAACAAGCTTGCAATCGTAGGATCCATGATCCTTATCTTCATGTTCCTCTTTGCTTTTGTGATGCCCCTTTTCTATCCCTACAGCCAGACACAGATCTTTTATAAATATGATAATTCAACCATCGACTACGCTCAGGCTAAGGAGCGTACCGAATACAGCCTGCTTTTCTTTGACAAGAGCACAGATGTGCACTACTCAGTAAAGAACAGGCTCACCGCTACCATTTCTTCCATGGAAAAGGACGGCATTTCCGAGCAGACTCTTACAGACAGTGAAGGCAACGCATATAAGATAGAGAAGAATGCGGATAATATCTATTCGCTTTACTCCACTACTTCAGAGAAGTTTGCTGCCATCCAGGGTTCTGTTAAGTTTGCTACATACAGCACCATCGGAGCTGTTCTTACTTACGAGGACGACACCGAGGAAGTCAAAGGACTTGCAGACGCCATCAAGAAGGCTATTTCCGGAAAGCAGAAGGAATTCACTCTTGGCGGCGATACATATACTCTCGAGCAGGATAAGAAGACCTATACTGTTTACAGAGCCAGCGAAGGTATCAACTACTTTGGCGAAAAGCTTGGTGATGACTTCGCAGAAAAGGTTGAAGGATTCACCGAGAACGGAAGCTTTGAGTTCGGCTCAGAAAAATACAATGTAATCGTTGATAAGGACGGAACCACCGTATACCTTGTTACCGGTGAAGACAGGATCGCGCTTCTTTCCACATACGTATTTGACACCTACGATCCTTCATTTGTCATTTCCGAGGATTTCCAGATCCAAGCTCTTCAGGCTTCTTTCGAAGGCGGAAAGTTCAGCGACGGTGGAGTTGATTACCGCGTCGTTTCCGAGGATGAGGAAACTCTTATTTACAGCGAAGCAGACGATACAAATCCCGTTGCTGCATTCTCCACCATGGTTATCCGCCGTTATACCGGTGAGGATACCCTTGAGCTTGCTTTCAAGGAGCAGGTTCGTGCTACTCTTGAAGAAATGGCAGATGCAGGCAAAAAGACCGGTTCCTTCACCTGGCAGATCGCACAGGTAGACGAAAACGGTGAATATACTTACGACGAAAACGGTGAACTCATCAAAGAGGACAGAACCGTTACTGTTACCGACAAGAACGGTACTTATGTTATGACTGTTGAGCAGGTTGTATACCTGATTAATACTTTTGAGCGTCCTACCTCCCAGCACCTTGCAGGTACTGACGGAGACGGAATGGACGTGCTTGCTCGTATGATGTACGGCGGACGTGTATCCCTCATGGTTGCGTTCGTAGTAGTTATCATCGAGAACGTTCTGGGCATCATCATGGGTGGTATCGCAGGATACTTCGGCGGATGGGTTGATAACCTCATCATGCGTGCCGTTGA
>JAEEGL013418539.1_pt1 | contig 10550 bp, 6 predicted proteins | sample 9134231 | NCBI WGS metagenome assembly JAEEGL01 (sample SAMN16246548, study PRJNA631951) | gut metagenome | biome: gut microbiome; feature: rumen; material: fiber-attached | host: Bos | place: Iran: Karaj | collected 2018-10
GGACCTGCGATGTGACTGGGCTTTCAAGCACGTGATGCGGGACGAGGCCATCCTGAAGATGCTGCTGAACGACGTGCTGCCGGAGGAGGTCGACGAGATTGACTATGATCCCAACGAAATTGACCGCTTCTCGCCGGAGGATAAGGACGCGACGATGGATGTGCTGTGCCACAGCCGAAAGACCGGGAAATCCTTCATCGTGGAGATCCAGCAGAAAAGGAAGATCTCATTTCGCGACCGAATGTTTTACTATGGTGCGGCGATGCTCGCCTCGAAGGTGAAACGGAGTGAAGAATATACACGGTTGAGGCCGGTGTATGTACTTTGTTTCATGGATTTCAACTATCAGCATCTGTCGGACCAGCTTGTGTACAGGTACGCGATGAGGGAAGAAGCGACGCACGAACTGTACGGGAACCAGCTGAACATTTACTTCTTCGAGATGCCGCGCCTTCGGAAGGAGTCCATGGACGGGATGAATCCGCTGGAGGGATGGTTGTATTTGTTGCGGAATTTGCATAACTTTGCGGATGTACCCCAAGGGATGGACAAGCGCTATGCGCGTGTTGTGAAGGCGGCACGGATGACGATGCTCCCTGGGGCGGAGCAAACAAAGTATTTACGGGCTATGATATCGGAAAGCGAAAAAAAAGATCTGATCGAAGGCGGCTTCGAGTATGGCTTTGAACAGGGTGTCGCTCGGCGCAACGCCGAAATCGCCAAGGCGATGCTTGACAAGGGATTTGACATAGCGACTGTTCAGGAACTCACCGGCCTCTCCCCCGAAGAAATCGCCGCGCTGTAATCTTACCAGTCCCATGGACAGAAGAGAATTCATCAAATCATCGCTGATCGGCGCTGCCGGCGTGGCTGCCGCACCGCAACTCATGGCCGAGGACGTGTATGCTGGAACGCTGGTTTCCGGCACGAAATCCCACGACGGAAAGGCCGGAGCCGTTTCTACCGGCGTGGAAAAGCACCTGGAAGTCAGTTCCTATGTCAAGGAATCCGCCCATCGGATTCCGGTCGTCGCAACGGCCGATGTGGTCGTCGTCGGCGGCGGCGCAGCCGGAGTGGCCGCCGCAGTCTCGGCTGCCAGGCAGGGCAGCAGCGTCCTGATGATTGAAAAAACCAACTACCTGGGCGGGCTTTGGACCGGCGGACTCGTGCTGCCGGTCCTGGCCACCCACGGCAAAGGCCGCAACGTGCCCTGGGACAAAGCCGTAAAAGGCATCTGTTCGGAAATTTGCGACACGCTCCTGGAAAAGGGATGGGCCGTCAATCCGCTCAATCCCAGGGTGGACCCGGAAGCCACGAAATATCTGCTTGACAAGATGATTGCCGAGGCCGGCGTAAAGATTCTCTACAATGCGACCGCCGCCGGCGTGACGATGTCCGGAAGCCGCATCGAGTCCATTTTGGTCGACTGCAATACCGGAAGGCTCGCCGTCAAATGCCGGATGGTCGTGGATGCGAGCGGCGACGGGATGGTTTTTCACTGGGCCGGCGATCCCTACGAGGCCAGGCGCTACCACATGACCGTCATGGGCCGTGTCGGCGGCTGTCCTGCGACCAACACAGCCCTGCCGGTCCACGAGATGCGGATCGAATCCAGCGGGACGCGGGAGGCCATGGACGGGCTTGATGTCTTCAAAGTGTCTGAGATGCAGCAGAAAGGCCGCATTGCGCTTTGGAACAAGGTCGAAAAGATGAAACAGCAGGAAGGCTACGAAAATGCCTACCTGATGGAGGTCGCCCCGACGACCGGCGTCCGGGTCACACGCGTACTCGACAGCCTGCACAACGTGACCCTTGAGGATTCCATGGAATGGGTGAGTTATCCGGACGTGATCGGGATGAGCGGCGTCTGCGATCCCTTCATGTACAAGGGACGGAAAATCACCCGTCAGGAACGGCCCGTCTGGCAGATTCCCTACCGCTCCCTGATTCCCCGGGAAACCAGGAACCTTCTCGTAGCCGGCCGCTGCTTCGGCTACGACCTGGGCATTACCTGGGACGCCCGCGAAATATCAACCTGTATGGTGACGGGCCAGGCAGCCGGTATCGCCGCATCTCTGGCCGTAAACGCCCGCTGCGCAGCAAAGGATGTCGATATCACGGCACTGCAGAAGGCGCTGACCGCCGCCGGTGTCCGGCTGAACTTTTAATCGGTCAGTTTTTAAACATTTCATTGAATTTCCGCAGTCCGCGACGGGAGTAGCGGATTTTGAGTGGCTTCTCCACAGTCTGGGCCTCGATTTCAGCTTCACTGTCGTTATGGGTGCGGTCGAGATGATCGGGGTTCTTGTAGATCAAATCCGACGTCGGACGGCCGTGGTAGCGAAGAATCAGGTGGCAGGGTATATACCACTCGTTATTTTCCATCGTCATGGAACCATACCAGGCATTGAAAAGGCGCATGCCGCAGTTCACGCTCCGCTCAAAGCGGTTGCCGCGGATGATGAATCCTTCTGTTTCAGCCGTTGTGTCATAAAACATCAGGTGGGCGGCATTCGGGTTCCAGCGCTGCGCGTGGCCCCAGCCCTTGCCGGCGTCCCGGCAGAGGTTGTTCTCGAATACAATGTTCTCCGTGCGGGCGCCGTCGCCCTGCTGCCAATATTCATAGGAGTACTCGCTGTTCCAGATCTCATTGCCACGCCAGGTAATGTTCTTCTGGACGACGCCGTCGATATTGGACTGGTTCGTAAGGGCCGCATCCCAGCACTCCCAGAGGCGGTTGTTCTCGACGAGGATGTCCTCTGCGGCACTCCAGAACTCGATGCCGTTGCCATAGCGGACGCCACGCCCTCCTTCGTCGATATAGAGGGTGCTTCCGCCGATCCAGCTTATGTCGCAGCCACGGATCGTGATGCCCTTTACGCCGCTTCCGCCGATGCCGTGGGCAGCCCCATAGCGGAGCCAGAGGCCGTCGTAGACGATATCGTGGCAGTCGGTCTCATCGATGATATGCTGTTTCTCGGCCAGTTCGATGGAGTCAAAGCGTGCTCCGGGATTCCTTCGGCTGACCATATAAACGGCCTGTTCATCCCGCACCCAGCAGAACCGAAGGTCCCTGCGGCCAAGCTGGGAGGGAGAATCGACCTTGCGGGCGCAGCCTTTGGCGCCATGGTTGAGAATGATATTTCCGAGCTCATTGGCGGAAGGCTTGACGCATTTCCAGCGCTTACGGCCCACCTTCACCCAATCCTCGGGAGAAGAAGCATCCCAGGAGGGCTCCAGAACGGGTTTGTCGCCTTCTCCGTATGCGGTATAGACAATGGGCTGACCGGGTGCTCCGGACTGGGGATCCAGATGGCCGCGGAAGACATCACCGGCGCGGAAGTGCACCGTGTCGGCAAAGCCCAGAGGGGCGTCGTTCACCTTTTCCAGCGTGCGCCAGGGCGTCTGAGGTGTCAGGCCGTCGGCTGCATCATCCCCCTCAGAGGACACATAATAATTGCGTCCGCCATAGATTCGGGCCTCGTCCCGGAGGAGTTTTTTCCATACGGAAGGGGTCTTGACCTGCCAGCGGTCATCCAATGCTTCCACAATGGCAACTTCCATATCCTGAGGCGTAACATCTACAACATCCACCGAAGGAAGATCCGGAACGGCGGCGACCAGTTCGTTGTTCTTCCAGCTCACCATCGCAAGGGCGCTCTTCATCTCCGGGCTGTCCTCCGGACGAAGGGTCCGTTCCATCGTAAAGACTATTCCGGCCTTGTCGAAGGTGTTGACGGCTTCGACGATGGCGGCAGGATCTTCGGCGCTGAGCCGGATGATGACCCTTCTGGATCCCTCCTGGGCCCAGGCGGAGAAAGCGAGCAGCAAGCATGCCAAGCAGAAAAGACGCCTCATCTTACATGGTAAATTTTATGCGGTCAATGATATGGTTCTGATAACACTCGTCCAGTTCCACGAAATACCCGCTCCAACCCCAGACGCGGACAATCAGGTTACGGTGTTTCTCCGGGTGCGCCTTGGCGTCCAGGAGGGTCTCCTTGTTGAGGGTATTGAGTTGTAGCTGATGTCCCCCGAGCTGGACATAGGAGCGGATAAGCATGGCGAGTTTCTCGAGGTTTTCCTCATTGCGGAAGAGGGTGTCGTCGAGTTCGATGGTCAGCGGCCCGCCGTTGATGCTGCGGCCGAGATCCCCCTTCGAGAAGGATTTGATGACCGATACGGGGCCTTTGTGACGGGTGTACATGCTCGGAGAATAATTCGCAGGAATCACCTCGCCGGCCTTGCGTCCGTCGGGCGTCGCCTTGAGATGGACCGCATGGAAAATATAGTACATGGCCGTCCCTGTGCCGGCGCGGAAGATACCGCCGCGCTCATTGCGGAGTCCGGAGAGTCCCTCATCGAAGGAAGCCAGAAGACGCGCCGCAAGTTCATCCGTCCCGTCGTCGTCGTTCCCCATCTTGGGCGCTTCGAAACGGAGCTTTTTCCAAAGGGCATCGTAGCCCTCGAAATTCGCGTCCAGGGCGGCCTGCAGCTCTTTCACGGAAAGACTCTTCTCTTCGAAAACATACTTGCGTATCGCCGCGAGGGAATCCACCGCCGTAGCAATGCCAGTGCCATGGATGCCGAAATTGTTGTATTTCGCCCCAAGGGTGATGTCACGCGCACGCTCCAGCGTCCCGTCCATCATGACGGAATAGAGCGGCGCCGGAGCGATATACAGGTTCTTGTATCCGGCGGCGATGCGGCGGCACTCGTCCTTGATCATCCCGTCGATATGGGCATAATAGTCTTCGAAGTTCTCGAAACTTCCGAGTTCGTCCACGCTGCGGCTTACCAGGCCGGCAAAGGAGAGGGCTCCGATATTGACAATGTCCATCGCCTTCCCCGGGATGATGAACTCCCAGCAGGCCGCGACGACATAATCGTTGGCATCCTCCGGCGCATAACCGAGGCGTTCCAGTCCCGGCACCACGACATCATCATTGTCATACTGCGGGAAGCCGAGACCCCGCTTGGTCAGACGGGCGCCCTGTTTGTACACCTCGAGCGGAGTATTGCGATCCACCCTAAGGTTAATTTTGGGATCGATGAGATTGAGGTCGTAACTCGCATCCAGGCAGAGGGAAGACAGTTCGTTGAACAGCATCTTGCCGGAAGCGTCGCGTCCGCCCAGGACCAGGCTCTGCCCATTGTCTCCCTGCTGCATGCCGGGATAGAGGTCGCTGTCCTTGTTGCAGGCGAGGAAGAAAGAAAGCAGCAGTTCGTAGGCCTCTTCCTTTGTCAGACGGCCGCTGTCTATGTCGGCTTTATAATAGGGCCACATATACTGGTCGAAACGGCCCAGTGTATTATGGTAGCAGCCGCTTTCCCAGAGGCCGAAATGGATGAAGCGGAGCAGCTGCAGCGCTTCGCGGAAATTGGAAGCTCCGTCGAAACGGATGCGACCCAGGGTTTCAGCCAGGACAACGTCTCCTTTCTCCCAGGCACAGACTTCGTATTTTCCGATCAAATCCTGCAGGGCTCCGATACTCCGGACGGCGGATTCCAGAAACAGTTTTCCCTCCTCGTCGGCAGTCAGCATACGCTCCGTAAAGCGTTTTTTTCTCTGCTCGAGACCTTCCGCAATGGCGTCACTGAAGTTCGGGGAAATGTTGGAAAGCATCCCGTTCTCGTGAAGGTAATGATGGGCTTTCAAGGCGGCCCATTCTTCCTCAGTGAAATAGGAAGGCACCCGGGTGATGGTGCGCGTGGCGACAATCTGTTCTCCATCAAAGATGACGGGCTTTTCTGCCGAGGTCATCGCTTCGAAAAGAAGGGCGGCACGCAGTTGGGCGGGAATGCCTTCCGCCGCATATTTTTTACATAGCGTATCCAGCCCAAGGGACTCCGGCGTGCGTCTGACACCGTGATGGCCCTTATCAAAGAAAAAATCCTTCAGTTTCTCAATCCTTGCAGTCAGCATAAAATGATTCTTGGTTCTAGTTAGGACGTGCAAGATAACAATTTTCACCCAGCCGGAATGAAGTGGTATGTTTCTTTATAAAATAATCGTCTCGAAATCGGAAAAAACTTCGGTGTGGACAGCCGGAGAGGCCTCCCTATCGAAACCAGGATCATAGTGCAGATCCACCCGGGGGTACTTCGCTCCAGCCGTCTTGTGGTAACGAAGCAGTTCCACCCGCCGGAGAGCAAGAGCCCCCCGGAGCAGTGCGGCCACCGACTCCATTTCTGAGAGACTGTCGTTGACGCCGGGAATCAGCGGAATCCGGATGACAAAGGGCTTTCCGCTTCGCTTCAGAGTCTCAAGATTCCTAAGAATCGGCGAATTGTCCTGCCCGGTCCAGCGGCGATGGGCCTCGGGACTGGCCAGTTTGATGTCCTGGAGCACCAGGTCCACTCGCTCGAGGACGTCGGCATAGACCCCGGGAGCGCACCAGCCGGATGTTTCCACAGCTTTATGGACCCCTTCCAAGCGGTCCAGGACTTCACACAGGAAGCGGGGCTGCATCGTAGGCTCTCCGCCCGTAAAGGTCACCCCTCCCCCGTTCATCGCAAAGAAATCCCGGTTTCGAAGCAGTTCCGCTGCCAGGTCCCCAGCCTCGACGATGCGGCCCGTGATCCGGTCTCCGTATATCCCGTGAAATACCTGGGGAGCGGGCAGCAGGCCCTCGGGGTTATGGCACCAGGCACAGCGGAGCGGACAGCCCTTCAGGAATACGGTCGTCCGTATCCCGGGGCCATCGTTGATGGCAAATTCTTCGATGCTGAATATGGTTCCGGAAGCCATCTTTCACTTTTTCGGGCAAGATAGTGATTTCCCGCCTGCCACTAAAGTGTGGTATGTTTTTCCGGAAACAATTCAAACCTGCTTTCTTCGAATTCCTTAAAAGTTTATCTTTGTAAACCAGAAACCAATAACCATTTTTATGGCAAAGCAACAACTCAAACCCTTCATGTTCTGGATTGCCTTCGTCGCGTCCCTTGGAGGCCTCCTTTTCGGATTCGACACCGCCGTCATCTCCGGTGCGGAAAAACAGATACAGGCCGTCTACGGACTGAGTGATTTCGCCCACGGCTTTACGATGGCGACCGCCCTGATCGGCACAATCATCGGGGCTCTGTTCTGCGGAAAACCGGCCGAGAAATACGGCCGCAAGCGCTCGCTCATCGTCATCGGCATCCTGTACCTGATTTCAGCCGTCTTCAGCGGAGCCATCGTCAACTGGTACGCCTTTATGTTCTTCCGCTTCATCGGCGGCCTGGCGGTGGGCGCATCATCCGTTGTGGGACCGATGTACATCGCCGAAATTTCCCCGGCCAAATGGCGCGGGCGCTTCGTCTGTTTCTTCCAGTTCAATATCGTACTGGGCATTGTGCTCGCCTATTTCTCCAACTACTGGATTGCCGGTGTCCCCCGGGACTGGCAGTGGATGATCATGGCCGAGTCCATTCCGGCCCTGCTGTTCAGCGTCCTGATGGTCACGATTCCGGAAAGCCCGCGCTGGCTGGTCAAGCGGGGTGATGAAAACGCCGCCGTCGCCGTCTTCGAGCGCACCGGCGAATCCGACGTGGTCGGCGAACTGGACGAAATCCGCAAGTCCCTTGCCACCGACAGCGTCAAGGGCGGCCGCCTGTTCCAGAAAAAGTATTGGAAGCCCCTGCTGATTGCCTTCCTCATTTCGACCATCAACCAGCTCAGCGGCATCAACGCCATCCTCTACTACGCGCCGCGCCTGCTGGAGGAATCCGGCGTCTTCCGCGAAGGAGCGATGCTCCAGTCCATCATCATCGGACTGACGAACCTGACCTTCACCATGCTGGGCATGCTGATTATCGACAAAGTCGGCCGCAAGACGCTCATTGCCATCGGAGCCGTCGGCATGGTCATCTGCCAGGCGATGGTTGCCCGGGGCTTTGCCCTGGATGCCTTCCATGGCTATTATATGCTGCTCTTCCTGATGGGCTATGTCGCCTTCTTCGCCCTTTCGCTGGGCGCGACGATCTGGGTGGTCATCGCCGAGGTCTTCCCCAACGACGTCCGCTCCGGCGGCCAGGTTTTCGGCAGTATGACGCACTGGGTGTGGTCGGCTCTGCTGACCTGGTTCTTCCCGCTCTGCCTGTCCATCGGAGGCCAGTATATCTTCACCATCTTCTCGGTCATCGCCGCCCTGGCCCTCGTCTTTGCCTGGTGGATGCCCGAGACCAAAGGCAAGAGCCTGGAACAAATTCAGAAAGAACTCGTTAAAGAATGACGCCCCGGTTATTCCATCTCCAAGGCGGCCATCTGGAAATGACCGTCACCGACTACGGCGCCCGCGTTCTCTCCCTCCTGGTCCCCGACCGGAAGGGAGAGAAGGCCGATGTCATCGTGGGCTATGCCACCCTTCAGGAGTATCTCAATCTCCCCGGAGAGCGCTTTTTCGGCGCGGCGGTAGGCAGGCTTGCCAACCGTCTCGCCGGGGCCACCTTTACCCTGGACGGGAAACATTTCGCCATCGCCGCCAATGACCATGGCAACACCCTCCACGGCGGCTATACCGGCATCGACCGGGTCCTGTGGAGCGTGGAAGAGGTCTCCGGGGACAGCATCCGCTTTTCGCTCGTCGATCCCGACGGCAGTGAAGGCTGGCCGGGCAATCTTCGGATCAGCCTCCGCTACACCCTGACGGAGCGGGACGGATTCCAGGTAGAATACCGGGCCACGACCGACGCTCCGACCCTGTGCAACCTCAGCCACCACAGTTTTTTCAATCTGACGGGAGACGCCTCCCAAAGCATCCTCGGCCATGTCCTTCAACTGGACGCGGAACACTATCTTCCGGTGGATGACCAGCTGATTCCGACCGGCGAAATCCGCCCGGTAGCCGGGACAGCCTTCGATTTTCGCTCGCCCAAACCCATCGGGGAGGACATCGATGCGGCCGGCGGCTACGACCACAACTGGTGCATACCTGCCGGAGGAGGCCTCCGCCGGGTCGCCTGCCTGTATGAGCCCGAGTCCGGCCGGAAGATGGAAATCCACACCGACCAAAGCGGCATCCAGTTCTACAGCGGCAACTTCTTCGACGGCAGCTATGCCGGAAAGGAGGGACGTCCCATCGGCCACCGCTGCGCCCTCGCTCTCGAAACCCAGCTCTGGCCCGACGCCATCCACCATCCCCTCTTCCCCTCCCCCGTGCTCCGGCCCGGAGAGAGCTATTCTCACACCTGCATTTACCAATTCGTCCTATAACTATATGCGTACTCGGCTGCTTCCCTTCCTTCTGCTATTTTGCGTAATCGTTCCGGCCGCCCGGCTCAGCGCCCGGGATACCCTCCGCGTCACGGCTTGCTCGGATGCCATCTTCCGCATCCGGATCTCTCCTTCCGGCGAATTTCCCCAGTCGCTGATGGAGCGCTACGGTATCCTTAAGACCGACTGGACGGCTCCTCAGACCTCCGTCAAAGAGGATGGCGCTTCCTGGACCCTTTCCACCGCCACCCATTCTCTCCGGGTGGACCGGCAGAGCCAGACCCTGACCCTCATGGACGCCTCGGGGAAGGTCCTGGTGGGAGGGATTTCCTTCCATGGAGGCGGCGATCCGCTCTGCCGGGAACTCAGGGACTCCATCGAACTTCAGTATGGAGGGATGGTGACACGGCGCAACGGCGGCATCATCGGCGACGATGACGGTTCCCTCTCCGAGATGGACAAGACCGAAGGCGGCGACCCGCTCAAGAGTTGCGTGCTCCGGATTCCCATCCGGGAGAAAGAGCGTTTCTACGGCGGTGGCAGCACCTCCCGCGAACATATCCAGCACCGCGGGGAGCGGCTCCGCATGTGGGCGACTTACCAGCGGACGGAGATTCCCATGCCCTTCATGATGAGTTCAGACGGATGGGGCATCTATTCCAACAGCACCCGGAAGAGCTACTTTGACGTGGGCCGGCTCGAAACGGACGCCCTTTCCATCTATACGACCGAGCCGTCGGTAGATTTCTTCCTCATTGCCGGCAAAGACATGCCCGCCATCCTGGATGGATACACCCTCCTGACCGGGCGCAATTATCTGCTGCCGCGCTGGGCTTATGGCTTCTGCTTCGGCCCCAACATGAAAGAGGACCAGTGGAATATCCTCTCCGACGCCCGCGACTTCCGGGCAATGGGCATGCCCTGCGACGTGTTCTGGCTGGAGCCCCAGTGGATGTCGAAGCACTACGATTTCTCCTCCTCGAAAAACTGGAATTACGACAAGTTCTCGCCGGAGTACTCCTGGCGGCAGAACGATGCGGTCAAACGCTACAACCCTTCCCTCTTCATCGGGCGGATGCGGGACATGGGGCTGCACCTCGGCCTGTGGATCTGTGAAGAATACGACTTGTCCATCGCAGAGGAAGATGCGCTTCCCGGCGCGACGCCTTCCGGCCTCGAGCACTGGATGGACCATCTGAAGACCTTCGTCACCATGGGCGCGGAAGGATTCAAGCTCGATCCGGCCAGGACCCTGGACGAACACACCTATCGCAAGTATTACAACGGCCATCCGGACAAGGAGATGCACAACCTGAACCAGGTCCTGCTGCCCAAACAGATGAACCTGATGTAC
>JAEEGL014693828.1_pt1 | contig 10550 bp, 8 predicted proteins | sample 9134231 | NCBI WGS metagenome assembly JAEEGL01 (sample SAMN16246548, study PRJNA631951) | gut metagenome | biome: gut microbiome; feature: rumen; material: fiber-attached | host: Bos | place: Iran: Karaj | collected 2018-10
ATTATCCAGATAAAATTGTTTTACCAGTAGATAATCTTGTAACAAAAGAGTTCTCAAATGACGTAGAAGTAAAAGTAATAGATACTACAAATATTGGAGAAGATGAAATGGGAATGGATATAGGTCCTAAATCAGTAGAATTATTCTCTAGTGTTTTAGATAGCGCTAAAATAGTATTTTGGAATGGACCTTTAGGAGTATATGAAATGTCTAACTTCACTAAAGGAACAGAAAAAGTACTAGAAAAACTTGTTAGTATTGATGCTACTACTATTTTAGGTGGTGGAGATATAGTTGCTGCTGCAACAAACTTAGGATATAAAGATAAAGTAACACATGCTTCAACTGGTGGAGGAGTTACTCTTGAGTTTATGGAAGGAAAAGAATTACCAGGCGTAGTTTCAGTTAATGATAAATAATGAAAAACACTAAAAGAAATACAATTATATTATTAATAATATGCATGATTGTATTGTATTTTGTTGTTAAAGATGATTTTCCTACCATTATGGATAATCTTTTATTGGCAAATAAATGGTTAATATTTTTAAGCATATTATTAATTATCGGTTATTGGCTTTTGAGATCATTAGCTCTTTTCATAGTTGTTAAAAAATATAAAAAGCACATTAGGTATAGTAAGATGCTACATCAAATATTAATAACACAATTCTTTAATGGAATAACTCCATTTGCAACAGGTGGAGAACCAATGCAAGTATATATGCTTAAGAAAAGTGGAATTAAAGTAGCACAAGCTACAAATATAATCGTTCAAGAGTTTATTATGTATCAAATGGCTCTTGTTTTAATGGGTGTAGTTTGTTTAATTTTAAATTTTGCTTTTGATATTTGTGATGTATCTCCATTTTTAGCTAATTTAATTATTTTGGGATTTGTTATTAATATTGCTATTGGATTAATTTGTATCTTTGTAAGTTTCTCAAAAAAATTTAGTAAATTTATGGTAAGAATTAGTTTAAAAATAGGAACTAAGTTAAGATTAATAAAGGACGTTAAAAAAACTACTGAAGTATGGAATGAAAAGGTTGAAGAATATAACGAAAGTGGAACAATGTTAAAAGAAAACAAAAAATTATTTTTTACATGTGTGTTAATTAATTTTGTAGCATTATTTGTATTCTACTTAATACCATTCTTTGTATTCTTAAGTTTAGGATATAATGTTGGTATTATGGAAGTTCTTGTATCTTCTGCATTTATACTACTTGTTGGAAACTTTGTTCCAATTCCAGGTGGAAGTGGAGGAATAGAATTTGCATTCTTAGAATTCTTTAACAGTGCTTTACCTGCAATGGATGAAAAAAGTGCAATATTAAAATCAGCACTTATTATATGGAGAGGAATAACTTACTTTTTAGGAATGATAGTAGGTGGGGTTGCATTTGGATTATTTAAAGGAGATGAAAATAAATGAGAATAGGATTATTTACTGATACCTATCCTCCATTTATTAATGGAGTATCTACAAGTGTCTATATGCTAAAAAAAGCTCTTGAAAGGGAAGGACATCAAGTCTTTGTTGTTACAATGAATAATGAAACTTTTCATTATGGATTTGATGAAAATAATACGGTAGTAAGAATTCCAGGACTACCAATTGGAATCTATGATTATCGTGTATCTACTGTTTATCCTTTGAAAGCAATGAATATAATTAGAAAATGGAAACTAGATGTAATACATTCACATACAGAGTTTAGTGTTGGTACATTTGCAAGATTTATATCAAGGCAATATAATATTCCACTTGTTCATACATATCATACTTTATATGAAGACTATGTATATTACATTACTAAAGGATACTTTGATAAACCAAGCAAAAAAGTAGTTGAATACTTAACTCAGTTTTACTGTGATAAAACTGCTAATGAATTAATCGTACCAACTAAAAAGATTTATGATTTATTTAAAGAAAAATATAATGTAGATAAAAATATTTATATTATTCCAACAGGAATAGAAATAGATAGATTCTATGAAGAAAATGTTGATAAAAAAGAAGTAGAAGCAGTTAGAAAAAAATTAAAAATAGAAAAGAAAGATTTTACTATTCTTTTTGTAGGAAGAATTGCTAAAGAAAAGAATATAGATTTATTATTATCAGCACAACAAAAGATTAATGAAAATGATAAAAATGTTAAATTAGTTATTGTTGGTGATGGTCCTGATATGGATGAATACAAAAAAATGTCTAAGGATTTAGGAATAGCTAAAAATGTAATTTTTGTTGGAAAAGTTCCATGGGAAGATATTCCAAAATATTATCATGTAGCTGATATATTTGCTACTGCATCTACAAGTGAAACGCAAGGACTTACAGTAATTGAAGCAATGGCTGCATCAGTAGCGCCAATTTGTATTGATGATGAAAGTTTTAGAAATACTGTTGTAGATGGATATAATGGTGAAATATTTAAGGATGAAGATGAGTATGTTTTTGTAGTAAATGATTTGAAAAAAGATAAAAAGAAATTAGGAATGTTACAAAAACAAGCTAGATTAAATGCTGAAATTCATAGTTCTAAATATTATGGAGAAAGAGTAGAAGCTGTTTATAGACATGCTATTAAAAATAAACACTATGATAATTATGGTTTAATTGGAAAAATCGTAGGAAGAATAAAGAATAGGGAGAAGAGACATGAAACTCGTAGTAGGAAATCAAAAAACATATCTAAATAGACCTGATGTAGTAGATTTTATTAATAAAACTAGAAAAGGAAATTGTGAAAGTGTAGTTATTTGTGCAAGCTTTCCATATTTAGATTTATATTTAGAAGAATCAAACTATATAGTTGGAGCTCAAAATGTTTCAGTTAAAGGAAATGGAGCATCAACTGGAGAAATAAGTGCAGAACAATTAAATTCTTTAGGAGTGTCTTATTCAATCGTTGCACATTCTGAAAGAAGAAGTGATAATCATGAAACAAGCGAAATGTTTGTAGAAAAAATTAATAATTTATTAAAATATGATATAAGGCCTATATTTTGTATTGGAGAAAATCTTGATCAAAGAGAATCTAATATAACTAAAGATATTGTTGGAAAACAAATAATAGAAGTATTTGATAAGTTAAACAAAGAAGATATTGAAAAGATAATTGTAGCATACGAACCAGTATGGGCTATTGGAACAGGAAAAGTACCTACTAATGATGAAATAGAGGATATGACAAACTATATTAAAGATTTAATTCAAGATAAATATGGTTCTCGTGTTCTTGTATTATATGGTGGAAGCGTTAATCAAAATAATATAGATGAATTAAATACTATTGATGTAGTAGATGGATACTTAATAGGAGGAGCTAGTACTAAAGCAGAAGAATTTTTATATATTATGAGTAAATGTGAATAAAAAAGTATATATTCGACAATATTTTACAGAACTTTTTTGTGTTTGATATGTACTTTGTTTATATCATTAACTATAATTATAATTGCGTGTAGTTAATGAAAGGATATAAATAAAAATGGATAACATTAAAGTGCTTGTAGTTGATAATAACCAAGATTTGGTTAATGAAATTAAGAAGTATTTTAGTGATCACGCAAATATAAAAATATCTTTAGAGGCAAATGATGGTGATATGGCTCTAAAACTGATTAAAGAATATCAAAGTGATTACGATGTAGTATTTTTAGATTTAGTAATGCCAAAAAAAGATGAATTAGCTGTTTTAGAAGATAGAAATAATGATAAAATAGTAGATATATTTCATAATAATCTACAAATAACTATTACAAAAATATTGCATGAGTTAGGTATACCATCTCATATAAAAGGTTATCGCTATATTAAAGAAGGAATTATGTTAATATATGATAATCATAAATTAATAGGAGAAATAACTAAAAAACTATATTTAGATATTGCAAAAATATATAATACTACTGTATCAAATGTAGAAAGAGCAATTAGACATGCAATAGAAATAAGTTGGAATAGAGGAAACTGGGAATTAATGGAAGAAATATTTGGTCATAGCATAGATATAGATAAAGCTAAACCAACTAATAAAGAGTTCATTGTAACAGTTGCAGATAAATTAAGATTAGATTATTGTAAAAATATAATATAAATGGAGGATATTATGGATAAGAATGATGGTGTATTTGTTGATGAAAATGGAAAAACAGAAAAAGAAATATATGAAGAATTAGAAAAGTTAAGTGGAATTCCTAAAGATTTTGATCAATATAGAGAAACAGATGAAGAAAATGAGTTATTATATGAATATTTTTTCTTGGAAGATGATGCAAATACTCTATTAGCAAATATAGGTTTAGAACAAAATTTTGATTTAACTTATTATCCAAGAGATCAATTAAAAAGAATATTTAGATATTATCATCCAAAATCAGAAATCAAAAATGGTGATAAAACTGAAATTATCGATCCACTTCCAGAGTATAGAGTAGGTAACGGTTCTTATGAAGAAGAATTATTTAAGTTTGGGTATAAATTAGGTAAAATTGGTCAACTAGGTATTTATTATAGACTTCTTCCTAACTTTCAATTTAGAAGAGGTTATTGGGTTGGAAAAATGGAAAGAAGTGTAGAGTTAAATGATGACGATATTCTTCGCGAATTAAGTAATGAAATAAAGATTTATGATGCAACTCAAGCTAATGAAGAATTAGGTTATATTGTAAATAATATTTTTACTGAAGATGATGAACAAGTAAGACATAAAATCTGAATATATTCAGATTTTTTATTTTGTTTGTTAGCCAAGTTTAACTTGTTTTTATTAGAGAAAAAAACTATAATTATAGTAGAGAGTTGGTGACATATGAAAAATAATAATCAATATAAAGCTAATGATGGAGTTGTAAAGGCAATTATCATTTGTTTCGTATTCTTTGTTGGAATTGGATTCCTTCAGTCTTTATCAACATATAGATCTATTAATTATGATGTTGATCCATATAATTATACATATGATGATAAGGTTTTTAGTATTATTACAACACCTGAAAATAAAGTATTAGAAAAGACCATTAAAGATTTTGCTGATGATAATGATTTTGATGTAGATATTGTTTATGCAGATAATCTTGAAATAGTAGATAAATTAAATGGTGGAGAAAAGTATGATGCTATTTGGGCTTCTAATTCAATATGGCTTGATTTAGTTGATTCAAATGTTAAAACAAGTAATTTAAAATCTACAAGTATTACACCAATTGTATTTGGAGTTAAGAAAAGTGTTGCAGAAAGATTAAATCTTATAGATAGAGATGTAACTATGCAAGACTTACTTAATTTAATTAAAAGTGGAGAATTAAAGTTTAGTATGGCTAATCCAATTATGACTAATAGTGGAGCCTCAGCATACTTTAATATTCTTTCTACACTAGCAGGAAATCCTGAAATATTAACTATAGATCATTTAAAAGATGAAAATTTAAAAAATAACTTAAAATCATTTTTTAAAGGACTTGAAAGAACATCAGGAGATGAAGACTTTTTAGAAGAATCATTTGTAAAAGGAGATTATGATGCTGCTGTTACATATGAGTCTTCAATAATAAATATTAATAAAAAACTAGAAAAAGAAAATAAAGAAATATTATATGTTATATATCCAATAGATGGTGTTACTTTTTCTGATTCACCACTTGTATATGTAAATAATGGTTTCGATAATAAAAAGGAAATATTCGAAGAATTTCAATCATATATACTTAGTAAAGAAGGACAAAGTGAATTAGCATCTCTTGGAAGAAGAACTTGGTATGGTGGAGTAACTGATAAAGCAGATAAAAATCTATTTAAAAAAGAATGGGGTATCGATACTACTAAATTTATTTCTTCTGTTAAATATCCAAGTAAAGAAGTAATAAAAGAAGCTTTAAGATTATATCAAGAAGAATTAAGAAAACCTATTCATGTAATATTTTGTTTAGATTATTCAGGAAGTATGTCTGGAGAAGGAATTAGTCAATTAAGAGAAGCTATAAAATTCATATTTGGAGAATCTGCAAAAACTAGTATGATTCAATTTTCTAAATATGACAAAATAGATATAATTTTATTTGATGATAGATTAACTGTTGTAGGTAATACTTTCAATGGAGAAGAAGGGCCTACTTATATTGAGTATTTAAATAAGTTTTATCCAGGAGGATCAACAGCACTTTATCCTGCAGTAACAAGAGCTTTAAATATGCTAAATGAAGATTTAGATCCTGATTATAATTTATCTGTAATAGTTATGACGGATGGAGAAGGAAATGTTGGAACATATTCAGATGTTTTAAATGCTTATAGAAATTTAAAAAGAGATATTCCAATTTATTCAATTACATTTGCTAATGCTGATGAATCTCAATTAAAGATGCTTGCAGATTTAAGTAATGGAAAAGTATTTGATGGTAAAAAAGATTTAGTAAATGCATTTAAAACAGTTAGAGGATATAACTAGGTGATTTATGAAAAATAAAGAGATTGTATCTGGTTTAATTGGAGCATCGTTTTTTGCAATTGGATATCTTGGTTTATCCATTACTGCTCTTCCTGCTCTTGCTGTTGGAGCAGGTGCTTATGTAGCTAGTGAACTATTACTAAGCGGCAAGAAAGAAATGGAAGAAGAATTTGGTACAGTACCATTATCTAAAAGAATTGAAAAAGCAAGAAAAGATAACAAACACATTAGTGAATTAATTAAAGAAATAGAAGATAGTGATATAAAAGATTACTTAGATGATATAAGTAAATCTTCTACAAAGATAATTAATACTATTGAAAAGAATAAGATAGATAATAAAACATCAAATAAATTTTTAGACTATTATTTACCAGTTTGTGTTAATATATTAGATAGATATGATGAAATCGAAAACCAAAAATTAACATCAAAAGATAGTAAAAAATTTATGGAAAATAGTCACAATATAATTAAGGAGACTTCTCTAGCATTTAAAAAAATACTTAACAGTTTATATCAAAATGATATAGAAAATAATGAAGCTGAAATGAAAGTATATAATCAGATGCTTAAATCTGATGGATATAATGCTAGTGAAATAGATTTGAAAGATGGTGATGATAGTGAATAAGAAACAAATAATTGGTATAGTAATATTTGTTGTATTAGTTGGAATTATAATTGGAATTAAATCATGTTCTTCTTCTGGTTCAGGAGGAATGTTTAGTGGAAATCTAACTGATATCTATGTTGCTACAGGTGGAGGAAAAGAAGACTTTTTAAGAGATGAAGAAGTTGTAAAAATACTAAGAAATAAATATAAGTTAAATGTAGTATATGACACTTGGAGTAATGGTAAAACAATTACTTGGCCATTAATAAGAGAAATGGTTGGAGAAGGAAATAAAGATATTGTTAGTAGAATTGCTAATGGAGAAACATTCAATATTAGATCAGAAGGAGTATCTACTTACGATGCATTGTTTACTTCAGATCAAAGATTTTATGATTATTATAAAGTGTCTCCAAATAAAGAAAATAATGAAGCAGATAGATATTCTGTATTAGATGGAGGATTAACTCTTAATACTCCAATAGTTATCTATAGTTGGGGACCTGTTGTAGATTCACTTGCTAAAGAAGGAATTATAACAGAAGAAAATGGTGTATATTTTATTTCTGATATGGATAAGTTAATGAATTATATTTTAACAAGCAAAAAGTGGAAAGAAATTGGATTAACAGATTTATATGGAAGTTTAAATATCGCATCAACTGATCCAGTATCATCATCTCCTGGTGCTACATATTATGGATTATTACTTGCAATTCTATCAGGAGGAGAAGTAACATCAGAAAATATTCATAATAATTTACCTAAATTAAAAGATTTCTATATTAAATCAGGATATATGAATAATACTCCTGCAGACTTGTTTGAAAGATATTTAAAAACAGGAATGGGTGGAAATGCTATGATAGTAGATTATGAAAAGAGTATCATAGATTTTGCAAATTCTAATCCAAATGGATTTGAACAAGTTAAAAATAGTATTAGAATTTTATATCCAAAACCAACTATTTGGAACAGTCACTGCTTTGCAGCATTCACAGAGAATGGTAAAAAATTATTAGAAGCATACAATGATCCAGAAATTCAAAAAATAGCATGGGAAAAATATGGATTTAGAACAGGTATTACTGGAGGAAGTTATGATGTTTCAAAACTAGGTCTTGGAATACCACAAGAAATAACAAGTACTGTAACATCTTTAAAGATGGATACATATAATGAATTAATAAATTATTTGAAGGGAAATTAGAATTATGGAATTAAAAGTTGAAAAAATGGAAGCAAAAGAATTAGAGAAGTTGGCAGATATTAAAGATGTAGGAAATGAAAAAGAAATTGAATCATCTTTAAATTATGATACTTTGACAACAGAAGAGAAAAAAGCAATTGATAAGTTTAATAAAGAAATTGATATTAATGATCAAACTCAAGTAATACAATTTGGTAATGCTGCACAAGAAAATATATCTAAATTTAGTGATTCTGTTCTTGAAAAAGTAAGAACTAAAGATGCAGGAGAAACAGGAGAATTATTAAGTGAATTAGTATCAGAAATTAAATCTTTTGATAAAGCTGTTGATGATTCTACAAAATTAAGTTTCTTAGAAAGAATTTTCTCAAGTGCAAAAAAGAAATTCGATAAATTAGTTGCTAAATATAATAAGATTGAAAATAATATTTCTACAATTGAAAAAGGCTTAGAGAAAGATAAATTATTAATGTTAAAAGATATTAATATTTATGATAATATGTATCAAAAGAACTTAGAGTATTTTAAAGAAGTTTCTTTATATATAATTGCAGGAGAAAGAAAAGTAGAAGAGCTAAAGAATAAAGATTTAGTTGAGTTAAAAGAAAAAGCAAAAAAATCTAAAGATCAATTAGATGCTCAAAAAGTAAATGATTTAGAAAATGCAATTAATAGATTAGAAAAGAAAATTTATGATTTAAAAACTACTCGTGTTATATCACTTCAAATGGCTCCTCAAATAAGATTATTACAAAACAATGATGCAGCACTTGTTGAAAAGATTCAGAGTTCAATGACTAATACAATTCCACTATGGAAAAACCAAATGGTTTTAGCACTAGGTATTAATCATTCTAAAACAGCTTTAAAACATCAACAAGAAGTATCAAAAGTTACTAATGATATGTTAAAGAAAAATAGTGAAACTTTAAAACAAGGATCTATTAAAGTTGCAGAAGAAAGTGAAAAAGCTATCGTTGATGTTGAAACTCTTAAGAAAACAAATCAAGATATTATTGAAACTCTAGATAAGATTATTGAAATTCATGAACAAGGTAAGATTAAACGAGCTGAATCTACTAAAGAACTTGAAAACATTGAAAAAGAATTAAGAGAAAAAATGTTAGAAATAAAGAATGATAAAAAGGATAGTGAATAATCCTTTTTTTCTAATTAAGAGGTATTTATGAATAATATTGATTTAAGTAAAATGTATGATGATTTTTTTGGAAATAGTTTAGTTAAAAATACTTCTTTTGAAGAATATTTAGATTCAGAAAAAGATAGTAATAACGAAATAAAAGAAGAAAAAGAAGATGTAGATATCGATAGTATTCTTTTAGATAATGATTCAAAAGAACTATTAAAGAAAATTATTAAATATACTAAAGATTATGAAGAAGGAAAAGTAAATAATTATATTAATTTTAATATTTTATTTAGTTCTGATAATAAAGAGACAAAAGAATTAGTAATAAATGCTTTAAAAAATGTTTCTAATAAATATTTATTAAATTATAATACTAAAGAAATTTCTTTATATGATTATAATAAAAATACTGACTTTGAAAAGATGTTTGAAAATGGAATAGTAGTTATTAAAGATTTAAAAGCATTTGGACTTTTAGATGAACAAGATAAGACTTTATTTATGTTTAATTTTAAAAAATACTTAACTGATAAAAGAATAGTTATTTTATTTGATGAAAGTATAAATATAGATAACTTTTTAACATACGATAGAGAATTAAAATCTAAATATTTTAATTTTAAATTAAATGGAATAAATCCTGATATTCAAGATGTTTATAATCAAGTATTAGATAAAGTTCAAATGGATGAAGATAAAAAGGTAACACTTTTAGATTACATTACTAGTACTTATTTAAAAACTGATGATGATTTTTTAACTTATAGAGATAAACTTATTAATTATATTTCTTTTAATAATGATATACCTGCTTTAAGTAAATCTAAAACAAATGAAGAAATATTTAAAGAACTTGATGAATTAGTTGGATTAAAAGAAGTTAAAAAAGCATTAAATGATTTAGTTAATTTAATTGGATTGAAATCTAAAACAGAAAATGATTTAAAAATAAAAGATATTAATCTGCATATGTTATTTTTAGGAAATCCTGGAACAGGAAAGACTACTGTTGCAAGATTATTATCTGGAATTCTATATAACTTAGGATATATTAAAGAAGATAAATTATTAGAAGTATCTTCAAAAGATTTAGTAGCAGAGTTTGTTGGACAAACA
>JAEEGL015149107.1_pt1 | contig 10550 bp, 8 predicted proteins | sample 9134231 | NCBI WGS metagenome assembly JAEEGL01 (sample SAMN16246548, study PRJNA631951) | gut metagenome | biome: gut microbiome; feature: rumen; material: fiber-attached | host: Bos | place: Iran: Karaj | collected 2018-10
CTGATATTAAATCTTTGCTTCCACACCGCGAGCCTTTTCTCTTTGTTGACGAAATTGTCAGCGCCGACGAAAAAGGCTGCGTTTGCGAGCATACATTTACAGAAAACGAATTCTTTTTTAAGGGTCACTTCCCTGAATACCCTGTAGTACCAGGCGTTATCCTTTGTGAAACTATGGCACAGGCTGGTGGAGCAGCCCTCCGCTATCTCAACATCGTTCCTGCTGACGGACTTTTCTTCTTTGCCACACTGGACAAAGTAAAGTTCCGCAATCAGGTTCGCCCGGGCGACAAATCCAGAATGGAAATCCAGTTTTTGCGCAACAGCCCGAAAATGATTAAACAGGCCGGCAAACTCTACGTAGGCGACACTTTGTGTGCTGAAGCCGAGTGGATGTGTTTAGTTGGATCTGCCAACTAAACACATCCACATCCCAAACAACATTTTGCGAATGCAAAATGTTAAGCGAAGGTACGGTTTCTTCGGAAGTTGGAAGTTAGCCTTACGACCTTCGCAAGGATGTGCCTGGTAGGCGCAGCGAACTAAGTGAGCGAGCCTACCAAAGTTAATAACTTCCTTGTAACACCAGACGCGCTTGCGCGGCTGATGTGTTTGGTAGGATCTGCGAAATAGCGCAGTCCGACGGACGTTAATAATTTTCTTAATAATTTCTATTCAAACCTGAACCACTTAAAATCAAACTGTGAGCCTGGAAGAAAAATAAAGCTTACAGTTTGATTTTTTTGCATCCCCTTTATTTCAAAACATCTTTCTTCAAAACCCTTACTTTTATTAAAATACAGGGTCTGTCTTCCACTTTCGTTTTCATCAGAGAACTGCAGTTCGATTCTGTTATCAATTTCAGCATTTCCGCAGATTGTAAGTTTTGTAGCTGCATTATCTTCAAAATTCATGTTTTCAAAGGTTAAAGTTACATTATTTCCTATTTTTTCTACATAGCTGCTTGTTTTTGTAAATGAATCGCCTGTTATGGTATCAGCATCAAGAGCATTCAACTTTGAAAAGGCTTTCTTAGATTTTTCAAAAGTAAATCCTTCAAAGCAAAGTTCTGAATTAAAACAGAAGGTAAGATTCTTTTTTCCAAAAAGACGTCGCTCCAAAATCAGGCTGTTAGTTTTATAAATTTCCCACTGGCTTTTTTCTTTGTAATGGAAATCACAGATTTTTTTTCCGTCTTCAGGTTTTCCTTCCCAAACGCTAAAACTTTCTGCATCTTTTACAGAATAGATACTGACGATTAAAGTGTCACTTCCTTCCAGTCCAAAGTCAATGTTTTCAAAATAGAAGCTGCCCCCCTGTTTTTTAGTCCTGATTCCATCCCCAAAACACAATTCAATTGCAGATGAACTTTCATCGCATTTAGAAGCCTTGATAATTTGATAAGGATTTTTGCTGCAGTTTCCAATGCCACTAACATTTCCTTCCTTTTCACCAAGCAAAACCGGATATTTTTTGCCGTTTTTTGCAAAGCAGGAAAGAATAAATTCTCCGTCACTTTGAGCTTCAAGCCTTGCCTCTTCTGTGTTACCGCTGATTTTTACGCAGTCACTGGGCACCCCCCGCTTCATGTGAGCTTTCCATATCAATTCCTGCTCACTTGCATTTTTTGGATATATAAGGGCTTTTGCAAGCTGTGTCTTTTTATTTTTTGTAAAGTTTAATTTTTCATCAGCAATAATTTCAATTTTTCTTATTGGAGTAAAATCTTCTGATTGTTGAACTTCAATTTCAAAATCGTCAGCTTTTTCAGCTTTTACAATTGCAAGCAGTTTTCCGCTAAAAAGTCTTCGGGTGATTCTTTTTCCGTCTTTACTTCTATAGTGGTCATAATCTGTGCTGTCGCCGTTATCAGCTCCAATCAGCTGAGCTTTGCCTTTTACTGTAATTTTTACTATATCGTTTGCATTTTCTACGTCATTTCCATCTTTATCAATAGCATGAATATCAATAAAGAAAAAACCGTCGCAGGAAGAATCTTCAATACTCCAAACAATTTTTTCGCTGTCACCAAAAGACTTTTTTTCTTCTTCTGCAATTACTTTTCCGTCCTTATCATAACTTACAGCTTTTATGCTTCCCTTATGATATTCAACTCCTTCCCAGCTAGCAGTAATGAGAGGATAATTATTTGTGGAAGATATTTTTCCCATGCTGACGCCATTTACAAAAAGTTCAGCAGCGAATCCGTTTGTTGCAACCCTTACATCAATTTTCTGACCTTCATTCCAGTCCCAGTAAGGAAAAAGGTGAATAAAGGGCTCTTTTTTTGCGTCAATCCAGCCAGCTTTGTAAATGTAAAAAGTATCTTTTTCAAAACCTGCCGTATCAATCATTCCAAAATATGAGTTCTTAGTGGTGTAGGGAGTTGGTTCTCCTATGTAATCAAATCCAGTCCAGATATATTGTCCGGCTGAATATGGCGTTTCCAGATCCTGGCGGATTGTAAATTCTGCTGTTTTTGCGCCCCAGGATGCAGATGAATTTCCTAATGCTGAACACTGATGGTCATCATGTGTAAGTGGTCGGGCTTCAATAGGAAAATGATAGATTCCACGGCTTTGAAAAAGGCTTGCGGTTTCACTTCCGTAAATGCACCAGGACGGATTTTTCTTATGATGTTCATTGTAGAGTCTTTCTGCATAGTTGTAGCCAACAAGTTCAAGCTCTGAAGCACATTTTTGAGGAAATTCATTTCCCATATAATTTGACGCGCTGGTTACAAAGGCGTTGCCGTAAGAGTCGTATCTTTTTACTATTTTTTTAAGTTCTTTTGTGATTTTAACTCCGCTTTCAAAATTTGTATCTGGGATTTCGTTTCCAATGCTCCACATAATCACGCAGGGATGATTACGGTCTCGTTTTATCCAGATTGAACAGTCACGCTCGTGCCAGTCGTCAAAAAGTGTTCCATAGTCAAATTTAGTTTTACAAATCTGCCACATATCAAAAATTTCGTCGCAGATTAAAATGCCTTCTCGATCTGCCAGGTCAAGAAGGGCGGGGGCAGGTGGATTATGAGAAGAGCGTATTGAATTTACACCCATTGCCTTCAATTTTTTAAATTTTCTTTTTAAGGAAGGAAGGTTAAATTCAGCTCCAAAGAGTCCAAAATCGTGATGTTCGCAAACTCCGTGAATCACAATGTGCCTGTCGTTTAAGAAAAAGCCCTTGTCCGGATTAATTTTAATTGTTCTAAAGCCGATATTTTGTGAAATTTCATCAAGAATTTTTCCGTCTGAATCCACAAGTCTTGTTTTGATCTTGTAAAGTTTTGGATTATCAAGATTCCATGGCATAATGTCAGAAAGATTTGCTGAAAAAATGTTCTTATCAGATTTTTCTGATTCTGACTGATTTAGAAAGCTGATGATTTTATCGCCGTCAAAAAGTTTATGCTCTATTTTCAACTTTTTATTGTTATTTCCAAAAATCTGTAATTCTGTTTCTATATTTAAAGTCCATTCGCCGTCTTTATTATTTTTTTGTGTGTAAACATAAGTTCCGTCCGGGGCAATTCTTGCAAAGCCGGTTTTGACTAAATAAACATCGCGGAATATACCTGCTCCTGAATACCATCTTGAATTGGGACTTTTATAATCAACTGTAACTTCTACTGTATTTTTTCCTTCTTTTATAAATCCAGTTATCGGAAATTCTACACTTGTATAACCGTATTTCCATTCGCAGACTTTTTTTCCGTTTATAAAGGCTGTCCAGTTCTGATAAATACCTTCAAAACGTAAAAAAACTTGCGACAAATCTTCTAAATCAGAATGAGAAATAGTGAATTCTTTTTTGTAAAAACCTGTGCTGTTCTGGTAAAGGTTATTTGTGTCGTAAATAAGCCAGTCATGCGGGATTTCAATTTTCTGATACTTTCCCTTTTTTTCATTTTCTGTTTTTTTGCAAAATTCCCAGCCTGTATTAAAAAGTTCCCGCATAAAGACCTCAGTAATAGTTTTTATATAATTTTTTAATGGCGGCGGAAGTCCAAAGAGGATTTTGAAAATCCACCGCCAGATATTTTTTATGCTTTATATTCTGTAAAATCTATTTTCTAAATTCAGCTGCCTGTCTCTCGAGTTCCTTCTGAATATCTTTAATTCCGGCACTTTCCAGAGCAACTTTCATTTCTGCAATAGATTTATCAACGTCATCAACAAGACCGTTTACAAGCGGTTCGTAATAGTTTCCCAGGGCTGCTTCAACTGCAGCAAACTGAGTTGCAACTTTTGTTGAATCAAAATTGAATCCATCATAGATTGTCTGTGGCATTACGTTTCCTTTCCACTTTTCAATAAGTGAATCAACCTTGTCATCAAGTGCAGTTCTGTTTTCAATATATTCTTTACGAACTACATTCTGATTTTTCCAGCCCCAGTTACAATTTACGTCAACACCAAATCCGCTTTCATCAATTACTTTATAATATTCAGTTCCCACAGCTTCCCAGTGCTTTCCTTCAATTCCGTATGCTGCAAGGTCTGCAACTGCCTGATTTGTGTAGAATTCGTTAAGCACCATCATTGCGCGTTCTTTTTTCTTACTTGCAACGTTGATACCAATACCATTATTGATGTAAGAGTTTACAGATTTTGGTCTTGCTGAGTTTGGATCTACAATTGTAACATTCCATTCCGGATGTGCTGCATTTGCTTCTTTTGCATAGCGGGCACAGGTTCCAAGATTCCAGATCATAACGGCTGTTCTTCCAGAAAGAAGTCCTGCCTGGCGCTCTTCATTACTGTTCAAAATATCTGATGACCATGCTCCCATATCTGCAAGCTTTTTCATTTTGCGACAGTATTCTGTAAAACCGTCCCAGTCTGCAGTGTAGATAAATGATGGATCTTTTTCTGCTGTATGATTTAAGAAAAGTTCTCCGCTGTGAGGGCAGCCTGCTGTATCAGAAAGTCCTTTTGAAAGGAAATACTGATACCAGGGACCTCCCAGGCTTGCATAGTGACCATCTTTTGCACATGCTTCGTAGAAGGCAAGAAGCTGGTCGTAAGTTGTGATATCATTAAATCCATATTTTTTCATCAAATCACCACGTACGGCAGCAACATCGTTTTTGAATTCCATCTGGAAATTTGGAACCATGTAGATTTTTCCATCGATTTTAGCCTGTTCCCATGCTACAGCAGGTACTGTCTTCCAGATTTCAGGTGCATATTTCTGAATAAAATCGGGTTTTAATTCTGCAAAACCGCCAAGTGATACAGTCTGTTCATAATGACACCAGCTCGAAGCTGTAAAAATTAAATCAAAATCTTCCTGGCTCGAAAAAAGCAGAGAATATTTTGTTCCATGTTCACCCCATGACAAAAACTCTACTTTAAGCGAACAGTTGAGTTTTTCTTCAAGAATCTCGTTTATTTTGCCATAAACCTCATCAAAATCTTTTGTGCGGTCACCAATCAGATACATTGTCAAATCCTGATGTTTTGAAATGTCAATTCCATTGTAAGTTTTTCCTGCAATGTTTTTTCCGCCATTCGAACCTGCAGTTTTTTTTCCACAGCCAGTAGTCAGCGCCACTGCTGTCAGCAAACCGATTCCCAAAATCATAGTTTTTACGATTTTTTTAATTTTCATATATTTATTCCTCCTATTAATATATGTACTTATTTCATTAGCCTTTTACAGCTCCAATAGTAATTCCCTGTACAAAGTATTTTTGAACAATAGGGTAGGCCAGAACAATTGGTCCTGTTACAACAACTGTCAACGCCATTTTTAGTGTTTGTGTTGGAAGTGTAATGTTTGCAGCAATTGCACTTGATGCACTGTTCTGCAATGCCTTCTTATATCCTTCGATGTTATTTATCTGCTGATATAAAAAGTATTGAAGCGGATATTTTTCTGGTGATTTCAGATAAAGCATAGCTGAATACCAGTCGTTCCAGTAGGCAAGAGCAATAAAAAGTCCTACTGTTGCAAGAGCCGGTGTAATAAGTGGAAGAACAATGCTCCACAAAGTTCTGGCAACTCCACAACCGTCGATTTTTGCTGCCTCAATCAAAGAGTCTGGTATAGCAGAAATATAGCTTTTCATAACCAGCAGGTTGTAAACACTGAATAAAAGTGGCAGAAGAAGAGCAAGGTAACTGTCCTTGAGGTTCAGGGTTCTGGTCATCAAAAGATAGTAAGGTACAAGTCCCCCAGAAAAAAGCGTTGTAAAATAAAAGAAAAATGAAAATTTGTTACGCCATTTAAAATCTTTACGACTTAAAACATAGGCTGTTGTTGTTTGCAGTGCAAGACCTAAAAAAGTACCGACTACAGTAAGAATTATAGTTGTCAGATAGGCGCGAAGTACTACTGCAGGGCGTGCAAAAATAGTTTTGTAAGATTCCAGACTAAAATCCTGTGGTAAAAGCTTAAATCCATTTTTGATGACTGCACTTTCAGATGAAAATGAACCTGAGACAACCATTAAAAAAGGTATAAAGCATAAAAGTGCTACAAGTACACAGAAGGATTTTGCAAGTATGTAGAGGATAATTCTGTCCTCACTGTTTCTGATTTTTGACATTATTTTTCTCCCTGGACAAATATGTCCATTTTAATAAGAAAATGCTCAATCGGTTGCGCAATTTTCAAAAAATTTTAGAATAATGCATAATTCTCGCTATAACGTTTTACAAGCTTATTTACACATATGATTGTTACAAAACACAAAACAGACTGGTAAAGTCCTATGGCTGCCGACATGCCAAAATCATTACTTGAAATTAATGCCCGGAAGGTGAGGGTATCAATTACATCGGTATGGTTATATAAAAGCCCGTTGGAACCGACCAGGTTGTAGAACATGTCAAAATTACCTTTAAAAATGCCGCCGACACTTAACAGTATTAAAATAATCATTGTTGGACGAAGCATAGGAATTGTTATGTGGAAAATACGCTGGAATACGTTTGCTCCATCAATAGTTGCTGCTTCGTAAATGGATGTATCAATTCCCATAATCGCTGCCAGGTAAAGTACGGAGCCATATCCAACATTTTTCCAAAAGTTAAAGAAGAGCAGAATCCATGGCCAGTATTGTCCTTTTGTATAGAATGAAATTCTTTCTCCACCCAAGTTCACAATAAAAGTGTTCAAAAATCCATAGTCATAGCTTAAAAAATTAAAGGCAATAATTCCTACAACAACCCAGCTGATAAAATATGGCAGAAACATTACTGATTGAGTAATTTTTCTAAACCAGTTTCCTTTTATTTCTGTAAGGAATATTGCTACTGCAATTTGAATTACTGTATTTGCTGCTATGAAAATCACGTTGTAAAGTACAGTGTTTCTTGTGACCAGTCCTGCCTGTCCTGACTTGAAAAAGAATTTAAAATTTTCAAGACCGTTCCAGGGACTTCCCCAAATGCCTCCGGCATAGTTGTACTTTTTAAATGCCATCACAATTCCTGTCATCGGATAATATGCGAATAACAGTGTGTATAGCACTGCCGGCATTAAAAGCAGAATGAAAGATTTGTTTTTACTTAAATCTTTTAAAAAGTTAATTTTCATTTCCTAACCTCTTTTTTTATATTTTACCTCTGATTTTTAGCGTATATGGAATTATTGTTTTTGAAGGAATATCTTTTCCGTTTAAAAGTGCCAGGAAATTTTCGCTGGCTGTATGACTAAGCTCAAAAGTGTCAATGCAGACTGTGCTGATAGGATAATCATCATCGCTCAGTGTGATATCATCTTTTCCTTCGTAAAATGAAATCAGCTTTATTTTTTTTGAGATTTTTATATCTTTTTTATGAAGGGCACTCAAAACTCTTTGTGTAATGGCGCTGTCAGAACATGCAATACACTGAATGTCCTTATCAGAAAGTTCATTAAGTATTTTTGCTGCGTGAAGATCGGTATCAGTCCATACATCCCAAAAGATCTGAGCATTTTCAAAAGGTATTTTTTCGATTTTGTATGCTTCCTTAAATCCTTCAAATCTGCTCTTGTTTACAGGGTAATCTTTTGCACCTGAAAGAAGTGCTATTCTTGAAATTCCATTTTTAAGTATATGTCTTGTAAGATCGCAGCTTGCCTGTTTTTGATTAACATCTACCTGAAAGATATCTTCATCTTCTGAGCTTCCGATTACAAGGTATGGAATGTCTGTGTTTTTAAGATAGTTTATTATTTTATCGTTTTTTACTATTCGCGTAAGAATAATACCGTCGACTTTTTGATTTTGAATAATTCGTTCAATAGATGATATATCATCGCCATAATCCAGAACCGTAATAGTATCGTAGCCGGCTTTTACAATTGTCTCTGCAATACCGATCAGACACTGCTGGAAAAAAATATTATCTGCATTCTTGGGAAGCACAACTCCTATGTTATGTGTCTTTCGTTCTGCAAGACTTTTTGCAATAGAATTTGGTGTGTAATTATTTTTCTCAACCCATATCTGCACTTTTTTCCGCATTTCTTCGCTTACACGTCCTTTCCCACTCAGGGCTCTGGAAATTGTGGTTTTAGTGACTCCTAATTCTTTTGCTGCGTCTGCAAGTGTTTTCAAAATATTTTTCTCCGTTCATTTATATATTTGCGCAATCGGTTGCGCAAATCTTATGTTTTAAGTTTAGTTTACACGTGTTGATTTGTCAAATAAATTTCTTTTATATTTTAGATTTATATCTGTAAAAATCTAAAAGTAGAATCTTTTAATATAATGTGTTAATATTTTTTCATCACTTTTTTGAGGATTTGAATGCAGGGAACAGTACTTGCGGGAACTAACAATACTTTTACAGTTGAATGTGATGATGATGTCACGCGTTTTTGTACGATTAAGGGCAAGGTTTTAAAGTCGGATAAGCAGTTTTATAATCCGCTTGCCCCGGGTGACGTAGTTGAAGTTGAGCCTGACCCTATAAACGAAGAAAAGGGGCAGGTGATTTCTCTTTTGCCTCGAAAAAATACTTTTTTAAGATGGAATGTAAAAGGCACTGTCCTCAGCTTCTTGCAAGTAATCTTGATTATCTGATTCTGGTTACAACTCCTGATGAGCCGCCTTTCCGGCCCCGCTTTATTGACCGTGCTCTGGCTCAGGCTGAACATCAGGGAATTACTCCGGTTGTTGTCTGCAATAAATATGACCTGGCCGAAGCTATGCAGAATGACGGCCGCACCGAAGAATTCGACCAGATTGACCGCCGCCTTACAATCTGGGGCGAGCTTGGTTACCGGGTTTTGCGGCTTTCTGCCAAGACCGGCGAAGGAATGACAGAGTTTGCTGAGCTTCTTGAAAATCATACCTCGGCTTTTGTAGGCCAGTCCGGCGTGGGAAAATCAAGTCTTATAAATGTAATGGATTCTACCTGCGTAATGAAGAACGATTCAAGCGAAACAAATATGATTAAGATTGCCTTCGGCGAAGAAAATGCCCGCAAGCTTAAGATTTCTTCTACAAAATCTATGCACGGTCACTGTCTTGGTGCAACTGGTGCCATCGAAGCTATGGTTTGCGTAAAGGCAATCCAGGACAGTTTTGTTCCATGTACAAAGAACCTTGACAACGTAGACGTAGAAGGCGGCTGTGACCTCGACTACGTTCCAAACAAGGGAATTGAAATGAACATCGACGCCGCTATGTCTGCCACATTCGGTTTTGGCGGACATAATGGTGCGATTATCTTGAAGAAATGCCGATAATCGAAAATCAGTTAAAAAACGAGCTGCGACAGCGGGTCGTTTTTTAACGGATTTTCGTGAAAACGGCTCACCGCGAGCCTTTCCTTTTTGTTGACGAAATTATTTCTGCCGACGAAAAAGGCTGCGTTTGCGAGCATACATTTACAGAAAACGAATTCTTTTTTAAGGGCCACTTCCCTGAATACCCTGTAGTTCCAGGAGTAATTCTTTGTGAAACTATGGCTCAGGCCGGCGGAGCAGCACTCCGCTACCTCAACATCGTGCCTGCTGACGGACTTTTCTTCTTTGCTACACTGGACAAGGTTAAGTTCCGCAATCAGGTTCGCCCTGGGGACAAGGCAAGAATGGAAATTACATTTCTTCGCAACAGCCCAAAAATGATTAAACAGGCCGGAAAGCTTTACGTAGGTGAAAACCTCTGCGCCGAAGCTGAGTGGATGTGCTTAGTTGGCTCTAAGGCAAACTAAGCACATCCACGTCCCGTGACTTGCGCATAAGCGCAAGTTAAGCGAAGGTACAATCAGTCTGGAAGTTAGTAAATCTGATTACGACCTTCGCAGGATGTGCCTTGTTGGTTCAAAATAATAAAAAAGCCGAAGTTTTTAGCTTCGGCTTTTTTTATGCTTAGTTTCCGGCAAAAGAGATTTGAGAGGCAAAGAAGGTAATTACCGAACGCTTGATATCTGCAGCTGGATTGCTTTTTAAGATATATCCGTTTGGATGAAGTCCTACAATACTTTTAATCGTCTCTTTGTCATTTTTTGCAGTTAGAAAAATTACCGGCAGAGATTTATTTTCGTAAGAGGTTCTGATTTGCTGAAGAACCTGCTTGCCGTTCATCATAGGCATTTCATAATC
>JAEEGL012429987.1_pt1 | contig 10549 bp, 10 predicted proteins | sample 9134231 | NCBI WGS metagenome assembly JAEEGL01 (sample SAMN16246548, study PRJNA631951) | gut metagenome | biome: gut microbiome; feature: rumen; material: fiber-attached | host: Bos | place: Iran: Karaj | collected 2018-10
ACTTTATGGACTTGTATGTGGACAAGACTTCCTGTTCAACCTTAATCAATATTTGAGTTAGCAGGTTGGGGAATCTTTCCTTCAATGAGTAATAGAACCTGTCATGAATTAACTTGATTGACAGGAACCTGTTCCATTCAAGTGCATACAGTTCCTTGGAGAGAAAGTTGAAGCATTCCTGCTTTTCCTTTAGGATTGACAGGAAATATGCCTTGTCCTCTTCAGAACACTTCAACTTGACAGGAACTGTTTTCATTGATTGAATGCAATCACAAATCTATTTAGCAAAAACAAATTAAAGTACGGAGGCAGCAATTCCTCTGCCGTTGCTGAAGAACGGCAGTTTCTTTGCCGATAATGTTATGAACTTTTTTCTAAAAGCCAGCGCAGTCGAGCTCTTCTTCGGAGCGCAGGAACACGCTGGCGTCTCCTTCAGCTTCGAGCAGGGCGGAAGCCGCATACTCGCCGTAGAGGGTCAGCACGGGAAAGCCGTCGGCGTTCTGCACTGCGATGCCGCGGAAAGCGGCGCTGTCGGCAATCAGGCAGCAGTCTTCTTCAGACTCGCAGCCGTCGTACAGATTGGCGAGAGCATTGGCTTCCTGAGCGGTGAACGTCCAAGTCTTCATCTGCGGCTCCTTAGGGTTTCAGGACTGGGCATCATTGCCCTCCCGACAGGTGCAGACTATCAAAGCCTGCCCTCCCTGTCAACTCCTTTCTGCGGCCTTTCCGAAAAATCTGGGGGAGGGTCTCCCCTCCCCCGTTTCCTCTAGCCAGCCATCAGGCGGGAATGCAGGTCGTCCGGGATGCTGAAATGGCTCTTGAACCTGCTGTCGTCCCAGTCGGGGTCGGCAAGTCCGCAGGCAGGGATCATCCCGTAGACGCTCTCTGCCGCGTGGTGGGTGTTCTTGGCGATGTTCAGGCAGTGCCTGACATACGCCATCTTGGTCAGGTTGGAGCAGACGGCGCGGCATTCGGCATCGTCCTTCCATCCGTCGAGCGTGATCATCGAGGCATTTGCCGCGGAACCCGGCTCAAGCAGGATAGGCTTGATGTCGGCGTTCTGCCAGACCTTGTCCCCGAAAGCGGCGGGGACGGCAACGCGCCAGCGCTTGATCCTGCAGCGGGCTTCAGGCTTGATCTGGTCAAGGCGCACGTAGCCGATGCGGCCGCGGTTCATATAGACCTTGACGGAGCCTTCAAACGGCTCTTCGCTGTAGTCCCTGAGATTTGTCGGAAGCCCGTAGGTGTTCGCGGAGCTGTAGTGGTCTGCAAGGGTCTTTTCCTTTTTGCTGGAGCAGGCCCTGCTGATCAGGTTCTCCAGAAGCATCTCGTCCTTGGAGCGGCAGACGAGGCCGCCGTCCAGCGAGAGCCTGCGGATTTCGCTCAGCACGGTTCCATCCGCCCTGTGGGTGACGAACTGGCATTCAGGGGAATGCCATTCCCTGTCGTACAGGAAAAAGCAGGCTCCGCCCTTGACCCTGACGCCGTCAAAGCAGGCTTCGGCATCTTCAAAGATTTCGAAACGGGCGATGCTGCGGCATTCCGAAATCTTTTTGCGGAAAGCCGCGCCAGCTCCGCGGCGCTCGACCATCCACTTGCCGGAGAGAGCCATTGCGATGCAGGCAGGCTTCAGAGCTTCAGCCTTTTCGAAGAACCTGTAGCCGATGGCAAAGCCCTTGGCGTCGCCCTTGGCCGCACGGGCAGGATGGGGGACGGTGAAAATCGGATCGCTGGCGATGTACAGGCGTCCCTTGGGGAGGCGGGCAAGCCAGCGGGAGTAGTTCACGGAGCGGTGCAGTCCGGGGTAGGCTTCAATCCCGCCTTCGCCAAAGAGCTTTTTTTCAAGTCCGCAGTCAAAGCAGGTCTTGCTGTCGCCAAGGTAGGTATGGCGGCACTGCTCAAAGAAAACTCCGCCGTCTTCAAAGGAAAGCCCGAAAGCCTTGGCTCCCTTTTCGCCGTACAGGGCAAGGCGGGTCGCCTTGGCGGTGTCGGCGGTCGGAGACACGGCGAAAACCTGCTTCTGCAGGATATGGGCGTGACGCTCGTCCTCATTCGGAATGGCATCAACCAAGCCTTTCATCAGGCGGCTGACGCATCCCTGAAGGACGGCTCCGTTCTTGGAGCAGATGTCGAGAAAGACGGCTTCAGGGTCAGTCCAGCAGCTTTCAGGCAGCTGATCCAGAATGCAGGAAGCGGTCTTTTCGCTGGTGGCGATCAGATGGGGAGTAAGGTGAAGCTTGCCCATTTTCGGCTCCTTTAGGTTTCGCCTTGGGGACCGTTCCCCTTGGCAAGTCCCTTCTGCCATAAAGGGAGAGGGATGTCAACAGAAAAAGCCAGAAACTTTCGCTTCTGGCTTTTCCGCTGAGAACCCTAGGCTAGGCGGCCTTGGTCTCCTTTTCCATTCCGTCCGTCAGCTTGGACATCCTGCTCCTGCTTTCGTTGAACGCCAGAAACATCGTGCTGAACTTTGCCGTCCTGCAGATGGACTTGATGAAATCGAAATCAGCCGCTTCCAGTCCAGTATGAATCCTGAGCAGATCGGGATACTTTTCGCCAAGCTGGACAAACTGGTCGAAAGTGCCTGCGCATTCGTCAAGCTGCCAAAGGAAGTTCGGGATCTTGACAAGGATCTTTCTGACGTGCAAAAGCAGTTCCTGAATGCTGTCCGAATCCTTCGGATCTCCCTGCACGAAGCCAAGGCGCTTTCTGTTTGAAGGCTTGACGAGTTCGGGATTGGAAGACAGGACAAGCTTGACCACCGATGCGCCAAGGCTTCCGCCAAGCGCCCTGTCCAGAATGGACGGCGTTCTGCTGTCGGCGGCGAACTGGACAAGCTCGTCGCTGGACTGCGTAATCAGTTCTCTCCTGCCAAAGCCGCCAGCCTTGGCCGCCGCTTCGGCAATGCACAGCTTCTCGACAATTTCTTCGGGACGCAGGGGACGCATCTGCCCTCCCTTGACGCATCCGAAAGGCAGCAGGGAAGAGCATTCAATAAAGCATTCGCTAAGCGGAACGCCAGTTCTGAGTGATTCGGCGGCTATGCATTCCGAATAGGCGCTGATGGCGCGGTTGGGCGAAAAATCGAAAACGTAGAAATCTTCCTTCATCTTGGAGCCGTCAGGGCGCATATTGGAGTAGACCCACTTGCTGCCTGCCCTGTGGGAAGACTGAAAAAAGAACTCAGGCGTCTTGGTGTCGTGCAGCATCATCACGCCGCTCCACTGGGGAACCGTCACGCATTCGCAGCACTTGCCGCAGGTCAGGGTGATGGATCTGGTGTTTTCCGTGTCCGGGCCGATAAGCTTCTTTACGTCCTGCAGGGCCTTTCTGCCGATGCCCGTGGACTTGCCTGAATTGTTCACGATGGTGTAGTCTTTGAAAAAGGAGACTGTCCTGAGCATCGCGGCCATTGCGTTGCATTCCTTTACTCCGGGAAGCACCCACAGCGTGTGCATCAGCCTGCCGACAAGGCGCGGATCGCTGAAAGGCATCTGAAAGATTTCCTTGGACAGGAATGCTTCGGCATTGTCCGCATCGCCGCAGACAGTCCGCAGGAACCTAAGGACAAGCGGAGCGTAGACAAATACGTCGTTTCCGCTTTCGTCCTTGACGGTGCGGAGGAACTCGTTCAGGCTGAACTCGCTGAGACCGTGCTTTTCAGCCAGCTCCCTTTCAATGGGAGAAAGATCATAGGTCAGGATGTGCATTTTCGGCATCCCATAGTAGGGATTGTCGAGCTCGTCCCCCTTCCAAGCCAGCTTGGCCCGCTGCTCGTCGAAATACGTCCAGCGGAAAATCTGATCGGGCTTGAACATCTGGGAAGAAAGGCACTTGTAGGGCGTTCCCGTCATATAGATGCTCTTGGCTATGTCCATTCTCTTGAGAATGTTCTGGGAGCGGTCGCGGTACGCGCCGAAATGGTATTCGTCGAGTCCAGCAACGTCCCAATGCTCCTCAAAGAGCCACTGGTGGTGCAGCTTTTCGCCGTCCTGCAGATCCTGAAAGGAAAGGAACACCACGATGGGAGCGTCGGGGTCTTCCGCAACGCACTTTTCGTACTGCTCCTGTATGGTTGCCCCGTTGCCAGACATTCTGGAAATGAAGCGCCAGCCCTTGAAATCCTTGTGGTGGATGTCGGTCTCCCAAGCGTCTTCGCAGACGGGCTTCCACGTGACGACAATGATGCGCTTGGCTCCCAAGGCTCTGCAGGCGTAGTAGAACGTCACGCTCTTTCCGCTCCGCGGTTTCATCGCCAGCATAAAGACGTCGCCGTTCGGGCTGTTAAGGAAATAGGACACCACGGCCTTTACTGCCTCAATCTGGTGGGGACGAAGCTTAAAGGTTTTCATAAGGATGTCGGGGAAGCTGCCAGTGATAAGGCACTGGACGAGGGCGATGGCTTCATCGCTGGTGATGACGAACCATTCATGACGGCTTTCGTCCTTGAAATACTGCCTCACGTAGCCAAGCTTGTCCAGCAGCGAATGCACGGCGTGGTCGCGGAACTCGTTTCCGGAATCGTCCACGGCCATCACTGCGTACACGAGCTCGACGCATCCGTACTGTCCAGCCGTGCCGTTGATGTCTTTCAGGCGGTTCAGGATGAAATCCTTGGTGTCGCCGATCTTAAGGCAGTACTTGTAGGCTTCGCGATCCCTTACGGCAAAGATGTAGATGTATTTCGTCCTTTTGCTGAAAGGATACAGCATCTGCTTTGCCTTCTGCAGCGCTTCCCGCTTCATCTGCTTGACGCGGGGATCGGTCATCCGGATCGGGCCGTGGTTCTGCACGTGCTTGGCAATGGCTTCGTTGAACAGCGTGCAGGCCTGACAGTATATGGCATCCCGTTTTTCTTTCGGCATTGTTTTTCCTTTTGGCTATGGGTTATGGGCGAAACTGCCCTCAAGCGGCAATATGCCGCATTCGTGCGGCGGCGTCAACCCTCTAGACGCCGCGAACCATCGACTCCACGAACTGGATTTCCTCTTCCGACAGCCCGAAATGCCTGTACAGCATTTCGTCCGTCCAGCGGATCGAGAAATCGACAGCGGGCATCAGGCGGTACGTCCTCCAAGTCATGTGCTGGGTCGGCTTCAGCAGCATCGCCATAAAGGCGGCGAACTTGGTTTTCAGGTAGGTGGCGGCGTTTTCGGCTTCTACAGGCGTGAACGGGCCGATCTGCAGGAACGTCTGGGTGCAGGCGCATCCGGGACCGACCACAACAGGCGTTCCAAGGATGCGCGGCGGGAAATTGTACGTGACGTAGGCCGCAGGCACGAAAATCTTGGTCTCGCCAAGCATCGGCGGCTTTTTTGGCAGATGCTTGGACTGCATTTTGAACACAACGCCGTTGTGCGCATAGACTTCAACGTCCCCTTCAGCACAGGCAAGCTCCGGATGCTTTTCCTTGACGTTGGTGTTCAGCCCGTAGGGGCTTACTTTTGAGACAAGATCGGACATAAAGCCAAGGTCGGCCTTCGCCTTTATCTTTTCGATTATGCCCAGCGAACCGTTCCAGCGGATGACGGCTCCGATTTCGCTGTCGTAGAGCTTCTCCCTGTACATTTCGTGATCGGCAAAATTGTCGAAACGGCTCCGCGAAATGAACGGGCATCCGCCTGAATGCCTGCGGTTCCATTTGATGCAGCAGATGCCGCCTTTGATGTTGCTTTTCGGAAAGACTGCAGTCGCTTCAATGTAGTCTACTACTTTCTCCACGTGGTCGCCTGCGCACAGTTCATAGCAAAAGCGCTGGAGCTTTTTCACGTCCGAAGAGAAGAACCTGTCTGGCAGTATGAATATCATCACGTCTGCGTTCAGCCGTTTCGCTTTAGTGAAAAAGTCGGGGTATATCGCTTTCAGTCCCCGCTTGTTTCTGCCTCCGTTCCTTGCAACCGCTTCAGTATTGACGTGGTACGGCGGGTTTGAAAGGACGGCGCTGAAACGGACGCCGAATTCCTTGACCAGATCGCAGCTGTCGTCCAGAAAGCTGAACACCTGTTCCGACGGATCGGAGCTTTTCGAATGCCAGCGCACGTTGCCAAGCGGATTGGCGAACCTGTACGGGCAGGATTCGGACGTCAGACTGCCAGTTTCGTACAGCGTCCTTGCAGTAGTCCACGCCGCCGCTTCAGAAGTCGCCCAAACGTAGATCTGCCTGTGAAAGATATGGCGCAGGCGCTCAGCAGGATCGGAAATTACGTCCTTCAGCGCATCGTTCAGGGCATACGCCAGCCGCTTTGCAATCATTCCAGTCTTGCTGGCAAGACAGAGATAGGTCTTTGACGGATCGGCAAGCATCTCTGCATCCAGCATCTTGACGGCATCGTCCGCCACCATTGCCGTTGTCGGGAGTTCGTAGCTGGAATTGGCTCCAAGCAGGGAATGCGCGTCAATAAAATGCTTGTCAAGCATATAGGTTTCCTTTTTCTTATAAGTTTGCGTGACTGATGCAGGCACTATGCCGCATTGCCCGTCAGGCGTCAACAAAAAATGTCTAGATCCGCACTTTCAGAACGTCCGCAACGCTTCTGCCGATTCTTTCAGCCAAGGCGCAGGGGACGGCATTGCCTATCTGTCGGTACCTGCTGTGAAGGTCTCCGAAGAACTCAATGTCCTTGGGGAAGGTCTGAACTGCGGCGGCTTCCTGCCACGACAGCCTGCGAGTCTCGCCCTCGCCAAACTTCCAATGGTCTGCGTCGATCCTGACCATTTCGGGACTTCCCGGCCACAGGGGAACCTGCTTAGCCATAGCTGGAATGGTGAATGAAGGCTCGTTCCATCCCCTGCGGCGGTTGCGGGACATATACCTGCTGGAGTAGCCGTCCTGACAGACGTCCTCCTTGGCAGGTTCAGGCAGTCCGTCAAGCGCATCCCTCAAAGTTGGCGTTTTCATCTCAGGCATCGGATAGTCGAACCATTCAATGCCTAGATCAAGCCTGAAGCCGACAAGAATGACTCTCAGCCTGTCTTCAGGAACGCCGTAGTCCTTTGCATTGAGAAGCGCGTGGAACACGGCGTATCCGCATTCGTAGAAATCGTGGACAACGGCTTCGAAAATCCGTCCCTGCCCCATTGACAGGAGACCTTTGACGTTTTCTCCCACAAAAGCGAGAGGACGCTTGTCTTTCAGGATGCGGACGTATTCCCTGTAGAGCCTGTTCCTGCTGTCGTCGAGCTTTCTCGGCCCAGACAGGCTGAAGCCTTGGCAGGGAAAGCCGCCAAGGAATATGTCGGCATCTGGAACGCTTGACGAAGGGATTTCCGAAACGTCTCCGCAGACGACATCGGCTCCAGACCAGAGCCTGTGCGTCTGGCAGGCGTCTTCATTAAAGTCGTTTGCCCAGACGGTTTCAAACCCTGCCCTGTGAAAGCCTATGTCCAATCCGCCCGCTCCGCAGAACAGGCTGCAAGCCTTAAGAGTCAACTCAAGCCGCTCCCTAGAACACTATCCGCGTTGCCAGATCGACAATGCGGCTCCTTATTTCATCCATCCTTGCCCTTTTAAGCCGTCCAATCCTGCTCCCTATCACCTTTCTTGAAGCAGTGAAAAGCTGGCTTGTCCAGACCCACGAAGGGGACACTTGAAGCCTGCCCTGCACCAGATCGGAATCCGCCACCCTTACTGCCCAGCAGTCCTTTCCCCTTTTGCTGGTGACAAGGGCAAGCACGGCGTTGATGCCGTCCGGAACGGCAATGACAAGGGCTGGACGCGCTTTCTCGTCTTCCAGATTGGAGAACGGAAAGCGCGCCACAACCAAGTCTCCCTGCTGGAGCAGTCCCTGATACGCTCTGCGCTCCATTGCCTCTCCTACACGTAGTCCCAAGGCGAAGGCTCGTTGGCTTCGCAGTAGGGTTCAGGCTTGGCGCCTGAAAGGTTGATGACCACGCCTTCCTTGGTCACGTAGCCGAAAGGCTCTCCGTCGGAGACGTATATGATGTAGACGCTGCCGTTCTGGCTGGGGATGCGGTCGGCGGCAAAGATGGCGTCGTCGAGGCTGGTGCCGTGGAAAACGAGCTTCTGCCAATCGCCGTTCTTGACTATAACATCGTAGCAGGACATCCTGTTTCTCCTTGGTGGTTTTGCCTCAGGTACCATTCCCTTGGCAACTCCCTTTTGCCATAGCTGGTCGACGATGTCAAGCGCTTTTCGATCAAATCGGCTTTCTGGAGACGATTATTTTTTCGTGATAGCTCTCGATCTCGTTGGTGCGCAGCTCGACACCCCTGTCGAGCCAGCTCTTGATGCAGTGTCCCCGCTCGTAGTCCATCTTCAGGTCTATCGGCTCGCCAAGCTCCATCCCTTCAGCGGCGATGACGGAGACGAAATCGTCGTACAGCGGACGGGTCACCGTGTTCTTGACGTTGATGCACAGCCAGCCTGCAGGCTTTAGGTAGCGGATGCAGTTTCTCACGGTTGGGACGGCATACTCTTCAAGCCACCTGCCGTAGTCGCCGTAGTTTCTGGTGGATGCACATCCGTCGTCGGAATACGTCTCAAGGCTGAAATAGGGAGGAGACGACATCGAGATGTCCATCATTCCTTCCCATTCGGGGATGAACGTTTCAGAGCCTTGGCATCGGACGTCAAGGCTCCCCTTGGCGGCGTATGGGAACCGCCTTTTCAGGAAAGCGCCCATCTCCTGCAGCCCGCTGTGCAGATCCCTGTTGGGATCGGTGCCGAAATAGGAGCAGCTGTAGAGCAGGGCGCAGGCTTCCCGCATTCCGAAACCGCAGGACATGTCGTGAAAGTTCAAGGGAGGGCAGAATGTGTCGTGGTCTGGAAACAGCCTGCCTATGACAGTCCTGACTGCCTTCGAAGGAAACTGCGCAACCTTTCTGGGAGTGTTGAACGTGAAATATCTGCGAATGTTCACAAAGTCGTTGGGCCCAAGATCCGACTCCAGCGTCGGGCGCTCTTTCATCTCCTTGAACAGCTTCCTGCTGTGGCTCCACATATAGCCGAAAAGGACATCCATGAACTCGTCGCTTTCGACAGCGTCCATCGGCGTCCTTATGTCAGGAAACTTTGGAGGACGGATGCCGTGCTTGCCAACGCACCTGTACATCGCCTCGTCGAACCACTGGCGGGTGACCAGATGAAGGCACCCCGTTCCTTCGAGATAGCGGAGAACGTCCGTCTCAAGCTCGTCTTCCGTGTACTTTCTGAACAGGGAGTCCCGCCATCTGTCAAGCCATTTTCCCATCCCGCTCCATTCTCCGCAGCTCGTCTTCAACTTCGCTGAGCCTTGCGCTCAGGCTCATTCTGTTTATTGCATCCCTTTCGGAACATTCGGCAAGCAGGATCTTGAGCTGTCCCCTTTGAGCGCAGAGCCATTCAAAATGCTCCCGCTCTTCAATCTCCCTTTTGGCGTTCCTGCGCTTTTCTTCAAGCCAAGGAAAGGCTTCCTCTGGCTTAAGGACAACTGGCTCGCTAAAGTTCAGCCCTGAACGGGTTCTGACGGCATACCCATCTTTCGGAAATCCCGTCAGGACTGCCGCTTCAAACATTCCGTCTCTTGGAATACAGACAAGCTCGTAGAGAGCGAACTTTCTTTTCGGATCCCTGTCCTGAATGTCCATATCCTTTCCCCTACTGCACAGGTATGCTGGAGTCGATGTTTCTAGTCCACAGCGGCTCGCAGTCCTGCTGGCGCTTGAGAACCTTCTCGACAATCTTTCTGCCGTGGACGACTGAGTTTCTTGTCTCCACCAGCCCAAACGCTTCAAGCTCGATCAGTCCAGATTTCAGCCTGTCAAGCTCTTCCTGCGCCATTGAAGAATACGGCCACGCTTTCAGAATGAAAGCTTCGTCAAGCCTGCCCTTTTCGTCGAACAGCATCTGCATTGCAAAGTTTGCATTGTCGGTCAGCTTCATAACTTATTATTCCTGCAGCATTCTGGATGCCGCTATGTTGAACAAGTTGTATCCAAGCCCTCCAATGGACTGGATTGCCTTCTTGTCCTTATTGGAAAACTCTTCCTTGGGATGCATCTTGAGAAAGTCTTCCCACGCATCATTGAGAAACGGAGCGACATAGGGGCCAAAGTTCTTTGGAGACTCTGGACGTCCAACCTTGGACAGGACAGACCACATCCGCGATTCGGTGCAGAGGCTCTTGAAGTCTCTGCGGAACGCCCTGAGAACATCGTCATCCTTGTCCGAAGGCTTCAAGGCTATCTTGTCCGCAGACCTCTCTCTGAACTTCTCGTTCTTGGACTTGAAGATGAACTGGAGATCCATTTCGTTCATCCGCATCTTCCAAGGAAGCTCAAACGGCTCGATGACGATGCCTTCGGCGGTTTCCTTGGGATTCAGCTGCGAAGGCACGTCGTTCGGCACCTTGCAGGCTTCTTCAAAGGAGTCGTAAATGCCGATCATCGGGACAAGCAGGCGGGACAGTCCGATTCCCTTCAGCAGGGAGTCGAGTTCGCTGAACGACCAGACGGAATATTCTCCCCAGTTGATGCTGTAGGCTCCAAAGAAGGCGAAGGCATACTCAGGGCCGTACTTGATGCGGTTCATCACCTTGGAGCCGTAGTATTCGCC
>JAEEGL012837965.1_pt1 | contig 10549 bp, 12 predicted proteins | sample 9134231 | NCBI WGS metagenome assembly JAEEGL01 (sample SAMN16246548, study PRJNA631951) | gut metagenome | biome: gut microbiome; feature: rumen; material: fiber-attached | host: Bos | place: Iran: Karaj | collected 2018-10
CTCTCCGGGCGGCGTGCGCATCAGATATTCCGTGTGCAGCCGGTCGACCTGCCGATAGGCGGCTTTTTTCAGGCTTTCGATGGTCGAGAAATGATACATCACCGGCTGCGTGGAGCAGTGCAGCTTCCCGGAAACCGTCCGGGCGTTGATATTCTCAAAACCGCTTTGACGGACTACTTCAATGGCGGCGTTGACGATCATCTCCGCAGTGACCTTCGTTTTTGGCGGCACGCACGGTCTCTCCTTTTTTTATTATAACGATCGTTATGTAACAATTATTATGATATACCCTCTCCCGCGTCCTTGTCAACAGCGAAGGATTTGGGCGTGAAAAAACCCTGGAACCATTGCGGTTCCAGGGCTTTCATGTGCTGTAAAAATCGATCAGCGCTTGCTGAACTGCGGAGCACGACGTGCAGCCTTGAGGCCGTACTCAAGCAATATTTTTGCCTTTTTCCCAGTGTTTTCAAGGCTTTCTGCGGGGTGTCTTCCCGTTTTCCCCTTCGAGTTAACCCATCTAAGTAGTTGGGGACTTGTTGTATCTGTTTGAGGGTTGAAAGGCTTCGTTCACTACCTCTGCCAGTTCCCAAGGCTTATTATACTTTACCTTTGCATAAATGTCCATAGTCACCTTGCTGTTCTCATGCCCGGCCAGGTACTGCACCGTTTTCGGATCAACGCCCTCATGGATCAAATTTGTGATATAGGTGTGTCTGAGAAGGTGCGGTGTCACATCAAAATCTAAAGTGTAGTAGATGCTCTTGTCGGTTTTGCATCTTTCACCAAGCTTTGGAGTAATTGTGTGATGAATACTCTCCCCATTGACATACCGATAGATTTTTCTTTCTTTCACAGAACGAACCGTGATATAATGCCACACTCTGCTGAACTGAGAATATGACAAAGGGCCTCCGTTTGAGTCGGAAATTACATAGTCAGAAGACGATTTTTCTTTTTCAGCCTTCAGACAGTCAACCAAAAGCTGTGGAATCGGAATATCTCTTCTTGCCGCAGGTGTTTTCAGAAGGGAAGATACCTCAGGACGGTTTTTCACAGACCGCCAAGCCCTGCGTACCGAAATATATGGAATCTCCTCATCAATATGTACGCAGTCCCACTGGAGGCCCAAAATCTCCTCTCGGCGGAGACCAGAATATAGTCCAAGCATTACAAACAGGTAAGGCGGAAGGCCTTTGATCGTATCAAGCAGCGTTACGATTTGCTTATCTGTGAGGGCAACCTTTTCTTTTTTTGCCTTTCCGCCACGAGGGTTAATGCACTCTGCAGGATTATCGCTTATTACACCACTCTCGGCCGCCGAGAAGAAGACACATTTTATAAGCATGTTGACCGTGCCATAAAGACCTTTAGACATTTTTGAGACTGGCACCATGAGCAGTTTCAAGTCGTCCGCTGTAATCTCATCAATGAACCGATCCCCAATAGGTTCGATAAGATGCTTCTCCAAGGCCTTTCGGTAACCCTCCAAGGTATTTGGCCTGACATTGGCAGATTTCATTTTGAGCCACTTCTCGCAGTATTCACGAACCGTCGGGTTATTTTTGTGAAATACGGTTTCTGCGACAGCCCTGGAAGCAACCTGCACTTTGTCATAGACCTCTTCACAGGTTTTACCGTAGATATCAACCTGTTTTCCATCTGCGTCAAGTATCCTCGTTCGGAAATACTCGCGTCCATTCTTTTTGACCTTGCTATATTCGGGAATAACTTTTCTCTTTGCCATTACAATTCCTCCTAGTACACAGGGGACCTAATGTGATTGAATATCCAGCCCCACGCATTTCATTGTCGTATCGTTCCACTGTTTAAAAACGTGATCCAACATAGGCGCGACATCTTTGGGACGGTTATATTTCGCCTTTGCATAGATGTCCATTGTGATTGTGCTGCTCTCATGACCAGCAAGATACTGGACAGTCTTAGGGTCAACCGAAGCGTGTATCAGGTTCGTGATATATGTGTGTCTCAGTTGATGCGGTGTTACCTCAAAATCCAAGCTATAGACAACCTTGCCATTATTCCGTGCTTTCTCTCCCAAAACAGGAAAGAGGGTATACTTCACATATTTCCCTCCGACATACTTCTTGGCTGGTCGTGGCTTCGCAGTTCTTGTTGTGATATACGCCCAAAGACGCTTAAACTGTGTATAAGTTAAAGGATTACCAGTCTTATTGGCCACCACATACTCTGCGGCCGAAGATTCCTTTGCCTCTTTCAAGGCCTCAAGGAGCTGCGTGGGAATAGGAATGTTTCTCTTTGCAGCATTCGTCTTTAATTCAGACAGAATAACTGGTTGGTTGTTCTCGGTGTGCCAAGCTCTGCGTACTGTCAGATAAGGAGCATCCAAGTCTAAATACACAGAATCCCATTTCAAAGCAAGGATTTCTTCTCTGCGAAGCCCTGCATACAGGCCCAACATAACGAAGAGGTATGGCGGAAGTCCTTTTATTGCCGCTAATAGCTTCTCGACCTGTTCATCGGTTAGCGGGTTACGTTCTTTTTGCGGAACTCCACCTCCTTCCGGTGAGAGGTAGAATGTTGGATCTTTGTCTATCACCTTGCTTTCAAAGGCAGAGTGAAAAATGCATTTATACAGAACATTAACCGACTTGAACACAGATGCCGATAATTTCGCTGCCGGAATGATTGCAAGGCGGATATCATCTGCAGTAACATCACCCATCTTCATATCTCCCAGAGGTTCAATAATGTGGTTCTTCACCTTGGAACGGTAGTCAATCATTGTGGTTTCCCGAACATTGGCGGATTTCATAAGAAGCCACTTTTCGCAGTATTCTCTTACGGTAGGAGTGCTTCTCCGAAAAGTCTTATTCTCGATTTGCTTTTCTACCTCCAAGACCTTCTCGAAGAGCTCATCGCGAGACGATGCGTACAATGAGATGCGGTTACCATCATTATCACTGACACGGGTCCGGAAATAGGTTTTTCCCTTAATTTGGACAGTGCCATAATCAGGGAGGATAGGTTTTCTTTTTGCCATTACATTTCCCCCGCCTTCTTCTAACCGTCCCTCCGCTTTCTAAATGTGGAGCGTATCGGCTTAATTGGCCTTGTCCGATGAGTGCATTTTGCGATGTACTCCTCTATTGCAGTCTCGGTGAAGTAAACACAGCCGTTTTCGACAAACTGCACATAAGCAATTAAACCATTGACCCTAGCCTGGTCCAGCGTTTTCACGCTGATTCCCAAGATTTCAGCAGCACCTTTTCTTGAAATCAAGTTTTGCATGGTTTCACCTCGCTTCGGGAACACGCAGCACTTGAGTCTGAAAGGAGTCGCTTTTCTATTACAATGCTATTCATTTTCAGCCTCACTTTCCAATGTGCGAATTGATTGCTTTCTGTCGATTTGTACATTTGACTCTTTTGGAGATTAAGAAGTCATAGCCCAGGCGACTACTGCAGTATGTGCATATGTCTTTATCTATCTGATACGGGTCTCTCCTGACAATTCTATAGGAAGAAATGGCATAAAAAGCGCGTGCGCATGACGAGCATAGGCAAATCTCCATTTCTTTGTGATCGTTATCCATCATTGTGCTGCATGATTCCTTTCTTTCACATTCCAGGAGAGTTATCTCCTCAAGTGGTAGGTCACGAGAGATGGAAAAATATAAGGTTCATTCAGCTTTTTTTAGTTTTTTACGTATTGTCGCAAGGTTCTGCGAGATAGCAGACTGGCTTTTTCCCCTTTCTCTGGCAATTTCCTTCTGAGATAATCCGCGGAAAGCAAGGTCTTCTATTAGTTCGAGCTCCTCTTTTGTGAGTTGCATCAATCCTAAGATAAGAGACTCGTCATCTATCTCATCTAACCACCATAGATCCTTTGACTCCGTAGGTTGCTGGCTAACAGAAAGATTACCAGTGTACTTATGCAGGAGGGAATTATGGGCTTCCTCCTCCATGTCATTCTCTTCAATGGAGAAGAGGGGTTGGGTATGACTTCTATAAGAAAGGTCTCTATTAAACTGATGAAGATCAAACTCATAAATGGCCTGGATTTGTTCGTCTGTCATTCCGGCATCAATGTACTGTTTCTTAAGGCTTTCTTGAGTTTTATCAAATTTCTTTCTTTCAAGCCCTCGATTGATTCCCATCATTATGATCTCCTTTGAGTTTTTGATTTTTTGGTAAAAGTCAAAAACTCGGAGATCACGGATAAGCTGCTACATAGCAGAGCCACGATAACAACATAAAAGTCCTTTCCGGCAGCTGTGGTCCAGAAGGCACAAACATGCTGTCGTAAGGACTATAATTGCTGGCTGAAAAGGATTAATACTTTAAGGGCACCTCAGCGATTCTAAAAGATAATGATATCAGCGTATTTGTATCCTTGGCCCTTATACCTTAGACTGCAAATGCGTTTTTTGATGGTAAAAGAAAAAAGACGACCGACGAGGTAGACCTATAGATAGGGCAAAGGCTTCTTGCTCTACCGATAGCTTTTGACACATGTCGTCTTTACCGAAAGAAGCATCCCGAGCGGGGATCGCCCGGGATGCTTCTTCCTTTTATCATATTTACTAAAATGAGAGATGAGGATGCGGGGTCTCCACTTTTTCTGCGTATTATGCAAGCCGAAACGACGAATGATTCTGCCAAGGAACTAGCTGGTAAAACGTCTATGTAGAAAAAATAGAGGGATGCAGGTACTACCCGCATCCCTCTGTTTCCCAAAACAGTCGATGTCAAGAAAGACATATATCTGTCAAGGACAGGTATTAGTTGGGCTATTTAACAAAATAGTTGAGACAAGATTTCCGGTACTATCGTAGACGTTGATACTCAAAACCACCTGGTAAGTGCTCCCCGAGACTGCCCCATATGTCTTCTGGAATGCTAGATATTGACCAATAGCTGCTGACCGGAACCACGTTTTAATAACGGACCCATCCTTTTTGAGCTTGATGGTAACTGTAAAAGAGTAATTGCTCTGCGGTGCAATCCGACAACCATAAACCACGTTGCCGCCTGAAAAGAATAGTATGGCTTGCGCCGAGGCAATGCCGGTATACTCATCCTCAATAATACCCGGTTCTGGCGATGAGACCTCTGGATCTGCAAACGCTATGGGGGCGGTAGCGAATGCAGTTGTAAGAAGCATGATACCGGTCAGAATGATTGCTAAGCACTTTTTCATCTGTATTCCTCCTTAGTGTTTTTTGGGGATGCCTATTAATTTGGACACCGAAGAAGGAACAGTGCAACATTTTATTTTAGAAAAATGTTCTCGGAGATAGAAAGAGCCTCATCATCTGAAAAACCCTCAAAGTCAATGAACAAATATCCTTCCAGTTCCGACATGGGAATAAAAGCGCTACAATGGATGTCAGAAGAACTAAATAGCGCCAATCGACCATTTATCATTACGAGCGACATAGATGCGTTTTCTGTATCGACAGCAAAAGTGCTACCACCTAAATAACTGGCGGTTATCAAAATGCGTCTAGTTGAATCCGAATATATTTCCCAGATCCCCAGTTCGTCTTTGCCGCTATCCACCAATTGCATACCGTCTGGTATCGAGTCAACAACCAAATCAAGCAGAGAACCGACCCAAAAGCCGTTGTCATCAATTATTCCGCGCTCGGTTGGATCACTTGCATTGCTGTTGGGAATTGTAAACTCTGTGTGATCCGCGTAATGCTCAATTGCCCATTGCGCAACCTTGGATTGCAGTTCGGGTGACAAAGCGAATGCCGTGCCCAGAGAAAGAACGGCCACCAATACTACAATCGCAACTTTGCTGACAAAGCGAACCGCTGTTTTACGAACAGCACGATAATGAGCGGCGGCAACAGCACGTCGGACGATTCGCAAGCCCTTTTGATATAACGACGCGGGCACCTCCGCAGAAGGATCTTGCCGTAATCTTTCGTTTTCCGCCAAGGCTTTTTTTCCCTCTTCATCTGCAACCTTTGCCATTAATAACTGGAAAAGGGCGTCCTCATATTGCTCGTAAAGATTGTCAATTTTTGCCATATTTCTTTCGCTCCTTAAACACAGTCATGGCTTTTCGCTTGGCGCGGGTCAGTTTCATACGAACACTCCCGGCCTTGCAACCTATTTCTTTCGCAATTTCGCTATCTGATTTCCCCAAAACATATTTGCTTTCCAGGATGGTACGGTCTCCCTCCGGGAGAGAATCCCAGCTTTCATAGAAGAGGATGATATCATCTCTCTCTATCAGGATCACTTCAGAAGATGGCGAGAATAAATGTACACCATCCTCTTCAGCTATTATTTCTGCCTCATATTTTTCGCGAGTCTTTTGAGCATTTAGGTATTCCAATGCTGTATTTCTCACGGTAATAACTATATAGCCAACCAACCGCTGCTGGGAAAGGGTCATGAGCTTCCGCGTGTGATTCATGAGACGCTCAAGAGAGTCCTGCACCATGTCCTCCGCGACATCACCCGAATTCACAATCCTCATTGCGGTTGAATACATCAGTTTCATGTAGTCCCTGACAAGATCTTCCATGAAGCTGCGCTCGTCAAGGGATAAAAGCATAATCTGCAAAGGCATTGAAATCATACCGGTCTCCTCCATTGTTTCTCTATATAACCCCTTAATAGAATAAATAGCCGACATGAGAAATCTGCAACAAAAGCAATTGGGCGCAAGGGGGTTATAATTCCAGTTAAAATGAATTATATACGATATGATATCATTATAACAATAGTAATTGTTGGTTCAAGGGCAAAAAGTATTGTATTATTTGGTATTTATGAAGATGAACCTTCCGAGAAATTATAATTATTAAAATATCGCGGGAGGGGCTTTTATGACAAAATTTGGGGAGATTTTGGCCGAACTTCGAAAAGACAAGGGACTGAGGCAAAAGGAGCTTGCGGAGATGTTGCATGTTAGCAGCAGCACGATTTCAAACTATGAGATCGGCGCACACTATCCGGATATTGAAAAGCTGATGGAACTGGCGGATTACTTTAACGTGACCACCGACTATTTGCTTGGAAGGTGTGCATCCAATCTTTCACCCGATGTGTTCGATAAACCTGTGTCGCCGGAGATGACGATTGGGGAATTGATTACCAGCATTAGCAGACTTTTCCCGAGACGGAAGCAAATACTGTTGGGCCTGCTGAGTGAACTGTCAGACCGCGATGAATAGGGGATTGGATTCATGCTGCCTATATGTATCTTAGCGATTGAGGATGAAAGTGACAGGGAATTTATGACGGATTTGTACATCCGGTATAACAGGCTGATGTATAAAACAATCAAGGGCCTGGTCCATAATGATTCGGATATTGAGGATATTTTGCAGAGTACGTTGGAAAAGCTGATTGATAAGATACCGACTCTCCGGGGATTATCGGTTCCACAACGAGCGAATTATGTCGTATCTGCCTGCAGGCGAATCTCATTCAATTACAACAGGACTCAATCCAGACATCCAATGGTTTCTTTGGACGAATCATTCGAGGCAGTTTCGGAAGTAAACGTTGCTGATCAGGTGATACACCAGTTGGATTTGGAGTCGCTCATGCGAATATGGGACAAGACAGATGAACAGACCCGATTTCTGCTTAGTGCAAAATACCTGATGGAAGCCTCGGATGCAGAGATTGCAGCTCAGCTTGGAATATCATCCAGTAGTGTCCGAACTTATCTGATGCGAGCGCGACGGAGAGCTTATGAGCTAATGGAACAGGAACCCTGATTTGCACGGATGACTTGACCTAAAGACATGATGTTAGGTTATCTTGGTTACATATCCTGTCAGATATCAAACATTTAAATTGTAATTTGAAAGCCATCCGTCTCGTTTGAACAAAACGCGGGTGGCTTTCAAATATTAGTGAAAGTATTCCATGAAGTAGTTGTTGTTTAGCGCTTTGCGTGCTCCTGCGGGTCACTCCTTAACGTGAAAACTCTTAATTAAAGACAACTCTTCCACCACGTAATTGATCTTATTAACTATTTCGGGTCGTATTGTTTCGTAATCGTTTAGTTTTAATTTGAACCAGCTTTCAGGTGAAATAACTTCAGACGTCAAATCATATTTAATTTGTGATGTCAACAACGCATAGCAAGAGAGTAGTTCCCATTTCTTTTGAATATCCATATTTGCAGCATTGCTATAGCTAAGCTGCTGCATATGAGTAGCAATTGAAACCGCATTTTTGCTGCCATAAGCCAATATTTTAGCCAGCAGATCAGAGTATTCAGCTACGGTTAATTGTTTCTCTCCCCCTTTTGGGACAAACCGATCCATCAGCTTACACACCTCGTAAGGAAGATCTCTAATTATTTCCGCATTTATTGTCAATTTGTTTTTTGTTACCTCATCTTTAAAATTCTTTTTTGTCATGAGATATGTTATAACAAATCCAAGCACAGTAATTAGGACAGTAATAATTGCATCAAAATGCTCAAGAAGAAACGAAGTATGTTCTACTGCTTGAGGGATAATAGTATCATTCATATTTTTATCTTTCCTCCCATTACATGTCAGCGGAAGCTGCTTTTCTTTTCGCGTTTTCTGGCTGCAACCTAAATTACTAAGTTCAATTACCAGATTAGGTAAAAAACCGTTTTCCATTAAAGAACGCAGAGTCGGACGGCTATTGCTCAAATAGTTCGTAGTATCGTAGATAAGGAAATATCACTTTGTTCTGGGGTGGGAGGATTAACTCCCACCCCATTGAGATGTGCCGTCTTTTGGGGTGAAAGAGGTGCTTGGTTTAGTGCACCCTTTTCCCCGCCATCTTTTTCGCTTTTCCCTATTGGCGCTGTGTTCCTATGTGTTCTTTGTAATTCTCCGCAGTAAATTGCAACTTACTATTCCAAATGCATTTAAACAGAGGAAGCATATCAATAGGCCCCTAAAAGCACCCTTGAGCAAAACCACAACCGCAATAAATGTCAGTATCACATAGATTATTTCGCTTATTACTATCCAGATTACGCTACTAGTTTTCCGCTTCAGTAAATAGAGTAGCATAATTTGAAAAAGGAATGAGCCTATTGCAATCAGATAGAAGTACCAGGCGTTGACATCGAGCACGTCAAAACAAGCTAAATGCATCATGGTCAAGAATAACAACCACATTAGGTACATAATGATAATGGTAACATTATTTTTGTAGCGCATATTGCAATAAATGAAACAATTATTTTCATGCCACACTATTCCTAACCGCAAGATAGCCAACCTTAATTGTTTTCTTTTGCGATTTCAGGAAAACGCGTCTCAATGAACTCAGCCCAACTATTAACCATCTTTTCCCGATCCTTCTCTCTGGTTGTAAGTGTCGGTGAGACATATCCCATGAATGCCAATCTGCATTCCTTATCATTATAGGCAAGCATATTAAAATCTGATGGGAAACTACTGACATCGCTTTGATCATCGTTGCCCCTTGCTACTTCCAACATAATGTTCTCCATAAAGTGAAATCCATTATAGTCTGGCACTTCAAGATTCACAAGCAGCATGTTGTTTAGGCAATACGTTTTTGCTTCTTTATAAATATCCGGCTCATATCGGGCGGTGATAATCAACATTTCTTCCCCAAGGATACTAAGCTTGTGTCTATATCTTGCCAAGAAGTGATATTCCTCATCTGTATGCGGGAATCGGGACATGAAATCATTAGATGGTAAAATATAATTACCTAATTCATATTCGCCGCTGTACTCCTCAAATTCGGTCTTCCCAATGCTTTCAATCGTAAAGCCCGTTGCACTACAAGACGTAAGAAACAGAAGCAATGGCAGAAAGAGAAAGCCAAATAAACTATAGTGATGTTTCATGGTGTAATCCTCCGTTCTACATACCCAGGCATCGGAAAATGAGAGTAGCAATTGTTACAGACGGCCTTTCGTCCGGTACATGCGGGATGAGTTCTGCTTTTTTAGCTCTCTTTGCGAGCGAAGATAAAACAGGTATCTTTTTACCATAAGCCCATCCCAATGCATACCACGCATACATATGGGCAGAATACTCCGCATAATATGCTCGGGCGTCGTCATCATATAAACTTTCTTTTGTTTCTTGCCGAGTATAATCCAACCGGTCCCAACGCGAGATATACTCCGTTGTATACGAACTTGTGTCTGGATCAGTTTCTATCGTTGAATGTGGTGTCGAATAATTATTGTAGTATACTTCGTTGACCGTATTATTAATGCCGCCGAATATGGTTACAGACGTGGTCAGTGCAGTAGAAAACGACCCTGTGCTGCCAAATGTACTAACTCCAGCAGAAGCTGAGACAACGAAAGCAACTACTGTGACTATCGCATCTGTAATCTTTCGCCAACTCCAGCATCCGCTCGGATCATACCCCATCACCGGGTTATTCAGACAATAAGCGAACATATTGCTGCCGAGGACGCCCTGGCCGGTGCTGGCGTAACTGTCCGCATTGACAAACCTTCCCGTCGCCGGATTGTAATACCTGCTGTTCAGATAATACAGTCCCGTCTCGGTGTCGTAGACATAGCCCCGATACCGCAGCGGGTTCAGCGTTCCCAG
>JAEEGL013447694.1_pt1 | contig 10549 bp, 22 predicted proteins | sample 9134231 | NCBI WGS metagenome assembly JAEEGL01 (sample SAMN16246548, study PRJNA631951) | gut metagenome | biome: gut microbiome; feature: rumen; material: fiber-attached | host: Bos | place: Iran: Karaj | collected 2018-10
CATCCTCTGAATTTCATCCAGATCTAGGCGTATACCATAGGTATCTGAACCAAACTTAACATTGGTCTTATGCCGGCTGGCCTCCATGAGTATGAATGCTCCTACATTTACTATTGTTCCGCTATGGCTTTCGAGAAAACGGATGATAGGTCTTGTAACTCTGAGAATAGTAATCATTTTGCCTCCTTTTTAACGACTTTGAGATAAGCACCGGCATCATTGAATACCTCATGCAAACATCCTTTATTCGCACTGAAGGTTGCCTCTTCAGCCAGCAAATACATGGCTTTCTTAGGATCATTTCGACGTGTGTATTTCCGAAAAAATCCGCCACCATTAGCCAGCGTTGCTTCGTAGATACCATCCATGACAGCAACAGCGCCTTTATTAAATCCGGATTTATGACCTATATAGAAACCGAAAGCAACGCACCCGAGTCCGAATACTGATGCTATAATTTCTATCGCATGGTCATCAACGAATTTCTTGACATTTGATTTTCTGATTTTAGAATTTGCGTATGTTGTGTAGTCTACAGTTTTAGCCATGGTGTACCTCCTTATTCGTAAATACCATACTCCTCCTGAAGCTGTGCTAATTTCTCATAATATTCTTCCCGTCGTGCTTCTTCCTCTTTTATCTCTTTTCTCATTTTGTCGAGATCGAAACTATACTGCAAAAGAGTTGGATTACGGAATGACATATGCCACTGCGGTTCAACCTGACCCCAACGACATTCCACGGTAACACACATATGTTGCCTATCTATGTGACGGTTCCAATCAAGCTTCCATCCAACCATCTCATCGATTTTATTTTGAATCTTGGCGAGGTCGTCTAGATCCTCGTATTCGTCATGATCATCGTTATAAAAGTATGAAAGCGGAACCCCGAACGGAAAAAACTCATCGTATTTAAGAAATCTGCTAAAAGCTTCCTCAGCATCTGAAATAGTCCAAGTTTTTTCTCTATAGTCCATGCTATAAGTTGAGAAAGGCCTCGATATTTTTGTATCTGATAACTCTAATAGATATGATCCTATCTCTTTTTCCCCAAGTTCCATAACTACATGGCCCAGAGTATCTAAGAGACGGTGACTACTATACCGATAATCTTTTAAGCCTCTTACTTCCCAATCATGGCCGAACCCCGCATCACTAATAGTGCACTTCTGTCCGTTTACACATACGCTGATGGATGTTGACATGTTTTTGCTCCTTTCACAGCCAGAAAAAAAGGATGAGCCTATATTATAAGCTCATCTACATCTATGTCTTCTTCTTTAAATTCATACTCAAACAGAAGTTTGAATATCTTATCAACCCATTTCTTGTTAGCTCCTGCTTCATGAGCAAATACGACTATAAGAATCCCTAATACTAATAGTTCGAATATTCTCACGATCAGTGCCATAAAAAACCATACTGCGTTCATATTATCCTCCTTTCTGTGTCATTATAAGAGGAGTTTTTATTGCGAACGTGCGTTCAATCATATGCCATGGTTGCCTCCACAAAAAGAAAAAATCGGAGGATCAATTAAGACCCTCCATCATCTGTTAGTTAGTATCTTTCGATTCTCGTGCAACAGTGGCTATTGCTCCTAGCCATACTATCGCTCCGGTGCCGATCAATACTGTTTTTATCAGATCACGAAATATTGCCATAATTAATCCTCCTTTTCAAGTGCTCTAGTAAAACCATTGACATAACGTCCAAGCCATTCGCCATATTTATCTGGGTTAGCCAGGAAGTAAACTCCAAATCCTAAGGAGATTACTACATAAACTACGCCTCCGATAAGTATAAACTTTTTCATGTTAATTACCTCTCTGTTCTTCTAGTGTTCCCTGCTATTATAGCCTGTGTATAAATGGCGAAAATTAAATATCATGGTTTTCAATAATGCTAATAGCTTTGGTCACAAAATTTATAATATCCTGCACTTCGTAGCCGGATATCTGATAAGCTTCGTGCAACCGAAATTGATCCATATTTTGTAGTGGAGCTAAACCTTTTAAAATAGTATTACCCGTGTTAATAAGATCTACATATTCTTTAACTATCATATGTTCCTCCTTTAGAAAAAAATAGTAGGACTATTAAAGTCCTACCTTATACATAAGTTCATCCTTTATATCTAAAGTCTTTTCGAGACCTTTAATACCGAGCTCTGCTGCTCCGAAAACTGCATCTGTTCCGATATCTACTATCTCGTCTTTGACGTTGAATGCGTCAGTCACAAGATTGACAATACCATCAACGATGCTGTTCATAACATCTACTCTAGTAATCATCTCTCTACCTCCTATATATCCAGTGTGTATTATTTTCATTATATAATATGTAATTTTTGCGAAAAAAAAAGAAGAGGCGATTAAGCCTCAACTTCAAGTACCCATCCGAACTCGTTTTTGAAAGCCTCCGCCTCATCGAAAGCTCCAAGAGCTTCAAATCGTTCAATAGCATCTCTATAGACTATCTTCCGCTGCTCTACTTGTTCCCTTTCGATTCGATCAAGTTCTTTCTCTATAACTTTGTCCAGATGATCCTTAAGATCATTGAGCTTCTTAATTCGTCTCTGTCTGTTATTTTCTATTATCTTCATAATATTCATGGTAATTCTCCTCGCATATTGCGTTAACCATCCAATACTGTTTCATTATATAATATGTAGTTTTTGCGAGGTTTCCCAGGGCTCTTTTCTCAATGGTTTCATACGTAAGAACCACATAAGCGAACGTAATTCTATTACAGGATAAAGACCGTTCTCGCCCGGCTCCGCTGCGAATTCGGACATTATTTTTGGAAATCTCTCCTGGTGGAAAATCGGATCTACTAACCATGGGTCTATAGGAGAAAAGAATGTTGCCCTCAGATTCTTACTATACCTTTGCTGTATTACTGCCAGTCCCTTTTTACCATCGCGGTATAGTGTACACTTCTTATATAATAGAGCATTGCATTCATATGTTTCGGCTTTGGTTGCCTTGAGAGTCATATCTGGTTCATAATAATATCTCATGGTTGCCTCCTGAAAAAAAAGATAGCCCGTGTAAATAACACGAGCCATCCATAGGTTTACCTAAACAGTCTCATCTTATCACCAATATTAAATATGCGATCTCTATCTCGATCCCTATTATTGTTTCTGATGTTCTCAGAATTGTCCGTGATAACTCCTATTACTGCGAATACGATCGATCCGATCAATGCAGTGCCTGCCAATCCAGTCTGTATCCGGAATCTCTTCTTTTCTGCTTTTGCAGCTGCAGCTCGATCAATTGCCTCCTGCTCAGCTTTCTCCTGTTCGAATTCTAATTTCTCACGTTCGAGAGCCCTGCGTTCCTCAAGATCTTGCATCTTAGCCTGCAATTCATACTCATCAAGATCCAGTCTATACCGAATCTGCATTGCCTTCATTGCATTCAATCGTTCATCCGATCCCACTGGCAGTTTGTTAAGTTGTGCCAATTCATCTTCCATACCATCGTGGATCACATTATATTCATCCATATCAAATCTCCTTTCGTTGACTTAAATAAGTTACCTATTATAGCCCGTGTTTAAAGAGCGAAAAAAAATAAAAGGTCCGCAGTTTTTGCGAACCAGTTTTATTGTATTAAACTGCTACTGCAGAATTTACCTGTTCCATCATTCCTTCGAGATCGTGCATCTCAGCCATATACTTCTTATAATTTCTAGCATCTCCTCTCTTGCAGGCTTCTACTGCTTTTGAGTGTGCTGCATTATATTTAGTTATAATGCTGTTTACAATGTCTTCATAAGTTTTGATAATATCCATGGTATTTCTCCCCGCATGTTGCGTTAACCATACAATACTGTTTCATTATATTGTATGTATTTTTTGCGAACATTTGTTTGAGAAAAATACGAGGCCGTGTAAGCCTCGCGAAAGTGCTGATTGCTAGTCTTGTTTATGATTTGCTATATACTTTTTTGCTAATTCTTCTAGCTCAAGTTTACCATTCGTAGCCATATTAAATATCTGTCTTGTATCATACTCAGTGCATCCTATATAACGAAGCCACGATTTGAACGGATAATAGCAATCTAAGCCCTTATCAGTTCTAATCCAAACTTCTTCCATAGTGCCGCCTTCGCTAATCCAAGCAGCAATATACTGTGAATAATAAATTCCATGAGCCTCTGTTGGTCTATTTTTAAAATCATGATCAAAACTCATTTTTATCACCTCCTATTATACGAGGTGTAAAAAATACGAGGCCATGTAAGCCTCGCAGAAGTGTTAATCATTTAATATAACCGGCATCACTTCATCAACAAATTTACCAAATAACCTTATAAATTCTCGGTCATACTTTTTTATTCTCCGTGTATAAAGATCCATCCTACGTTCATCATCCTTATTTCCCGCTCGATACATCTTTATATACACTCTAATAAGCCAGTTACAAATTTCCATCTTCAAGATTATTATTCTGCCTTTGAGTTTTGCTTTAGTTTTTCTAAACATAATTCATCACCTCCTATTATAACCCGTGTAATCTCAGCGAGAAGTATTTCACGGAGTATCACATGGTCAAGAGCTGATTCAATCTTATGAGGCGCTTCAAAGCTTTTCACCAAACCGCCATGCGGTGAAATTTCAAAGTACAGAGTCAGCAACTCGTATAATTCTTCTAACATTTTTTCGTCCGTAACTACCATAGTTCCTCCATTACATAGCCCGCCTACTTCGAAGCCAAGTCTCAAACTCCTCTTGTATCACTCTATATGGTTGGCCTGATTCCCGAGGCAATACCGGGCATCCTCGGGTGTTGAGCAACCGGGTAGCCTCTTTTCTACTAAATCCATATAAATCCATCACATCTGATAGTCCTAAAATAACAATTGTCGTACGCATAGTCTCCTCCTTGGATAAAAATATAATATTTCAGTTATACCAAGTCAAAGTCACCATGACGGCAAAAATAGACAAATGTTTAAGCCAGTGATACAATATGGAACAGGATAGAAAAGGGCAAAAAATAATAGGAAATGTAAGAAAAGCAAGTACTTTATTTAGAACAAATGAAAGGAGGCGATAGACCATGGGAAGGACAACGGGATCTGGTAGAGGGTCTATTTATAAAAGAGATGATAAATGGCGAGGCCAAATAATGATCGATGGTAAGCGGCTCTCATATACTGCTAAAAAGAAAGCTGATGTGATATCATGGATGGATTCAATAAAACAAAGCCCTCAGACCCAAATGAACATCACAGTGCAAGAATTAGCTGAAGAGTGGCTCGAAATGAAAGCCATGGTGTTAGCTCCACAAACGTATCAGAATGTGGAAGCAAGCTTTGAAAATCATCTATATCCCTATCTCGGTGATAAAAAGATCCAAACTCTCACCAGAAGCGATATCGAATGTTTTTATGAAAAATCTTACGCGGGTAATTTCTCAGATGGCACTATAGAAACGTTTGCAATTTACTTTAAATCCCTTCTATCCTATGCTGTAGATAAAGATATCATTCAATCAAACCCGCACCATAAGGCAGTCATACGTAAGCGAAATAATCGTAAAAAAGTCGATGCTTATACGGAGGAAGACCAAAAGAAATTAGTTGAATATCTCAAACAAGATACCAGTTCGTTTAATGCCATACTATATCTCATGCTTACTACTGGTATACGTGTAGGCGAAGCGGCAGCATTAAAATGGACCGACGTAAGTTCGAAAGGAGGATCGATATCAATTGATAAGACAGTTGTCAATGTACAGGGTCATACGTCGGTCCAAAAGCACCCCAAGACTGCAGCGAGCAATAGAATAGTATATTTACCAGAGAACGCAATCGAATATTTGAAACAATACGAGTACGACAAACGGAGGCAAAGCAACACGTATATGTTCCAAAACACTCGAGGCAACTTGTATAATGCTCAAAACATGCAGGCTAGGTGGAGTCGCATATGTATAAAAGCGGGTATACCGTACAAGCCAATTCACTCTTTACGACATACATTCGCTACTAGAGCCTTAGAAAAAGGCATAGATATCAAAACCATCAGTCGCATCCTGGGGCATAAAAGTGTTGTAACCACCATGAACATATACCAGGATGTTCAACCTAAACAAAAGATCAAAGCTGCCAAGCTTATGAATGATCTCTTTTGAAATCGACTCCCTCATGGTACGCATAATTTAGAGGCGCGAGGGAGTCTGTATCAGATATTTGCACCATAGATGCACCTATCAATAAACAACAATTCAAATTTCAACGCTTACAAACATATAGACCATATTATCAACGGTAATTTCTTATAGCCCTTGAAATAATCATGACTGATTGAAATTTCAAGGGTTTTAACTTGTCTATTCTTTGCCATCTTTTAGCAAAGTGATAGACATTATACTAACTTTTTCAAATTAAATGCACCAAAAGTGCACCGACCGCGGGTCCTAGTTTACTGGCGGCGATTGATATGTGACCATGCCGATGCACTTCTGGTTGCAAACATAATTAGGAATTGGATTCCTCCTCAGAATCATCCTCTGCTGGTTCAAACACAAGGCCTGACATATCAAGAGCAAACATAACTGTGTCATATCCATTTGCTCCAGCTGAGAAGATAATCTTCTTTCCAACTTTATTATTCATTCTAATAATAACAATGCCATCTGAATCGAGTGGCTTGCCATTGATCTTAACTGTGATATCAGTTCCTATAGTCATATCTGTAGGTGGCACAACCTGGAGGGCCACATAATTACCCTCCTGTTCTTCCGGAAGTCCTGAGAAGCCAGTATAATCATCCAGATAATGCAGAGTACCACTTACTTTACGTCTGGCTATGGATACATCTTCCTGAAGATCTGATGCAACTTTACCAAGAAGATCTACTGAGTCATCAGTGACAGGTGTAAAGTACAGAGTATTAAGTATGTTAAGAGCATCACTTATAGTCTGTCCTTTTGAACCGCCAAGAGCTTCTGCAATGGTCATACTTGGAACCGAGTTGCCGTATTTCTTATCTAAAGTTTCTGCAATTGTCATATATTATTCCTCCGGTTATCCGACCATCTCGTGCATGAGTTTAATCTTAGCAACTTCGTCAACATACATTTCAGTAACCTCCGTCCGTATATCTTGAATATACTTAGGAACTTCTGTATATGTGTTCGACATCTGTTGATAGTATTCACCAAACATCTTGTATAAATATTCCGCATGCTTTAACTCTGCGGCACTCATTTCTACAAGCATCTTAGTCCATGCAGGAGCCATCGGTTTTAATTCAATAGCTTTTTTAATGTAACATTTAGCTCCATCGAGTTCGTCACATATTTGATTTTTGAAATAATTTGCGTCCATCTTGCGGGCACCTCCTAAATATAAAAGGGCCCGCTGAGATGATCACCAGGCCCTAAAAGTTGTTAACCCGCTACAGTAGCTGCCTGAGTACCTGACGGTGTCCAGGCAACGAATCTGCCAAGCTGCCCAAGAAGATACTGAGACTGATTGTAGTTCGAGATATTATCCTGAGCTACTGCGAGCTGCCTCTGTGTATCGTCCAGTTTATCCTGTAACATCTGAGTCTTAATAGAGCAACAGCACTCATTCATCTGAGCCGAAAGCTGCTGAATAGCACCCATGATGCCACTCCCCTGCATCATAATGCTCTGACCGATCTGGTTAAAGCCCTGAATCGCATTGATGAGATTCGTGTTGTTCTGAGCCATGAGAGTGCTTGTCTGACCATTGATCAGCTGAGCAGTCTCATAGTTATTATTCGCCGTTTCTACCAGGAGATTCTGAATACCTGTCTGTGTTGACTGGTTATTCAGTCCGGCCTGAAGTTCCGCAGAAGTAACATAATCACCTCTGTTTCCACCAAAGCCATTAAAACCTCCACCATAAAGCAGAAGCAGAGCAAATACCCAGAAGAATCCTGCTCCGGATCCCATGTCGCCAAATCCATCTCTATTGAGAAGTGCAACATCACTTGCTGAAAGATTATCCATTAGAATAAACCCTCCTATTAACATAGATTAAATATTAGATATAACGAACTATATTTCTATTCGCGCGCTAAGAAATATCATCTAAGTTGTGCTAAAAACGCTTCGGGGTCTATTCCTCGCTGTTTAGCTGCTGCATAAAAGGCAGCTCTCGCATCTCCACCATGCTGTTGTATCAAGTTCATTACATCCGCAGAATGAGGATTGTTTGCCATCATCTGCTGAATAAGAGCCTGTGGATTATTTGCCGCCTGAAATATCTGCATCATTCCTTTTAGATTTGGCTGATTTTGCGTTTGCTGCGGCTTCGGCGTTGAAAATAGACTGCTGGCCATTTAGTATCTCCTCCTTAAATTTATTAAATTCTTCGTAAGTAACATACTGATTAGTGTCGGCAGGCAGTGCTGTCTCCGACTCTTCAACGAACCTGAACTTTCTTATGGTCGGGAATCCACTTGCATCAGTCTCACGGACATAGAAAACGTCATCATTGATATCAAATAATGCCACCCGTGAATTAGGTGGCATGACATACTGACGAGCGCTTTCTATTCCATTGACTTTCTCAAGATCCCTGGTCTGTAGTGGTACAGCGGTTGTCTGTCTCTGCATAGGGAAGTTAATCAGATTAGGATTAAATCCACCAGTATACTGATCGAATAGACCCATAGCACATTGCTCCTTTCAATTTATACTCATTATTTACTAAAGAATACTTTTCCGTCTTTAACATCGAATGTCTCACTTGCGCGTATGGTTATAACTTGTGTGGATGATCCACCGTATTCTAAAAACCGTACACCAATATCGTTTAACTGATGCTTGAACTCACGGTATGCTTCATATTCTTGAGGAAATCTAAATACATACTTCTCTGTTTTTGAGTACTGCATCACGGACCTCCTTAAAGAAATCCCTTACTCTCAAGACGCTTGTACCATGCTTTTATATATGAGTTGCCATCGTGATTGACATAGTAATCCCATTCCTCTGCGAAACGTTCTTTCTCTATCTCTCCGACAGCCACGCCCCGTTCAACATCACTCAAATATCGAGTAATGAAATTCTTACATGTCTGCATATTGAGAGCATCGATCTTATCGGCAAGAGCTTTATCGCTCTCAGTAACATTATTACTTAGATCCGCAATGCTTTTATTTATTGTCTTAAATTCTTCCTGCAGTATCTTTTTAATTGCACTTTTTAAAAAACGATATAACCCCGCTAGTCCGCCTATTATAGCTACGATCCATAGTATTGTTTCTCCAGCTGCACCTAAAGTAATGTCTTGCATAACTCATCACCTCACTTTGCCCGGAACAGCCAATCGCCACCATTATGCTTTTTGAGTGATCCGTTATTCGTACGGTTCGTATGGAAATATCGGTCATACTGATTAGCTTCAAGCCTCAGAAGCTTGTCCTTATCATTAACTCCTATTATCCAGATATGCCAGTGAACTTTACCATTGCCGTCAATTCTCTTATGAACACGGATATCGCCCCCTCTGAGCTGATCTTCAGTGAAATTGACTTTTAGCTCTTTGAAATGTTTTCTTAGGAACGCTAAGTGACTAGGCCAGCCTGCATTGATCTTCATCTTAGGATATCCAGCAGCCATAAGAACTACTGCTACAGCCTGATGGCAACCTGCTCCATCTGTCCAGCCAGGAACATATTTTTTCCAGGCTTTCTTAAATGCTTGAGTCTTGGAACCGGTCTTGTACTTGTACTTTTCGACTTTTGTTCCTTTAGGCCATGCATACTCAAGAGCCAGGTCATTTATCTTCTGTGCTTTGGCTGTGAGTGGAGCATGTTTTCCGGTTTTTTTCACCGGGGGATTTTTAGGATTTGGTTCTTTCTTTTCTTCTGCTGGTTTTGGAGTTTCTTTAGGCTTATAAGCATTTACCAATTCCTGAGCTTTAGCCCTGCACTTAGGTCCGAAGCACCCATCCTGAATCAAATTATGTGTAGCCTGAAATCTGAAGATAGCTTTTTCAGTCTTTTCTCCGCACGCACCATCAACAGCTAACTTAAGTCCGCAACACCAATTCAGGAAATTCTGAAGCTTACGAGTATCCGCATTCTTCTTCCCAAAATATACATCGTCCTTAGGTAGCTCACCGGTATATGGCGTGCTCGGCTTAAATGTATATGGTTTAAGCTTCGCAGTGTATCTCGGAGTAATAAAGCCGCGAATATAACGCCAGCCGAAAGGAACTTCCCTTACGCCTACCACTCCGGATCCCTTGTTGCCCTCTCTGACTTTGAAGATCTTCTTTGACTTGTCAACCTCTATTACCTGACCGACATGCGACGATCCCGAATTGCAATCTCCTGATGGAGCACTCCAGTAATAAATTACAATGTCCGCAAGTCTTGGAACATAGTTGTCATTCTCGATCCACATTCCTCGCTGCTTAGCATCATCAATCATTCCTGAGCAATTATAGCCCATAGGATAATTTGCCATCGTGTAGCCGCCTTTGATGCCGATAGCAGTGATTGCTGTAGCGCACCATGGAGCCGTGTAGTTCATTACCTGGCCGTGAGG
>JAEEGL013573626.1_pt1 | contig 10549 bp, 6 predicted proteins | sample 9134231 | NCBI WGS metagenome assembly JAEEGL01 (sample SAMN16246548, study PRJNA631951) | gut metagenome | biome: gut microbiome; feature: rumen; material: fiber-attached | host: Bos | place: Iran: Karaj | collected 2018-10
ATCTACCCGAATGATATGATAACCGTATTGTGATTTTAACGGTTCTTCGATCAGTCCCGGACCGTCCGCGCCAAAGACCGCGTCTGAAAATTCCTGAACCATCTGGTCTCTGGTAAATTCTCCCAGGCTGCCTTTTTGTTCCTTGCTTGCCGTATCCGTGGAGAACTGTTCTACCATATCTTCAAAAGTTTGTCCTTTTTTGATGAAATCCAATACCATCTTGGCTTCGTCTTCCGTTGCCACCAAAATATGGCTGGCGCTCGCAACATCTTCTCCGTCTTTGAACTCATCCGGATGCGCGTCATAGTATGTTTTGGCTTCGTCTTCCGTCACCGTGACATCCTTGACGATCTCATCTTCCATTTTCTGCAGTTTCAGGTTCTGTTCGATCTGTTCCCGATAGGTCTCTTCCGTATAACCGTATTCCGCCAAAGCATCTTCATAACCGTCTCCGTAGTAATCTTTCGTGGACTGCAGCTGTTCTTCCACAGCGCTTTCTTCCACTGTCAGATTCCTCTTTTCCGCTTCCTGTTTTAACAGTTCCTGTTCGATCATCCCATCCAATATGCTTGTTTTAAAATCTTCCAGATACTTCTTCCCTTCATCTGTTTCAAAAAAAGAAGCGCCCAGATAATACGTATAATAATCTATCAAATTATTATACTGTTCCATATAATCTTTCCGTAAAATTTCCACACCGTTTACTTTTGCTACCGGTTTTTGATTCAATCTGTCAAAATCCACTTGCAAACTGTTGCATCCGCTCAATGCCAAGCTCAAAACCAAAACAACAGTAATTAAAATACCGATTCTCTTTTTCAATGAAATTTCTCCTTCCGGTTTCCCTGTTATGCTTTATTGTCCTTGCTTCGTTTCATCCGTTTTTAATACGTTTTCCAAAGACAATATCAATTTTTTGATCATTTGTAATTTTTCTGTTCCCTTTGTACTGTTATGGTGCGACCCAAGCACCAATGATAGTTTACCATCTTTGACGGACATTGACAACCTCTCTCTTTTAGAAAACAGGTCAGAAAGTTCCTTTAGCGCCCCGTCCGGAAAAACATATCCCGTTTCAAAAGTAAACACGACCCCGTTTTTCTGTTCCGTGACCGATTCGATCCGCAGAGATTCCGCTTTGATCTTGATCCAAGTCAGCTCCAAAATATTTCTTACAGGACTCGGGATGTCTCCGAAACGGTCTTCCATTTCTTCCTCAATATCATACAATTCCTCTATGGTCTGCGCGCTTCCCAAAAGCTTATAAAAGCGGATCCTGTCGCTTTCCATCGAGATATAGGCTTTGGGGATATACTTATCCACCTTGATCTCTACCGTTGTGGTAAACGGAACTTTTTCTTCTTCGCCCCGCAGTTCTTGGATCGTTTCCTTGAGCATCTTATAATACAGATCATATCCCACCGTCACGATATGTCCGTGTTGTTCCGGTCCCAATAGGTTGCCGGATCCCCTGATCTCCAGGTCCCGCATGGCGATTTGGATCCCTGCGCCGAATTCCGCAAAATCTTTGATGGCTTTCAGCCGCTTTTCCGCCACTTCCGACAGATTTTTGTTCTTCCGATAGGTCAAATAAGCATAAGCCTGCCGATTCGTCCTGCCCACTCGTCCTCTTAGCTGATGAAGCTGTGACAAGCCGAACCGATCCGCGTCATACACCACCAGGGTATTGACATTGGGGATATCCATACCGGTTTCGATGATAGTAGTGGTCAAAAGCATATCATATTCCTTGTTCAAGAACTTCACCATCACGTCTTCCAGTCTTTCTTCCCGCATCTGCCCATGGGCCACCGCGATCTTTACACCCGGCAAAAGCTCTCCCAGATTCCGCGCCATCTCCGTCATATCTTTTACGCTGTTGTACACAAAATAGACCTGACCGCCTCGATTCACTTCCCGCATAATGGCATTTTTGATGAATCTGGAGTCATATTCCATCACATAGGTGTTGACAGGATACCGGTTTTCCGGCGCCGTTTCGATATTGGACATATCTTTGATGCCGCTTAAGGACATATTGAGTGTTCTGGGGATCGGCGTGGCGGACAAGGTCAATACATCCACATTCCGCTTCAAGTCTTTGATGGTCTCCTTGTGTCCTACCCCAAACCGCTGTTCTTCATCCACGATCAAAAGGCCCAGATCATGAAATTGTACTTTTTTCTGTAATATCTTATGGGTCCCTACCACAACATCGTAAGAACCGTCTTTTAAGCCGTTCAATACAGTCTCCTGCTCTTTTTTTGTCCGAAAGCGGGACAACAGCCCCACCTTTACGGGAAAAGCCTGAAACCGTTCCAGGATCGTATTGTAATGCTGCTGCGCCAAAATCGTGGTCGGCGTTAAGATCGCCACCTGCTTGCCGTCCATCACCGCTTTAAAAGCGGCTCTTAAAGCCACTTCCGTCTTGCCGTAGCCTACATCACCGCAAAGCAGACGATCCATGGGTTTTGGCTGTTCCATATCCTCTTTGATCTCCTCAATGGCCTTTAGCTGATCCGGCGTCTCGTCAAAAGGAAAACTGTCTTCCATCTGCCGCTGCCACTCCGTATCAGGAGAAAACGCGAATCCTTTGACCATCTCTCTTTCCGCGTAAAGCTCCAAAAGGTTCATGGCAAGTTCTTTTAAAGAAGCTTTGACCCTTGCCTGGCTTTTGGCCCATTCACTGCTTCCCAAACGGTGGATCCGCGGCACATGGCCCTCTTCACTGACATATTTCTGCACCAGGCCCATTTGATCTACCGGCACATACAGCTTATCTCCGCCGGCATATTCCAAAAACAAGAAATCCTTGTAAACATGGTCGATCTCCAGCTGTTCCACCCCGTGATACCGTCCGATCCCGTGGTTGACATGGACTACATAGTCGCCCACTTTCAAATCTCTGTAATTTAAAAAGGTGTCGCCCGCAGTCTTTTTGAAACGGCTCTTTTTTTCTTTTCTTCTGTCAAAAAAGACTTTTGTGCTTAAAAACGCGATCTTATCTTCCGGAAATTCCACCGCGCTTTGCTCATTTCCCACCGTGATGACGACCTGCTCTTTTTTTAGGCTCCCGCCGATCATCGGCACAAAAGAAACGATCAGATCCTGGTCAAAGAAGTATTCCTGCAGTTTTTTTCCTTGTTCTTCGTTTCTTACATAGATCAAGACCGTATATTTTTCCTTTTTCAGTTTTTTTACCGTTTCGATCAGCGCGGAAAGCTTCCCCTTAGGCAAGATCAGCTCTCTGCTGTAAATGGGATAGACCGACGCATAGCCGCTTTGCTTTTCGCTGTCTGCCACAAACAAGGTCAGCTGCACTTCTCTATGCTCTTCAAGCCGTTTTTCCCACTCTATTTTATCCATCATGTTGTCATATTGTTTTTTCAGCGCCGCTTGCTTTTCCAGTAAATACAAAAATTGATCTTTGTATTCTTCTTCATACTGAGAATAGGTTGCCAGAAGTTTTTCTTTTTCTTCCAAAAATACCAGACTGTCTTTGGGAAAATAGTCCAGCAAAGAAGCCCCTTCTTTATAGAAATAGGAAAAGAATCCGCCGATACTTTCCGGTTCTCTGGAAAACCGCAGCTTTTCTATTCTTTCTTCCAGTGCCGCTATCTCTTCCGTTTCCCTGCTTTTTTCTTTTAACGACAGAATATCTTTTTTGATCCTTTCGATTCCTTCCAAAAAAGACTCTTCTTCTAAAATATACTCTACCGCGGAAATCACAGTGACCGTTTCCCATTTTTCCAGCGAACGCTGGGTGTCCGGCTCAAAGGAACGGATGGAATCCACCTCGTCCCCAAAAAATTCCAGTCTGGTGGGATACGTCTGGTCTGAGATCCAAAGATCGATGATCCCGCCTCTGACGCTGAACTGTCCTTTGGACTCTACCAGGATCTCTTTGGTATATCCCAGCTTTGTCAGTCTCTCTACAAGCGCTTCAAAAGAAACCTCCTGTCCCACCCGGATCGTCAGCGTCTTTCCTTCATATACGCTTTTTAGGGGCAGTTTTGTCAAAAAGGCCTCCGTAGGCGCGACCACCATGATGTCTCTTCCCAAAAGAAGCTTTTGGATCACTTCGTTTCGTTTCCATAAGATCTCATGGCTTAAGGCATCCACATGATAAGAAAAGTTTTCTATGGCGGGAAACAGCAAAACCTCTTTCTCCGGTTTGCTTTTTCTGACATTTTCATAGACTTCTTTGGCCCGTTTAAAATCTTCCGCCACATACAGGCTGGGGGCGCCGGATACCAAACTGCCCGTCAAAAACAAAAATTCTTTTTGCCTGTCGTCCACGCCCGTCACCAGCGCCGGAAAGATATTTTCTTTTTGGCTTTTTCCGTTTTCTGACCCGACATTTTGTAAAAACTCTTTGATTTTCGGTATCATTCCATATCTGTTCAACAAATTTTCCATAGGTTCCTCCGACAAAAAGACAACGACGAAAGGCAGGGAAAGTAAAATCCCCGCCTGTTCTTCTCTTGCTTCTATCTTCTTTTCTTTTGAATAGAAGTGATTCTCTATTCACAATCTATGTTTTTTACATTATATTTATTCATCGCCATATCCACATTTTCCCTGATCATACATTCCACCGCGAGAGCCGCTTTTTGAAGGGCTTCAAAGATCGGCTCCTGCTCGCTTTTCAAAAAATCATGCAAAACATAGTCGATCACTTCGTCTCCCTCTGGCTTGTCGATCCCAATGCGGATACGGGGAAATTCTTCTGTCTGCAGCTGATAAATAATGGATTTCATCCCATTATGCCCGCCGGTGCCGCCTTGTTTCCGAATACGGACCGTGCCCACGGGCAGATCCAGATCGTCATAGATCACGATCACATGATCCGGCTCGATCTTATAAAACCGAACGATCTCATAAATGCTGTTGCCGCTCAAATTCATAAAAGTCTGCGGTTTGACCAAAAGCACTTTTTCTTCACCTATTTTTGTCTCCCCGATAAGCGCCTGAAATTTCAGCCTGTCCACCGGCACATTCCATTTCTGAGACAGCATTTCGATCACCATAAATCCAACGTTATGCCTGGTTCTTTCATATTTTTTCCCGGGATTTCCCAATCCTGCCACAAGATACATGCTCACACCACATTTTCTATTTTATTTGTTTGTCATAAAAAGCTGACTGACGCTCTTGTTTTCATTGATGCAGCGGATCGCCTGCGCAAAAGCTTTGGAGACCGTTACCACTTTCAATTTATCAAACATTTTTTCTGCCGGCAGTTTGATGGTATCCGTTACCACGATCTCTTTGATTTCGGAATGGATCATTCTTTCCACTGCCGGACCGGAAAAGACCGGATGGGTAGCGCAAGCATACACTTCTTTTGCGCCTTTTGCTTTTAAGTAGTTGGCGCCGTTGACCAAGGTGCCGCCCGTATCGATCATATCATCACAAAGAATGGCTGTTTTTCCTTCAATGTCGCCAATAATATTGAGCACTTCCGATTCATTCGGTTTTGCTCTTCTTTTTTCGATGATGGCAATGGAACAATGCAAAATATCAGCCAGCTGTCTTGCGCGGTTTACGCTGCCAAGATCCGGCGATACCACAATGATATTTTCCAACCGCTTGTCCAAAAAGTATTTTGCCAAAATCGGCAGTCCCAAAAGATGATCTACCGGAAAATCAAAATATCCCTGGATCTGCGCCGCGTGCAAATCCATAGTCAAGACTCTGTCCGCGCCGGCAACGGTCAAAAGATCTGCCACCAGTTTTGCTGTGATCGGATCTCTTGCTCTGGCCTTTCTATCCTGTCTGGCATAGCCATAATATGGAATGACTGCGTTGATCCTGCCCGCGGATGCTCTTTTTAACGCGTCGATCATGACCAATACTTCCATCAAATGGTCATTGGTAGGATGAGAAGTGGACTGTATAATAAAAACATCCTGTCCTCTCACACTTTCATTGATAGTTACAAACACTTCTCCGTCACTGAATCTGCCCACTTCGCAGTTTCCCAATTCCATTTGAAGTTCTTCGCAGATTTTTTCTCCCAGATCCCGGCTGGCATTGCCCGTAAAGATTTTTAATTTTCCTTCATATTGGCTCATCTTTATATCCCTCTCCTGTCTTTGTGTTATTTATATTTGTTGATCCAATCTTTTTTATTGGTCTGTCTTTCTCTCGCAATGGCTAAACTCTTTTCTTCCACGTCATCGGTAATGGTGGACCCGGCCGCTACATAAGCGCCGTCCCCGATCTTGATCGGGGCAATCAAATTGGCGTTGCAGCCGATAAAAGCGTCGTCTCCGATAATGGTCTTATGCTTGTTCTTTCCGTCATAGTTCACGGTGATCACACCGGCGCCGATATTAACGCCTTTGCCGATCTCTGCGTCGCCCACATAGCTTAGATGAGGCACTTTACTGCCTGACGCCACTTTTGTGTTTTTCAATTCCACAAACCGGCCTACTTTTACTTTTTCTTCCAAAACCGTTCCCGGTCTCAAATAAACATAAGGGCCTATGGTCACATGGTCTTTGATGACCACGCTGTCCACACCCGCGTTTTCGATTTTGATCCCTTCACCCAGGGTGGAATCCTTGATCTTCACATTCGGTCCGATCTCACAGCCGGCGCCGATCACCGTATCCCCTTCCAAAAATGTTCCCGGATACAGGATCGTATCCTTTCCTATGGATACGCCTTTTTCGATATAAACTGCGTCCGGATCGATCATCGTGACCCCGTTTAGCATATGGCCTTCATTGATCCGTTTTCGCATGATCCGATTCAAAACAGAAAGCTCCACTCGATTGTTGGCCGCCAAAATCTCTGTTTCGTCTTCTATTTCATAAGCGCCTACTTTGCCGCCTGCGGATTTGATGATCTCAATGGCGTCCGTCAAATAGTATTCGCCTTTTTTGTTTTCATTTTTGATCTGCCCCAGAAGCGTCATAAACGGCATTTTCCCTTTGTTTCTGAAAAGATAAATGCCGGAATTGATCTCTTTGATCTTTTTTTCTTCCGGTGTGGCGTCATTCTCTTCTACGATCCTTAAAAATTCTCCATCACCGCTTCGTACGATCCGCCCATACCCTTTGGAATTGCCGACTTTTGCGGTCAATACCGTAATATCGTTTTCTTCTTTTTCATGGTATGAAATAAAATCTTCCAGCGTTTCTTTCTGGATCATGGGTGAATCCCCGTATAAAACGATGATATGGTCTTCCCCGCCGCTTAATTTTTCTCCGCCGATCCTTGCGGCATGGCCGGTTCCTTTTCGTTCCATCTGATAAGCAAAGTCCGCTTTTACGCCCTGAAGCGCTTCCATGACCTGTTCTTTGCCATGACCTAAGACAATGATATTTTGGGCTACGCCCAGCTCTTCCACCGTATCGATCACCCAATTGATCATCTCTTTGCCGCAGACTTTATGTAAAATCTTTGGAATATCCGATTTCATTCTGGTTCCTTCTCCCGCCGCCAAGATCAGGCTGGAGAGATTACGATCACTGCTCATCCTTAAAACCCTTTCTTCCTTATTCTAAAAAATAAGATACTGCCTTTTCATTATAAACAAAAAACGCTATTTTATAAAGACTTTCTTACCATTTGTTTGATTCTTTCCCCGAAAAACCCGCTCTTTTCTTGCTCTTTTCCTCTTTCTTTTTCCTTTTCCCGGATTTTTTGCAAATAAAATAACCTCTTTGAATGGTTAGATTCGAAGAGGTTCAATTTACGATTCTATCGTTATTTATCTATTGATATCTTATCTCTTACAGCAATGCCAAAGAAGATTCATACTTTTCTATAATAACGTCCTGTATTTTTTGCCTGCATTCCTGGCTAATGGGATGCACGATATCCCTAAATTCTCCGTCCTGATTCTTTCTGCTCGGCATAGCAACAAATAACCCGTTGTTTCCTTCTATGATTCTAATATCATGAATAACAAACTCGTTGTCCATCGTAATGGAAACGATCGCTCTGATTTTTCCTTCTTTTGCAACTTTTCTCAATCTTACGTCTGTGATTTGCATCTGTTTCACCACCCTTCTGCCAAATCTGTGTTATTAGACTATTCTACAAAAATCTTTATTTTCCTCCTTTTTCCCTGAATTTTTGCATCTTCGTCTCGTGCCTGACGCCACACATGAAATCGGAACAGACCGTGCTATGCCTTTTTCCTTTTCGGTATGTTCGGTATAATACGAGCAGCTTTGCTTTTCGTATCAATGGATTCTAATGTGAGGAGTGAAAAATATTCTTCGATCACTTTTTCCTCCGGCTCTTTTGTCGCCATCATCACGCCTGTCCCGGCCAAATGACTGTTGAACTGCTCCACTAACATCTTCACACCGCTTGCGGTCCCGCCCGCTTTCATAAAATCATCAATAAACAATACTTCCGAACCCGGAAGAATGGAGTGCATGGGAAGACTCATATTATAGATCCTTCCCGTAGAGCCGGAAAGATAATTGATACTGACGGAAGGCCCTTCCGTCACTTTGTTTTCTTTCCGGATCACCACCAGGGGCACATGAAAATATTTTGCTGTCATCAGCGCGATGGGGATCCCTTTTGTTTCCATGGTGACCACTATATCGATCTTCTTGTTTTTAAACGTTTGGAAAAAAAGTTTTCCCATTTGTTCCGCATAATAAGGATCAAAAATGATATCCGTTGTGTTTAAAAACCCACCCGGCATGATGCGGCTTTCTTTCATCAATTCTTCCGCCAGGGAGCCGACAAAATCGGCCTCTTCTTCTTCGGGCATGGTGAACTGATATTTAAATCCTCCCGAAGCGCCGGAAATAGACTCTACTTTTCCAAACTCTCTGGATTGTAAGAACGCATCGATCAGATCCACATCTTCACTGATGGTCGATTTGGCAAGATCAAAATAAGACTGGATATATTTGATATTAAACTGCTGTCCCGGATTTTCTAGGAACAGCTTGGTCAAAAACAAAAGACGTTCCGATCGTTCCTGCGAAATATTCTTTTTCATGTGACACCGCCTTATTATTTTACAAAATCATAACAAACAGATAAACAACGTTCCTTTGAAAAATCGTAAAAAAACCAATTCTTCTTACTGCTATTTTACCGTATTTTTTCTATTTAGACGACTGTTTTTTGCAATATCGAGGCAATTATGTAACTTTTTTCTCGATATTAAAGCTAATTATGTAACTTTTTTTACAATATTACAACTAAAGTTTTTACTATTTTCATTTTTCTGTTATAATTTAACTTAGATTGATGAAACCTATGGCAAGAGCATTTTTTAGGAGTGAAGAAAATGACTGTGGATTTGAAAAAAATAAAGAAGGTCCATTTTGTGGGAATCGGCGGCGCCGGCATGAGCAGCCTTGCCTATATCCTGCACCACAACGGACATTTTGTGACCGGATCGGACATCAGAGAATCCGAAACGGTAGAACGATTGAGAAATGATAATATATTGATATATATCGGACACAGCAGGGACAATGTGGCAGAAGACGTGGATATGATCGTGTATACCGCTGCCGTCAAAAAAGACAACGCGGAACTAATGGAAGGCGAAAGACGGGGGATCCCTCTTTTGGAACGGTCCGATCTTTTGGGGATCGTGATGAAAAGCTATCCCAGAAGCATCGCTATTTCCGGTACCCATGGCAAGACCACGACCACTTCCATGATCTCCGTGATCTTAGACGAAGCGGGATACGATCCCACCATTTTGATCGGCGGCGATGTGGACGCGTTCCACGGCAACGTCAAATTAGGCCGCAGCGATTATTTCGTAACAGAAGCCTGCGAATATGTCGGCTCCTTCTTAAAGCTGCATCCTTTCGTCGCGTCTATTTTAAACATCGACAAAGACCATTTGGATTATTACAAGACCATGGAAAATGTGGTAAAAGCCTTCCAGTCTTTTGCACATTTGATCCAGGAAGACGGCCTTTTGGTATTGCACGCGGACAACGATTATGTGGATGCCATCACAAAAGACCTCAAATGTAAAGTCGTTTTGTTCGGCGCCGGTGAAAACGCCAATTATCGGGCGGATCATATCACCTTCAATCAGCTGGGATTCCCGGAATTTGACGTTATCCGAGACGGAGAGATCGTTTCCCGCGCCAAATTGCAGGTGCCGGGACTGCACAATATCAACAACGCTTTGGCTGCTATCGCCATGGCGGATTTTTTGGGTGTTCCCGTTGAAACCTCCGCCAAAGCGCTGGAATCCTTCAAAGGCGCTCACAGAAGATTCGAACAAAAAGGCACCGTCAATAACGTGACCATCGTGGACGACTACGCGCATCATCCCACAGAGATCATGGCCACATTAAAAGCCGCCAGCAACATGGCGCACAATCGGATCTGGTGTGTGTTCCAACCGCATCTTTTCAGCAGGACAAAAGAACTCCTAAATGAATTTTCTCAAGCCTTTGATATGGCTGACAAGGTCATCATCACCGATATCTATCCCGCCCGGGAAGAAGACTTTGGACTGGTCAGTTCCAAAGACCTGGTCGATAAGATGGAATCCGGCAAACCGGATGTCACCTATATCCCCAAATTTTTTGAC
>JAEEGL014418351.1_pt1 | contig 10549 bp, 9 predicted proteins | sample 9134231 | NCBI WGS metagenome assembly JAEEGL01 (sample SAMN16246548, study PRJNA631951) | gut metagenome | biome: gut microbiome; feature: rumen; material: fiber-attached | host: Bos | place: Iran: Karaj | collected 2018-10
ATTTTCACTGATATCCTGCGCAACTACAAAAACTACAAATGAAGTTTCTACAAACACAGTCGTAATTCAAGAATCTTCTCCGGTAATAGAGGCTCCAACAGAAGAATCCATTTATGCAGAACTTGTCCGCTCAGACGTAAGGCTTTCCCTTGTTTCTGGACCTGCGGCAGTAAACGTAAACAAAAACTTTTCTAAGCCTTATACATTTGCTGTAAAACATGCTGATGGCTCCGTTTACCCAGACTTTTTAGTAGACATAACATATCCTGCCGGCCGAAAATCAGAAGTAGAATTTGCTACTGAACAGTTTACTTCTGACGCAGAAGGTCTTGTAAATTTTACACCTGCAGCTCCTTCTTTTGCCGCAATGGAACTTGTTACTGCAAAGCCAGCCCTTCTTTATGATGATGCAGCTGTAAAAGAAGCTGTTGATGGCGCCGCTGTTACTGCTCCATATCAGGTTCGTTCTGATATTTCTTCTAAGGGTGCAGTTCTTTTTATCTGGGACTACAATGAAAAAGGCCGTCCTGTAAATAACTCTACTCACGTTCAGAGCGAGTTCAGAACCCGAGGAATTACCCTTGTTGGTAATGGTCCTGTAAATGAAACTTCTTACATTGGCAGAAATAACGCCCTCTACCGGGATACCTACGAAATTATTGGAGGAGACGCTTACGGTTACCTTATCAGTGGAACAATCAAGTTTGTAAAACCTGTAGAAGCTGATGGTGATGAATACGTTTGCTCCCTTTCTGCAGATATTTCTGGAATTAAAATGAAGGATGGTTCAGAAATATTTAATAAAAACTTTACACACGAAGCTCGCGGTAAAAACTGGACAGCCTGCACTTCTAAGTGTAAGGAAGAACTTGCCAAGATGATTGTAGATGCCCTGCTTTTTGGGTTATAATATATAAACGAGGATTTTTTTATGATTTACACAGACACAAGAGATAAAAATGTAAAAGCTGATTTCAAAACTGCCGTAATGGGTGGTATGAATCAGGCAACTGGTGGACTTTACATTCCAGTTGAATTTCCAAAACTTGATTCAAGTCTGCTGAACAAAGACCCGGCCCCTTCTTTCCGTGATGTTGCCTTTAATATGGCAAAACCTTACGTTGAAGGCGAGATTCCGGATAACGATTTGGCAGCAATTATTCAGGATGCATATCCTTTCCAGCCAAAGGTTGTTCCTGCTGACGCAATCTCTTACATAATGGAACTTTTCCATGGTCCAACTTGTGCCTTCAAAGATTTTGGCGCTCGTTTTATGGCACGCACAATGTCTTACTTCAACAGAAATGAAGATACACCACTCCACATCCTCGTTGCTACATCTGGTGATACTGGTTCTGCTGTAGGAAGCGCCTTCCACGGAGTTCCTGGTCTTGACGTAACAATTCTTTATCCTGATGGAAAAATCAGTCCTCTTCAGGAAAAACAGCTTTCAACTTTCACTGGTAATGTTCGTGCCTTAAAGGTAAAAGGCACTTTTGATGACTGCCAGAAGCTGGTAAAAACTGCATTTACAGACAATGAATTGCGAGGAAAGCTTCGCCTTTCTTCTGCAAACTCTATTAATATTGCACGCCTGCTTCCACAGAGCTTCTACTACATGTACAGCGCACTTACAGTTCGCAACAGAAGCCCAATGGACAACAAACTTCTTGATCCTGCAATTATTATGGTTGTTCCAAGCGGAAACTTTGGTAACCTTACATCTGGTTTGATTGCCCGCGAAATGGGTGCTCCAATTGCAGGCTTTGTTGCTGCAACAAACTCTAACAAGACAATTCCAGACTGGATTGCAACTGGTGACTACAACGCTCGTCCTTCTGTAGAAACATATGCTAACGCTATGGACGTAGGTGCTCCAAGTAACTACGAACGCATTAAGGCTATGTATTCTTTGGATCAGGTTCGCGAACTTTTTGCTTCTTACTGGCTTGATAACGAAGGAATTAAAGACGCTATCCGCAGCTGTAATGACAAGACCGGCTACATTATTGATCCTCATGGAGCAATCGGCTGGCAGGCTTGGGATGACATTCGTAGCGGCGCTATGGAAAAACTTATTGGCGGTCAGAAGAATGACTGGAACAAGCCTGGTCTTACTCCAAATGTTCCTTCTTGGGGAAAAGAAGTTCTTAACAAAAAGGCTGTAGGCGTAATTCTTGAAACTGCCTCACCTGCTAAGTTTGGACAGATTGTAACAGACGCAATCGGTAAGGAACCTCCTATGCCGGATCGCCTTGAAGCAGTTATGCGTCTGCCAGACAACGCAATTCCTATGGAAAATGATTACAACCAGTTCAAGGATTGGTTGCTTGCTAATCTTTAGTAATTAAACATAAAAAAAAAACGGTGCTTAGACTTATAAAGTTCAAGCACCGTTTTTTATTTAACTGATTTACTTATTTTTCAATCAAGCCTTTTTCTACCAGTTTATCTAAAATTACATTTACAATTTCATCTGGTGTTTTTTCATTTACGTCGATTATCAGATCGCAGAAAGAATAATCGTTGTTATCGATTCCGTAGAATTCCTTGTAGCGGCGGGTATCTTCACTGTCGCGCATAGCTGTAAAGTCTTTAATCTGCTGCAGGTCGCCACCTTCTCGGTTGAATACACGGCGGGCTCGGGTTTCATCGCTGGCAAAAAGATATACTTTAAGGTCTGCTTCTTTGAGCATCCAGATAGCAAGGCGGCTGCCAAGTACACAAGGTTCTGCAAGAGCCAATTCAACCTGATGATTATCTACATATTTGTCGTATGAATCATCAGTTTTGGCAGCTTCAATAACCTCTGGAAGGGTCATATTTTTTTCTGCGGCAAGCTGACGGAAGGTGTAATTAATTAAAGTTACACCAAGTGTTTTTGAAAGCAGTCCGCTTACAGTTGTGTTTCCGCAACCAGATTTTCCACTGATAGCAATTCTTAGGTCTTTGTTTAGTTTCATCGTGCTTCTCCTTGCGGCTCGCATAGACTCGCCGCTCGAGCCGTTCTTTCGATGAACCTAAACAGGCCCGCTGTCGCAGCCCTGTTTTTAACGGTTCTTCGATTATAGGCTTATTCTACGTTTTTACTTTGTTCCCGGATGTTTTCCAGGCTGTCTTTGGCGGTAATTACCATGGCGCCAACTTCGGCGAACTGATTTTTACTGCCAATTGTATTAATTTCACGGTTCATTTCCTGACAGATAAAGTCCAGGCGCTTTCCAGGGGCTGGATTTTTTGCAAGTTCATCTCGCATTGCGGCAATGTGGCTGTTCAAGCGCACAATTTCTTCGTTGATTGTGTACTTTACAAGCATTGCAGCTGTTTCTGTCATTATGCGGTTTTCATCAGCTTTATCTTCCAAAAGCTCGCGGAACTTAGCTGTAATCTGCTCTTTGAAGATTGATTCCATTTTTGGCTGCCATTCTGTAAAAAATTGTGCACATTCTGACAACTTTTCAAGCTTCTTTTCCAGATCGCGTTTCATATTTTCGCCTTCGCGCTTACGATCTTCCAGGAATCTTGCAAGAGCAGCATCAAAAACAGGCTCAATCATAGCCTTGTATTTATCTACATCATATTTTTTATTTACGTTCAAAACACCAGGCTGACTGATAATCAGACCAAGAGAAAGATCATTTGAAAAGCCGGTAGCCTGGGCAATCTTTTTTATGGCGTCCATATAAGCAACTGCGGCAGAAGTATCAGCAGTAACTTCTGTATCACTTTCTGTTTCGCGCACGCGGATATAAACATCTACCTTACCGCGCAAAACCTTTTCTGTAATCTTTGCACGGAAATAGCTTTCCAGCGGATTCAGATAAGGAGGAAGATTTATAGTCAAATCCAGAAATCGCGAATTTACAGATTTTATTTCCACAGAAACAGTAGCCTGTTCAAGTGATTTTTCTTCGTATGCATAGCCAGTCATTGATGTCATTTTAATATCTCCTTACCTAGTTTCCAGTTGTCGCCGGCGCCCATTGTTACAAAAAGATAGCCGTCCGGGTATTCAGGACCAAGAGGCTTTTCTAATTCTGCCTTTGCAAAGTCTGCGGCATCCAGTATTTCTTCATAATAATGTACGTTTTTCTGACCAGTTTTCAGAACTGCCTCGTACAAGGTGCGGCCTGTAATATCAAAATCTGCAGGATTTTCGCGGGCAGAACTGTAGATTTTATGAAGGATAACTTCATCTGCGGCAGTAAAACAAGCGGCAAATTCTGGTAAAAGTGCCTGGGTGCGCGAATAGGTATGGCTCATAAAGTCTACGATAATTTTGCGTCCCTTGTAAAATTCACGGTAACCTTCCAGAGTAGTTTTTACAGCTGTAGGATGATGACCATAATCATCAAGGACGATTACACTGGTGCCGTTTGTATTTTTAAACTGCCCTACAATCTCGCTACGGCGCTTGCCGCCTGTAAAGTTTAAAAGGCCACGTTTAATTGCTTCATAATAATCCAGAGGATTTTTGCCGTAAGTTACAAGCAGGCGGCAAACAAGGGCTACTGCAGCAGCGGCATCCAGAACCTCGTGGCGGCCAGGCATTGCAAGAGCAAAGTCTCCCTTAGCTGCAAAAAGCCCCATTGTAAAGCTGTTACGTTCGTTTTCAACTCTGCCAAATTTTACAGAGAAATCTCCAGAAATAGACTCGCCGTAAGGAAGCATTTTTATATCTGGGCGGCGCTCGCCGGCAAGTTTTACAGTATCACAGGCACCTTTATCGTCTGCACAGTAAATAACTTCGCCCCCCTGAGGAAGCTTACAGATATAGTCTATAAAAGCAGCGCGAATATCTTCGTAGGTCGGGTAATAGTCTTCGTGGTCCGGCTCAACAGAAGTAAGAATGATTTTCTGCGGACAGAAGCTCATAAAGTGGCGCTGATACTCGCAGGTTTCTGCTATAAAAAGTGATTTGTCAGACGAAGCAACAAGAGGCGATGTATAAGTACAGGTGCCCCCAAAAGAATTAATTACACTACCCGCCAGAACCTGACTTGGTAAATCCAGTTCCTTGAGGATTGTTCCAACAAGACCTGTGGTAGAAGTTTTTCCGTGAACGCCACAAACACCGCAGGAATATGCGCGACTGCTGTAAGAACCGAGTGCCTGTGTATAAAGAAGGCATGGAATTCCACGGCGCACAGCTTCTATCAAATCTGGATTTTTATCTAATTTATATGCAGATGAATAGATGACATACTGAAGGTCATCTGTAATGTTTTCTGCAGCAAAAGGCAAAGCCTTTAAGCCCAGGCGCTCCAGTACTTCATCAGTATAAAAACGCTCAGAAACGTCTGAACCTGTAATAATAGCGCCTTTGTGAAAGAGAATTTCCACAAGAGCCGCCATGCCGGTTCCTTTAATTCCAACAAAATGTATATGAACGCCTCGGAAATCCTGAGGCAGAGTATCTGTTATTTCCTGATTATTCATAAAGATTATTTTACCACAATCAGATATTTAAGACAATTCAGTTTAGGCGGACGGGACAATCAGCCTGCATCTGGCCAGCGCCCCTGGAACAATCACATATTGAACATTTCTTTTTATAGCGATAGAATACGGGTCAATTTTATCATATAGGTAGTGAGGCAAAAATATGTCTTCTAATCTTCCGAACACAGAAATAATGCTGCACATTCTTTTGGGAGTGGGCATTATTGTCATCGTCGCAAAGTACTTTGGCGTACTTGCTAAAAAAATCGGCATTCCACAGGTAGCTGGAATGATTGTTGCGGGACTTCTTCTTCGTTTTCTCCCTAATTTCCGCCATTTTGGTGGTACTGACACTAACCTTGTTTACAACGAAGCAAACCAGTTTATTTCATATCTTTCTGAAATCGGCGTAATTCTGATTATGTTTTCTGCAGGGCTCAGCACAAACCTTAAATCTCTTGTAAAATCGGGCATAAAGGCTACTCTTATTGCCTGCTGCGGCGTTTTTGTACCTCTTATTATGGGTACAATTATGGCTATGTGCTTTTTTGGCTTTGCAAGTTGGGGCAGTCAGGAATTCTTTAAGGCTGTGTTTATTGGAACAATCCTTACTGCAACTTCTGTAAGTATTTCTGTTGCGGTTCTTAAGGAACTTGGTCAGATTAAAAGCGATGTTGGTCAAACTATTGTAAGTGCCGCCATTATTGATGACGTAATTGGTATTATCGTTTTGACAATTGTTCTGGGCGTTAGTTCTGGAAAAGGCGGATATTTTGGAATTATTCTTAAGACACTGCTCTTTTTTGTCTGTGCAGTTGTTGCAGGTTTTATTGTATATCGATTGTTCCGTTGGTACGACAAGCGCCATCCACGTTCAAGACGTATTCCAATTTACGCCCTGGGAGTTGCCCTGCTTTTTGCTTACGCTGCCGAAGAGTTTTTTGGAATTGCAGACATTACCGGTGCCTACATTGCGGGAATTGTCTTCTGCAGTTTGAGCGACGCTTCTTACATGGAATCAAAGATTGATATTAACGCTTACATGATTTTTGGACCTGTTTTCTTTGCAAGCATTGGCTTAAAAACAGACCTTTCTGGAATGACAACGCAGTTAATCTGGTTCTCGCTAGCTTTTGTAATAATTGGATGTATTTCTAAAATTATTGGCTGCAGCGGCGTTTCTAAACTGCTGGGCTTTAACTGGAAAGAAAGCTTACAGATTGGAGCCGGCATGATGGTTCGCGGAGAAGTTGCCCTGATTGTTGCAACTAAGGGACTTTCATCAGGCCTTATTGATTCAAAATATTTTACTTCTGTAATTCTTTTGATTATTGTTTCTTCTATGCTTGTGCCAATTATGTTAAAGAAACTTTTTCTAGAAAAGAAAAATACTGATGATACCGCGGTATTAAACTAAAACATTACTAGAAAGAGAATTAATAGCATCAACTGTGTGTTTATATTCTTCTGAAACCTTAGAATAATAATTTCTGGCGGCTGATTCAGACTTTAAACCGCCACGAAGTTCTTCGGTTAAGTCAGAAGAATATTTTGCCAGGTTAGAAAAACCTAAATTAAGTGCCATTCCTTTAAGGGTATGAACAGCCAGGAAAGCCTTTTCCCAATCATCACGAGTAACAGCTTCTTTTAAATCTGCAAAGTCTGTTGTTTCCAAAAATCTGCGAAGATATTTTTCTACTCTCTCTTCTGTAGCTAATCTTGAGATAACATTTTCGTAATCGCCGTTAATTTGCTTATAAACTTCCTGAACAGTCATAAATGATATTATACTATTAAAAGCAAAATAATGCACGAAAATTATTATTTTCTGCTTACTTCTGCTGCAAACGGCGGATAAATACGTTGTAACCTATTACATTTGCCACAAAAGTAAGAATCCAGCTTATAGGATAAGAAGCATAAATTGTGTAAGAAGTATGGAAAAGCGGAATCTGGAAGACTGTTGCAAGCCAGATAATGCGGAAAATGCAGGCACCCAGTAAAGATGTAATTACCGGCATAAGCGAATGTCCTATTCCACGGATAGAATTAGACATACCGTCCATCATTCCGCAGAGGTAATAGGTTGTACAGATTACCCAAAGGCGAGCCATTCCGGCTTCTATAACTTCCGGACTCTTTGTGTACATGCCAAGCAGCTGGTGTCCAAATATAAGGAAAACAGCACTAAGAGCCGCGCCAATTACGATAATAGAGAACTGGGCAATCCACACGGTTTTCTTTATGCGGTCTATTTTGTTTGCACCAAGATTCTGAGAACAGAAAGTAAGGGCTCCCTGGGAAAAACCGTTCATGGAAGTATAAATAAAGCCTTCCAGATTGCAGGCCGCAGAGTTTCCTGCAATTACGATTGGACCAAAAGTATTAATTGAAGACTGAATAATTACGTTCGAAAAAGAAAACATTATTCCCTGGAAGCCTGCAGGAAGACCAATCTTTACAATCTGAGAGAAAATGGACCAGTCCATACTTAGCTTTTTAAGGTTCAGATGGAACTCATCTTTTTCCAGGCACAAAAGCAGCACAACCATAAAGGCAGAAAAGCACTGGGAAAGAACGGTGGCAAGAGCAACGCCCGCTACATCCATCTTTAAAACTATTACAAAAAAGAGGTTCAAAAGAAGATTTATTACGCCGGCAACAAACAGAATGTAAAGAGGTCGGCGGGTATCTCCTTTGGCGCGCAAAATGGCACTTCCAAAGTTGTAAATCATAGTGGCGGTAATGCCGCCAAAGTAAATGCGAAGATAAATGGCGGCTAAATCTAGCACTTCAGGCGGGGCCTGCATAAGAACCAGGATTCCGTGTGCAGAAAAAACACCAATTATAGTAAGGATTATTCCACTAAAAATAGAAATAAGCATGGCGGTATGGATTGACCGCTGTAAATCTTCTGTTTTGTGGGCGCCAAAAAAGCGGGCAACTACTACGTTTGTTCCAATGGATAATCCCAAAAACAAATTTACAAGAAGATTAATTAAGGAACCAGTTGAACCTACGGCCGCAAGGGAGTTATCTCCTGCAAAACGTCCAACAACAACTACGTCTGCGGCGTTAAAAAGCAGCTGCAAAACGCTAGAGAAAATTAGAGGAATTGAAAAGGCCAGCAGTTTAGAAAAAACAGGACCTTCTGTCATATCTATTTTATTTTTTGAGTTTATTCCCGGCATTAAAGTATATCCAGCATATCCTTAAAGAAATGATTTTCAATTCGTGCGGTGTTCATCAGTTCTCCAAAGGAAGTATAAGTTTCTTCTTCAAAGACACGTCCGAAGCGTATGATAACAGAACCATCAGCACCTTTGTCATACATCATGTTGTAAAGTTTTCCCTTATAGGTAAATTCAAAAGGCTGGCGGGTTTCTATTTTGAAAATCAGATCATCCTTGGTCATAACTGTATTTTATTAAAATTGACCTTTAATTGCTAGTGCAAGCATGATATAATTATCTTATGTCAAAAATTTCAGAAGTTTCAGCAAAAATTAAGTCATCGGTATCTTCGGTTTTCAAAGGAAACGAAGATTTAGTAGATATGATTCTGGCCTGCCTTTTTTCCGGCGGGCATGTTCTTTTAGAGGATGTTCCTGGTACTGGTAAAACAGTACTTGCTAAGTCACTTGCAAAATCTACAGGACTTCCTTTTTCCCGCGTTCAGTGTACACCAGATCTTATGCCTTCTGACGTAACAGGAAGCTCTGTATGGCTTCCTTCAAGCCAGAAGTTTGAATTCCGCGCAGGTCCTGTTATGTCTTCTGTTGTACTTGTAGACGAATTAAACCGCGCCACACCACGAACCCAGTCTGCACTTTTGGAATGTATGGCAGAAAAACAGGTAAGCGTAGACGGCCAGATTCATAAGCTTGAAAGCCCATTTTTTGTAATTGCCACCCAAAACCCGGTTGAATCTGAAGGAACTTTCCCTCTGCCGGAAGCACAAAAAGACCGCTTTACAATGACCTTGTCTATGGGTTACCCGAACGAAGAAGACGAAGCGGCTATTATCACAGCACAGAACTCTATTACTCACCCGGTAGAAAATGTCCAGGCCGTAGTAAACCGGGAAGATATAAAAGCATGCATGGAAGAAGCAGTTACCATTCATGTAGAAGAAAGCGTTTTATCTTACCTTCTTACTCTGGTACGCCAGACCCGCACCGACTACCGCATTGCAGCAGGAGTTTCTCCGCGAGGTTCCATTGCCCTCTACAAGGCATGCCAGGCCTACGCCGCAGTAAAGAGCCGCACATATGTAATTCCGGAAGATATAAAAGGACTTGCCCTGCCCGTTTTCCGTAACCGCATTATCTTAAACAGCGACTCTATGCTCAAAGGCTACTCTGCAGAAAAGATTCTTTTAGAACTGATTGACCAGATTCCGCTCCCGGCATTTAAGGCCCACATCTAACATGGGCATGGTAAAAAAGCATGGTAAAAACTTCTAGCTTAGTACCGGCGGCCCTTATTATAAGCGCAGCATTTACTCTGATTATTCCCTTTAGGATTATCCAGTTTATAGGATACTCTGTATTCTTTTTAATCTGCGCCACTTTTATTTACGCCAAAATTCTCTCTAAAAGCATTAAGGTTGATCGCCCCATTACCGAGCTCAAACTTGCATGTAAGGAACATGCAATAATCAGCTTTACAATAAAAAACCATTCCATGCTGCCGGCTTTTATCTGTTATTTTTCTGACACAGCACCTTATTTATACATTTTTCATAATGAAAACTCAGGGCTTATTACACTGCGCCCCTGGGAATCTAAACAGATAAATTACAAAATTGCCGCCCAGGACAGAGGATTGTACCCCGTGGGTCCGGTAAAAGTTAGAACTGCAGACCCGCTGGGACTTTTTGAAATTGAACTGGAAATTGAATGCACACTGAACATTACAGTGCGCCCTGCAAGAATTAAACTTTCTACCCTGACCTTTCCGGGCTTTCCTCAGGGAGCGCTAAAAATTACAAACCCAATTTATGAAGATATAACCATGCGCCGCAGTGTGCGAGAATATATAAATGGTGATGAACAAAAGCGCATAAACTGGAGGCTTTCTGCCAAGTTTGACCGTCTTTTTACTAA
>JAEEGL014608143.1_pt1 | contig 10549 bp, 11 predicted proteins | sample 9134231 | NCBI WGS metagenome assembly JAEEGL01 (sample SAMN16246548, study PRJNA631951) | gut metagenome | biome: gut microbiome; feature: rumen; material: fiber-attached | host: Bos | place: Iran: Karaj | collected 2018-10
TAATTTATCGTAATCTTCTTGAGTAATTGCTCCTGCGTCTAATAGTTTTTTAGCATTTAATAATTTTTCAGTTGGGTCTTCAGCTGCTGGTGCACCTGCTGATGGAGCTTGTTGTTGCATGTTGCTTACTGTTCCAAGCATATTTGCACCTTGTTGTTGAGCCATACCCATTCCCATGAATCCAAGCATTGATCCACCTTCATTAGATGCTGCATTTTTCATAGCTTCTCCACTTGCTGCTGCCATCATACCAGCCATATTGTCGCTGTATGCAGAACCCATCTTTTTAGCTTTTCTAATTTCTTTATCATCAGTACGAACTTCTGCAAGTAATTCTTGAGTAGGTTGGTCATAGTTAATTAACATGTTGATATTCTCAACTTTAATACCTCTATTAGTTGACCAATTATGTTCTGTTTCAAGTTCTGCATCCATTACATCTGAGAATTTAGCTTTGTTAACAGAGATGAAATCCATTGTATCCATTCCCTCTGCCTTAGCATCTATAGATGCTTTAGTTACAGCAGCTGGAATTGTTGCTACGAATTCATCAAATAATTGATTAGCTGATTCATTATCCATGTCAGCAAAATCATATGTTGGTGCTCCAGGTTGTAAGTATTTAACTGGAACATAGTTTTTAACGAATAGTAATGGGTCAACAATCTTAATAGAATATGATCCTCTTGCCATTCCTCCTGCTTTAGTTTCTAGGAATGAGTCATTCCAGTAAATTGTTTCAGGAGTTCCAAACTTGTTTCCTGCAATTTCTTTTAAATTAATATAGAATGCTGTTTGTTCAGCACCAGGTTGTCCACCAAATTTTACTTTTTCCCATGATGATTTAATCAATGGTGATAAAATACCATCACCAGCAAAAATTGATTGTGAATTAGGATCATTTGATCTAAATTCATATCCTCCTGGTTCAGCAATGAAGCCTGTAATTGCTCCATCTTGTAATGTAATAAGAGCTGTTCCTTCTGGAACTACGATTTTACTACCATTAGAGATAATGTTAGCAAATCCCTTTGTATTTTCTCCTACTCCATTATTTTGAGACTTTGGAACAGCTTGAAAAATAGCAGCTGTTTCTGATACACCAGTTTTTGGTGTGTAGAAATCTTTCCATTGATCAGCAAAAGTTCCACTAAGTGCTCCTGCAAATGCTTTAATAAATCCCATAAAATACCTCCTTTTTTATGTATAAAAATAAGATTTATTTGAATAGCATAATTATTTGTAAGGTACTATTCACTGATATTATACTATATTTTCATTAAAAAAAGTAGAGTTTACTCTACTATTTTTTTAGTGTTTTTTTTGTTGCTTCAATGTAGTCTAACCTCTTTTGTTGATAGGCTGGATGGTGGGCTTTAGAGTCACACTCTTGAACATGTAATCTCTCTAAAAGAACTTCTATATCTCCTGCTTCTATTTCTTCTGTTGTTATAGCTACATCATGGTATTTTATTAAATATAATACTTTATCTACTACTTCTTTTTGATAGCCTAATCTAGTAAGAATATCTTTAGACATTTGTGTAGATACATCAGCATGTCCATGGAAATGTCTAACTTCTTCATCTTGATAAGAATGAGGTTTACCAATATCATGTAATAATAAAGCTAATCTTATATTGAAGTCTTTATTAGATTGAGATAAGGCTTCTAAAGTATGTTCCCATACATCTAAATTATGATGAGGATGATTATGAGGAAACCCTATCATTGGTTTTAACTCTGGAATTACTGATAATAAGTAATCTAAATTTTTATATATAGATTCTCTTATATTATCTTCTAGAAGTATTTTATTTAATCTATCATGGGTAATTCTATCTATACGAGCTAATGCTCTTTGTTCTTGTTCACTATAATCTTCTAACAAGTAATGGAATTTAGGATTTTGAGCTAATAGATCAGCTCTTTTTAATATATATAAAGGTCCTATATTCTCTTTACCTATTTTTCTTAATGTTTCATCATTTACTTTATCTAGTGATATGTCATGATAATAAATATATATCTGAACTTTTTTTATTAACTCTGGATCTAATTCATTATTTTGAACATACCAATTAAAGATATTTAATGATTCTTGCCAATGACCATAGAAATGACCTATACCTTTTTCATCAGTAGTAAATGTACTTGGTTTACCTAAGTCATGAAATAGGGCAGCAAGTCTTAGTGATATTTCACTTGGTACTCCATCTATAACATGTAATATATGTTCATAAACATCATATATATGCCATTCATTTTGTTGGTTAAAACCCTTACATCTTTTTAATTCTGGTAGTAATTCAAATAATTCTTGTTCTCTTTGTTTTATTTGAATACTAGGCTGATCTTCTAAGAGAATTTTTTCTAATTCTTTAGTTGTCATATCATTCAAATTCTTTAGATACTTTTTCTAAATATTCTGTAATAGGTAGATGTTGTGGGCATATTCTTTCACATTGTTTACATTTAATACAATCTGATGCTTTTCCATTATTACTTGTATGTACTCTATAATACATGTTGCTATTCCAATCTTGGAATTGGACTTTGGCATTGTAGCAAGAGAATAAGTCAGGAATTGAGATATGCATTGGACATCCTGCTACACAATAACGACAAGCTGTACATGGTATTCCACCTAGTTTTTTTAGTATTTCAGATACTTCTTCTACAGCTTTATACTCTTCATCAGTAAATGTTTTAAAGTCTTCCATATAGCTAACGTTGTCTTTCATTTGTTCTAAACTAGACATACCAGATAGTACTTTATATACACCTTCAAAGGAAGCTGCAAAACGAATAGCAAATGAAGCATAACTTAGATTATCTTTATTAACTTTATCTAATACTTCTTTAGCTTCTTCAGGTAGTTTTACTAATCCTCCACCTTTAATTGGTTCCATTATTAGGATTGGTTTATTATGTTTACGACATACTTCATAACATTTCTTACTTTGAACACCAGCATCTTGGTAATCAATATAGTTAAATTGAATTTGAACTATTTCTATTTCTGGATGTTCTGTAAGAATCATGTCTAATACTTCGGCAGTATCATGGAATGATAAACCTACATGTTTTACTTTTCCTTCAGCTTTTAATTCTTGAGCTACTTCGTAAGCTTCACATTTTTTAAATTTAGGATAATTCTTTGCTCCTTGAGCATGCATTAGATAATAATCAAAATATTCTACTCCACATGCTTCTAGTTGTTTTTCAAATAATGGTTTTATATCTTCTTTACTATTAAAATAACTATCTGTTAGTTTGTTCGTTAAGATATAATCTTCTCTTTTATATCTACTTGCTAAGCAATCTCTTATTGCTGTTTCGCTTTTACCATCAATATAACCATGGGCAGTATCAAAGTAATTGAAACCATGATCCATGGCATAATCAATCATTTTATTAAATTCATCGTAATCAACTTCTCCATTTTTCATTGGAAGTCTCATACATCCAAAACCTAGTAATTTTCCCATATTACAACTCCTTTAACATTTCTTGTATCGCTCTACCACGATGAGATACACTATTTTTTTCTTCTTCGGTAGCTTCTCCGAATGTTTTATTTAAATCATCAGATAAGAAGATGCAATCATAACCAAATGATGTATCTCCTTTTTCTTCTTCAATTATTGTTCCATATGTTTTACCAGTAAAGACTTTGTATTTTTCATCTGGATAGTAAACTACTATAGTGCAATTAAAGTATGCTTTTCTATCTTTACCTTTTAAATCATTTTGTAATTTGGCTCTATTAGCTTCGTTATTACCGTGTTCTCCGGCATATCTTGCACTAAATATACCAGGAGCTCCATCAAGAGCTTCACAACATAGGCCACTATCATCAGCAATTACTATGTAATCATTATTTAAGTAATCGTGTATTGTCTTGGCTTTGATTAGAGAGTTTTCTTCAAACGTTGTACCTGTTTCTTCTATTTCATCTAAATAATTAATATCATTTAGAGACAAGATTTGATAATCAGGTAACATCTCCTTAAATTCTTTAATTTTGTGCTTATTATTGGATGCTAATACTATTGTTTTCATATTTCCCTCCTATAAATATTATACCAATAAAAAAGTAAATTATATATAATTTACTCCTTAGTTATTAATATCATTTTCTAACCATTTAGCTACTAATTCATCTTTCTCAGATTCATCTGATTGATAGTTATAATAAATTATAGCTAGTAGGTCTTTGCATTCTTCTGAAAGATCTTGGTCTTTTAATAAGACATTCTCTTTAAGATAGAATTCTTTATATGAATCAGCTGCTTTATCAGATAAAGATTGTAGTAATTCATCAGGTAGATTATCTAATAGTTCTTTATCATAAACTGATATTACTGTTAGTAGTTCTTTGGCTACATCATTACTTACCTTTTCCAGCATATGACACCTCTTCATTGAAAATAAAATTATGTAATTTTTCTCTTATTCTTGATAATAGTCTTGTTGATACTAATCTCTTAACTTCTTCTTTATGTGCTTGTCTTGGTTTTGGCTCTTCTACTGGTTGTTTGAAGAAGTCATAATCAATATTAGTTATGCCATATTCATCAGCATAATATATTTGATTAGCAAATGAGTTAAGACCTAATACTTTTATCTCATCATTAGGTAATAGTTTTTTTACAAATTCCACTCTATCTTCTGGAACTATTAGAGCCTTAATAGAACTTACAGGAACATTATTCATTATTCCCATTTCTACTACGTCAGAACTAATTGTTCTTACACCTATTTTATGAGCATCTTCTGTAGTTGTACATACTACTACTTCGAAATTTAATTCTTCTTTTCTTTTCGCTGGTGATAATGTAGCATACCCTTTAGCTATTTCAAAGATATCTGTGAAACTTACAAATCTTCTTTCTTGATGCTTTCTTGTACTTTTTTCACCAGTTACTACTTCAATACCTTCATCTACTGATTTTTGAGAGCTATTTAAACCATATTTAAGTATACTAGGTAAAGCATTAGCATTTGTCCCATGGAAAAGATTAATTCTATTATGAATTAGTTCAAGGAATGTATTAGGGTTTGTTTTATATAAACTAGCCATTGCTAATCTTCTTTTTCCCTCTAAATAAGGATTATCTTTATTACAAGTATGTGATACAAAGTAAAAATCTTCACATTGTCCTTCTAATAATATCTTTTCAAAAGTCTCTCTTTCTTCGAGAGTTTTGGCAGAATTAATAAATAGATCAGTTATTTCTTTATACCTTGAGTTTCCCATTATTTGATCAAGTGTATAGCTACACCCCATATTGTCATCACTCTCCACTATTATTATATCATCGGATATTAATGTACTCTTATCTTTTTGTTTTTACTTTACATATAAAAAAAGACTATTAAAGTCTTTTATTTTAACCAATCTAATACTTCTTGTTCATTTACATTTGTAAATCTAATACCATTTACAAAGTTTAATTCTGGATATGTAGCTTTTAAGTCTTTAAGACTACCACCAAATGATGAGCCTCCACTAGTTACAAATATATAAATGTTTTTATTTGTTAAATCATTTTCTTCTATAAAAGTATTAATTATAGTAGGTGCTGTATACCACCATACTGGGAATCCTATTATAATATCTTGATAATCAGCAATGTTATTTACTTTGTTTTTAACTGCTGGACGTGATGTCTTGTCAGCCATTTCTACACTTGATCTACTTTGTTTATCCATCCAGTTTAAATCAGCATCAGAGTATTTCTCTACTGGTTCTATTTCAAATAGATCTCCTTTTACTATTTCATTAATCTTTTCTGCTATTTCTTTTGTAGTTCCGCTAGCTGAAAAATATGCTATTAATTTTTTATTCATAATCATTCTCCTTATATTTTTATTATATCTTTTTTTTAATAAATAAAAAAGCAACTTATTATTTTTTAAGATTATGTTGCAAAAGAATGATATAATGCTTATGGTGAAACATATGGGAATGCAGGATTTTTGTGAAAATGGTGATGTGCTATTTACAATGAGAATCATTGTAGTTCTTTTAAATGTAATAAAAATTGTAGTTCCTGTTATTATTATTGGTATTTCTACAAAGAATTTTATGGAATATATTACTAATAATAGTGGTGAAAGTATAAGTAAACCTCTTATGTCTTTATTTAAAAGTATTTTTGCAGGTCTTATTATATTCTTTGTACCTACTTTCTTAGATTTAGGTTTAGATTTAGCATCTAATGAAGGTAAAGACTATCATGTATGTTTAGAAAATGCTACTGAAGAAGGTATTCAAAATGCTTATTATAAAAGAGCTTTAGAATTAATAGCTAGAGCTAGAGAAACATTTGAGCAATCTGACTTACGTGCTATATATAAGTATTTAGATAAAATTAAAGATGATGGTAGAAAGAAAGAAATTGAAACTGAAGTAGATAAGTTAAAAGAGTATTTTGCTGTAGCTAAAGAGATAGCAGCTATGAGAACAATTAAACAGTATAATACTTTAAAAGATAAGATAGCTAAAATATCTGATACCTTAATAAAAGACAGGTTAAACGATATGTTAGAAAAGGCCTATAAAGCACTTAATATACACGATGTTGCTAAACTAAATATTGGTGGTGTAACTACTAAGAAAGAAGAAACTGAGACATTAAAGGTATATATTAATAAAGTTAATTCTTATTACGTTACTCAAATATGGGCAGAAGATCCTTATAGACAATTAAACAAGTATGATTCTCCTCAATATGGTTCTTCTTTATATAAGCCAAGTGCTTTATTACAAAGAGCTATTGCTGAGAGAAACTTATCAAATAAGTTAGTTGTAGGATTTAATGCTAGCGGTTTCTATTTAAGAGATACTTATGATGCAGCTAGTGTTAATTATTATGCGCCTTATGATAGAACTAGTGTTGGTACATTAGTTATTACAGATGGTAAAGTAGTTAGAAATGTTTATGATAAATCATATAAGACATGGTTTATAGCTGGTGTAGATTCTTCTGGCACTTTTAGGATATTTACTGATGAGAAAACTAGTGATACAAGTAGTAAAAAGGTATGGTCAGATAAGGTAATTGGTAGTATTAGAAATACATTTACTTTTGCTTCTCCTTTAGTTTTAGATGGATCTGCAAGTAATATAACTACATCAATGCCATCTCCTGGTTCTGCTTTAAATAGACAAGCTATGTGTCAGATAGATAAAAATAATTTCATTTTAATTACTGGTAGTGGTTTAACTAGAAATGATATGATTACTATTATGTTACAAGCAGGATGTAAGAATGGTACTAACTTTGATGGTGGAGGTTCTATTGCATTGTTATTTAAATCTAAAGATGGCAATAATATAGAAGCTATTATTGGTAATGGTAGATCATTAACAGAAGTTGGATACTTTAGTGAACAATAAAAGACAAGATATTATCTTGTCTTTTGTTTTTTGTAGTATTCTTCTAATGTTTCATTATTAGCATGTAATTCTTCAGCTAATTCTCTAGTTACATATCTATAATGCCATGGTTCATATCCAAAACCTGTTACTTCTTCTTTTCCTTTAGGATATCTAAGTATAAAACCATATTTATGAGCATTATTCATTAACCATATTATTTCAGGATCAGTGTCTAGTTGTTCTTCTATCATTTCACCATTTCTTCTAAATATTACATCAAAAGCTAAACCTGTTTGATGTTCACTTCCTCCAGGAGGGGCTACATACTTAGTAGCATGATCAAATCCTTTTTCTAATGCTGTTTTGTTAAATACTCTTTCTTGATATTCATAAGATCTAAATGATGAATCTATGAATATTTCATATCCTTCTTGTAATGCTGCTTGTTGCATTATTTTAAACCAAGTATAGGCTTTTATATCTATTCTATTTACATATGTTGGATCTATTTTTGTACCCATTGGCTCATGTACTTCAACTAATGTTTCTGGCACATAATCACTGGGTAGTAAATTTTCTCTATTAACTAATATTCTATAATTCATATTTATTCCTCTATTTCTTTTTAATTAAGTAATTTCCCCATGATGCGGTTGGCCTATTAACGTTAGCTACTGTACCAGTTTCATAGTAATCTTCTAATCTAGCATTAGGATCTGCTTGTCTTAATAATTCTTCAAATATATTTCTAGTTAGATAATTATAATACTTGCCTTCTTGGATTACTTCTTTATCTCCTATTTTAAAACATGTATATATTACTCCGTTATCTTTAATTGCTCTTAGCATTTTTTGTAATATTCTAGGTAGTTCTTCTCTTTCAACATGTAATATAGATGAACAAGCCCAAATACCATCATATTTAGATTCATCACTTAATTCATCAAATTTCATACATTGTACATCTCGACCAATATATTTGGATGCTAAGATACATAGTTCTTTAGATCCATCTATAGCAGTTACTCGATAACCATGTTCAATAAAGTATTTACTATCTCTACCTGATCCACAACCAAAATCAAGTATAAAGGCTTCTTTAGGTAGTAGCATTAGGAATCTATTATAAGCTTCTGACATGTCTCCATCCTTAGTTGCTTTAAAGTAATCAGCAGCATTGTCATTATAAAACTTTAATGTGTCACTATCTTGTTTCCATTTTTTATATTCTTCTGGCATACAAACAGCACATGGACGATATCCTGCTTTAATAGCAGTTTCTTCATCTGGAAAGAACACTCTATTTTTAACATAATGTCCTTTTTCTATCCATCTAAGTGCAGACGGACAATCTAGTCTTCCATATATTTTTAATTTTTTATTACCACCTAAGGTACCTGGTGTACTACTTGTATATTGTTTTCCTTCTTTGTCTAGTAATATATATTGTTTTTCCATAAAACCACCCTTATTTTACTTCATATATTGATATGTTTGAATATGATGGAGATGTATATATTTTGTTGTAACTAGATGGAGTTTCGTTATACATACCATTACATTCTACTATTTTAGTATTTCTTTCTGTTAATGCTAGATATACAGCTTTTAATGTTGTTGAACTAGCATTGTTATATCCATTCATTATATTCTTTTCTGAGTAATAATTATCATCTCCGGAATGAGATGGATCCCATCCTTGCATTTGTTGTACTGTTACAGGATTATTGATTATAGCACTTGACCAACCATAACTTAGATATGCATCATTATAGTAGCCTTCTCTTTCGGTAGTACCAATTACTATTTTTAAATAATATGTATCTATTCCATTACTACTTGCTGCTTGTTCTAGTTGAGAGATGGTTGGAGTACTCATTGATGAGATTTTTTGATTAAATTCAGTTGAACTTAGTCCTCCAGTATTTACATTTACTTCTTCTTTTGGTTTATTGGCTTGTCTTTCTTTTCCTTTTTCTAGAGCTTCTTCGTATTTCTCTTTTTGTTCTTTTTGTTCTGCCTCTTTTTCTGCTTGTTTATCAGCTTCTTGTTTATCTTTTATTTTTTGAATTTCTTCTTTAGTGGCAGACTCATAACAAGTAAAGAATTCCTTATTTAAATCTGTTAAATTGGTAAAAGCAAAATTAATAACTGTTGGTAGAATAAATACTATTAAACCGGCAAGAATTCTTTTAATGGTAGTTTTCATTTTATCTTTAAATTCATCTTCTTTACCGCTTATGACTACATTAGATATATCTATTATTGACACTATTATTACTATTGGAGGAATTCCGTAACATATTATTTTTAGTATTATTTTTGCAATATATATTATCTGCATTAATAATAAGTTATCACACATTGTGACTCCTCCCTTCTTTTCAGGGTTTATTATACCAACAATAGTATTATTTTTCTACAAAGAAAAACTCTCAATATGAGAGTTTTAAAACATTACACCTTTAAATCTTTCCCTATCTTCTAATCTTTTTTTCATATTATCATAGGGATTTAATGCTGCTTTTTGATATATATCTAGTGCGACATCAAGTTTTTTCATTGCTTCTTTATATTCACTTATATCTTTTATTTCAAAAACTTTTTTAGCGTCATACATTAAGTGCTGCGCACCTCTTGGATCTGCTCCGATATATTCTCCTGAGAATAATTGTAAAAGTTTTGTTTTTTCAAATATTTCTTTTTTTTGTTTAAAAGATAAGGTTTGATTGTTTAGTATATTATCAACTTGTTCTTGTTCTACATTAATTCTATAGTAATTATATGGCTCTTTTTCAGTTACAAGACTATTGCCTAATTCTTTTAACACATCATTATCATCAATATCAATTTTAGCCGTAAATGGATTATACATTTTTCTGCCTCCTACTATTATTATATTTTTCATAATAAAAAAAGTCTAGATTTACTAGACTTCTTTACTATTTACCATGACAATTCTTGTATTTAAGTCCTGAACCACATGGACAAGGATCATTTCTTCCTACTTTATTTAAGTTTTTAATAGGAGTTCCTTTAACTTTAATATGTGTATCATGAACTATTTTATTGTCTCTTTGTTCTTTTCTTTCAGTATTTTGTCTTACTTCAGCTTTTAATAAGTAGATAGAAATCTTTGATTCAATGTTAGCCATTAAA
>JAEEGL015038114.1_pt1 | contig 10549 bp, 9 predicted proteins | sample 9134231 | NCBI WGS metagenome assembly JAEEGL01 (sample SAMN16246548, study PRJNA631951) | gut metagenome | biome: gut microbiome; feature: rumen; material: fiber-attached | host: Bos | place: Iran: Karaj | collected 2018-10
ACCGTTTCTGGACGCTTCTTGAAGATCCGCCGTACCGCGAATCGGTGGCGGCGCAGAACGTGGGATACAACCAGCCCCCGCAGCCTGGCTTCTATTTCGGCCCAGACCTGCTTGGGCGCGGCATCTGGTTCCGCGGCACATACCTGCCTAAATAGAACCTCAAGGTACGCTTAGAATAGCGGTGTACGAGGAGATCGTGCATAACGCATCCGTGTTGGTGTCTGTATTAAATTTCGCCACACGGCCACTATGTCTTAGAAAAGGCGTTTCGTAACAAATGCCGTTATTTTTTCTGCTTTCTTGCGAATATTAAAGGTGTGTTGCAATGACTAATGGAGGATGGGAGCATTAGATCTACTTTAGAATCGCGCAAAAAAACTAATGGGGTGTAACACATGCGCAGCATTTGCGAATAATATTATTGTAGGAAGAGCAGAACATCCGCCGCGGCTTCGTTGTTGGGGGATGAACTGGACATCCTGCACTATAAGTTGACACAGACGGCATGGATGGTGCCCTCTATCGGTTGCCGTAATCTAAATAAGGGCCAAAGGAGTCGCTATGGACATGAAGTTGTTGGGTGCAGGGTTACTACTCATCCTCGTGGGTTGTACTTCTGTGGAGATGGTACCGTATACTGTTACTTCCTTCTCCGAGGTGCCGTTAACGGAGAAGTCCGACATCAAGATTGTCTCTTCAGACATGAGGCTAGAGGGGTTGGTCGACAAGTTGAAAGAAGAGTTCGCAAAAAACGGCAGATTCACCGTAACGGGTGGGAATGCTCGCTATTGGTTTGTCATAAAAGGTCTAAAAGATCATGCCGATGGTGGTAACCAGAATGTTGTCAGTGTGGTCAAGCGGGAAGATGCTGCGCGCGTACAGGAAGTCATTACTAGCACAAAGTACAATTTCTCCAGTGCGGCTGAAGGCGTGAGCGTGGCTGTTTATGATGTCGAGTCACTTGCGCCGGTTTACTATTTCGAGATTCCTGTCTACTCAGGCGACTACAGTATCAATGCCGTACGACCAAAGAATGTATATGACAAAGTGTTTGCAGAGAACGTGATGGAACGTGTGAAGGATGCGTTTCTGACGCAGAAGAAGAATGTCAACACCCCCATGCCACTTGAAGCAGACGACACGTTGCGTGAGCTTTTTGCTCAGGGAGGTAGGCAACGAGCAAAACTGCTTGATGAAGGAAAGATAGACGGTGAAGAGTTCCTATGCGCTTATAGGGAGTTTCTGCTTGCTTATAAAAATTACGGAACTATCAACCTTAGTGAGTTCTGTGAGAAAATTCGTTCTGGTGTGTATAAAGAGGCTGATGCAAAAAAGAGACTTGGTAATTATTATCTTTATCTACTTGTACGTGAAGCTTTGAAGGGGTCAGATCCTGCTGCGCTTGAAAAAAGCCGAAAAGAGCATTTGGAGATTCTGCGCACATCTGATGCCAAGGGTTTGGCCGAAGCTGTTCCTGTCGCTCTTGCGCGTCTTGAATATAAGCTCGCCAATATTGGTGAATGAATAAAGGAGTTGATGAAATGAAATCAATTTACAGATTTGGAACTTATGGTCTATTCGCAGGCCTATTTACATTTGTGTCCGGATGCGCTTCGGAGAAAATCAGTGTAGATTATGTTATGCCTGCCAAGGCTGTGACGGACATAAGCAAGGTCAACGTGGCCGCAATCAAGGTCAAGGCAAATGTCAACGGAAACCTGGCAGGTGACAACACGAAGAACGCTGGTCTCGTGAAACAACTTCTCGCGATGCGCCTCTACAAAGAGGGTTTCTATCAAGTCGCCGACGACCTCTGGAACAATCCCGAAGGTGCGTTCGAACTTGAGAAGATGATTAAGGAGAAGGACGCCGGCCATGGCTACGCGACCCTCGCGGCGATGGGACAGGGCTCGGAGAAAGTCGTGATTGAACTGACGCTTGATCTCGAACTTGATTCGCGGCCAGTGCAGAAGAACATGGCATACACGCTCACGACAACTCCTTATAAGGATAAGATAGAGAAGGACAAAAAAACCGGCAATCTTGTCGTGGTCAGAGATAGGGACGGAGTTCCGGTCAGAGAACCCGATTTCAAGCATGTTCGGACCCAGACGGTCAATCAACCGGTGACGGTGTACGAACTTGTCGCGAAAGGGACGCTGAAGGCGATGTTCAAGGGCGTGAATGGAAAGGACGCTCCCGCGAAGTACGAGAACACGTTTACGATCACGGTGCCTAAGGCGGATCGGTTCGACTGCGCTCAGCCGTCTCAGCTCAAGGCGCTCGCGGCCGTTGTGACGCCGGCGGTGAATGGCGTGGTTGCCGACATCTCTCCCTACAAAAAGACGCTCGAAATGGAGGCGACTGCGAAGGCCCCATGGTGGGAAATTTTGAATTCTGTATGGTGGAAATATTGGGGTACGATCGGCGACGAGCGCGTCGTGTATCTCCTCAACGCGAAGGCCTTCCCCGAGGTCGTAACGGTGGTCGAGGAGCTTGAAAAGAACGGGAAGGCGACATTTGCCGACTTTGAGAATCAAGGTGTCGCATTTGAGGCGATGGGCGAATTCTTCAATGCGCGCGACGCATACGCGAAGGCGGAGAAGGCCAAGCCCGAATCGGAGACCGCAAAGGCCGGATCGAGGCGGGTTGCCGACGCGCTTGCCAGACAGAAAGCCGTGAAGGAGTCCGGAGCGAAACAGAACAAGGACACGAAATTCTCCAAGTGAAGGACGGAGACTGAAAAATGAAGATCAAGAATGCTACTTTGACCGTTGCCGCCGCAGGCCTTGTGGCCGCGTTGATTGCAGGTTGCACCACGTCTACAATCCCCGTGACGATGAACGTGGCGGGAGAAGTGAAACTCAACGGCGTGAGCAAGATCGCACTTGCCGACTTCAACTCGCTCAAGGACGATGCGTTCACCGGCGTGATGGCGGCGGACGAGGAAACATGTGCGCTCGTCAAGCGGGCCGTTGCCTCTGCATTTTACACTTCGCCGATGTACAAGATCGTCGACATGGACATTGAAAAGAGCATCCATGAAACGACTAAAGCCAAGCCGGGCAAGCGTTTCGACGCCGTCATCTACGGTCGTCTGTGGTGGCAGATCACGCCTGTGACGAAGGGAATGTACCCTCGTGTCTATACGCTAAACGCGTGGGACAATGTCCAGTATATGAAGAAGGACCCTATTACCAGGAGAAACATCCCTGCCGTCAAGCCTGTGATGAAAGAGTCGCAGGATGTCCTGGCGATGCTTGACTACCAGGCGCAGAACGCGACTCTTATGTTGACGCTCTCTATCTACCGATTGGAACAGAGCGGTGACATCGTGAAGATCGCCGATACATACCAGGTGTCCAATCAGGGCTTCACGCTCATGGACGGTGAGATGAAGTTGGAAGACGCCAGCGTTGGCATCCAGGACGACAATGCGGTGACGCGCCTCCAAAATACGGACAAGGGGTCGTGGTGGTCATTCTCCCAAAACAAGGTCGACAGCAAAAAGACAACGACGGCCTACGATGAGATGTTCAATGAGAGGTTCTTACGTACGGTCCACGGCAGGAAGGTGGATTCAGCAGCTAAGAAGCTCGGACGCAAAGTTGATGCAAACGGCAAGCTCATCCTAACCCAGGAGACGGTCTCGATGCCGACCGAACTTCAGGCAAAGCTGATGCTCGCATCGTCCGTGGCGAGTTCGTTGAGTGCCAAGCTCGCCCCTTCGAAGGCCACTTTCGAGGTTCCCGCTGATTTCGGTGATGACCGTCTCGAGAATCTGATCAAGGAAGGGGCGTTCAAGTCGGCAAAGGACTACTCGATGTACATGCTCCGCCAGACGATGGGTAAGCAGATTTGCGCCCACCTCGTCAGCTTCCTGCCCGAACTTGGCGACCCGTGCTCCTATCTGATCCCCGATTCCGGAACGCTGGTCAAGGATTACAACGAACTCCTGAAGAGCGAAGACAAGATGATGGACTATCTTGCGAGCAAGGATCTTGACGAGTACTTCTACGCATTGGGGATTAGCTGTGAAGCCGCTCAGGAGCTCGATGTTGCGCAGGAGTACTACCGTTTCGCATTTAAGGTGAATCCGTGCGAGGCCTATGCGCTCGGTATTTCCAGAACCTATTTGGCGATGGGAGAGAGTGGCCGTCTGCAGCAGACAAAGAAAGCGCAGAAGAAGGCCGAGAAGAAAGCCGCCATTGATTAACGACATAGAGGTTGACTTGTTCTGTACTCCGCCTCCGGGTGGATGTGGAGTGCAGAAATGGGAAAGCCCAAAGAAAACCAAAGGATACAAATGAAAAAGATGATGTTGCTACTCTCCTGCGCGTGCGCCATCGTGCTTGGCGCATTTGCCGGAGATGATGAAGTCACCGTCAAGGTCTCCGTGACTGGAACGAACAACTCCGCGCTGAGAAAGCAGTGCGAGGTGGTCGGCAAGAAGGCCGCAATCAAGAAGTATCTGACTAAGATGGGCAACCCCACGATCACCGACAAGGTGGTTGCAGAGGCTCAGTCGTCGTACGCGAAATTCATTGACGGTATTGAGGTGGACGAACAGGACTACGAGGACGGCGAACTGACATGCTCGTACACCGTGACGATCAAGCAGTCGGACATTGCCAAGTGGCTCGAGGGAGAGGGCATCGACCTCAATGCGACCGCCGACGGATCCTCCCTTGAGATATTCGTCATGGAGGAGCCGCCGGATGACGGGCAGATCCAACTCGGCGACGAGGCGGGGAACTTCTTCTTCACCCGCTACAACATGTTCCAGCGGCGTATCCGCGATGCCCTCGTCAAGAAAGTCGGCGAGTTCGGTTTCAAAGTGATTCTCCTTGAGGACAATGAAAACTACGAGGACATGAAGAAGGTCGATCCGGTTCTCGTCGGCGTACACTACAACGTCAACGGAGATACGAAGGGCTTCCAAGTGACGAAGAACTTCCTGCGTACCGTTCAGGAAAACAATCCCGACGCCATCGCGCTCTATTATCGCATCGACGCACTTGCATTTGATCCCGACACTGGGACGATCCGCACAACGATTGCGCTCAACTTCAAGAACCTTTCGAAGAACACTACCGAGAACATTGGTTCGCGTGACTGGCAACAGAGGACAAGCAACAGGAAGGAGGACATGCTCATGGCCGACTTCGGCACGACGGTTGAGCGCGCGATGAATAATCTCCTGGGCGGCGAGGGCATGGGCGAGAAACTCGTTCACACGGTCAAGTCCATGCGTAATGCGACAGCTCGTCCGAAGGGGCCGATGAAGCTCGTGATCAACTGCTCGAAGGTCGATCCGAAGATCAAGATCCGCGTGCGCAACGGGTTGAAGAAAAAGCTCATCGCGGCCGGTCTCACGGAAGAGACGAAGGTGGTCAAGGACTCGCTTTCCTGCGTCGTCAAGCCTAGCAAGGATATCGGCGATCTAGACGACGTGTGGGGTAAAGTTTCTGAGATCATCCCTGAACTCCTTGGCGATGACGTTGAAATCACCGACGAGTGGGCGAAGAAGAACGGCGACACACTAACTGTCACAATCGGGAAGTGAGGTTGTTCCATGAATAAGTGCTTTCATGTCTTAGTGGCTGCAGTGCTTGTCCTGGGGGGGTGTGGAACACCACCACCACAACAACAGCCACAACAACAACAACAACAACAACCTCCTCCTTGCCTATGTCCAACTCCCTGCCCTCATCTGGTCAATAATCCAAACGGGGGCTGTCCGTGCAACTCCCCTCTCTGCCAATGCAGGCCTACGCATGCACCGACGGTGAACGAGTATGCTTCGGCCCCTACGGCCAAGATTGACCATGCGGCCTACAAGGAGGTCATTCTTGACGGATTTCAGCCGGGTTTGGTGGCCGTGCAGGACATCCGCCGGTCCCAGACGAATGACGGGTATCAGCGCGTCCAGGTTCTGGTGAAGAACCTGACCGCCGTGTCGTTGCGCACGCGTTACCGCTTCGACTGGCAGGACGCCAACGGCGTCATCCAGGAGGATCCCGACAACATGGGCTGGGAGAAACTTGAGCTTCTTCCTGGCGACAACGGCACGTTCACGTCGATCGCGCCGAAGAAAAACTGCGCCGACTTCCGTCTGCGCATGAAACTGATAACCAAATAAGAGGGTAAAGCAATGACGTTTAAAACAGGAATATCGTGGCTCTGGGTGCTTGGATGCGCCCTGTCGCTCGTCGCCGGTATCCATGACGAACCAGACGGCGTTTCGATTAACGTTGCCGACGATGGTAGCTATAAGATAATTTCGATCGGGACGGGTACTTACGACTTCAACGACCCCGATGATATCCTTGACGCGCGTAAGGAAGCTGAGCGAAACGCCAAGGCGGCGCTCGTGAAGTTCTTTAACGAGTCGCTTGCGACAGAGGAATCTGCCGCGGCACAGACGTCGAAGGTTAAAAAGATGAGTTCGGACGGGAACACTTCTTCAACGAGCGTATCGAAGAATATCGCAAAGGAGACGCTTTCCGCGATCCGTTCCTCGTCCAAGAAGCTGCTGACGGGCGTCGTCGTGCTAGAGGACGAGAAGGTTCCGTCAGGGAATGGCGGCACATACCGCGTCATGGTCGGTGTCAGTTCGACGACGATTGGCGCCGCGACAGCCTTGAGCAAGGGAATGTCCGAAAGTCAGGCCGCGCAAGGTGCACCAGCGGTCGCTGAGCCGGCAGCGACCGGCGAAGCAACGGTGTCTGCTTTGGAATCTGCGGGCGGAGCTGGGGCAGCGGGAGCTGCGCCAGTTGCCGGACTGCCTCCTGTGCCGGAGGGGTGGATCGTCTGTATCGGCATGGGGGCTGAGCGGAAAGATGCCGTCCTGGCAGCGCTCGTTGAAGGCATCTCGCAAGTTTATGGCCAGCTTCTCCAAAATGACGAACGTCAGGTTGAGCGTATGAAGAAGCTCAAGATTAATGCGAACGTCATGGGGGAGGATAAGTCTGCCGCACTGAAGTTGAAGACAAAGATGACGCAGTCGTCGACATTAACGAAGACGGCCGGTTTCGTACGCGAGTACCGTGTCATTCAAGTTGTCGCCAAGGACGGCAACCAGGAAGCCACCGTCTACGCCTACATCGTCAACCCACGTGCGGGCGGCACGGTGGCGCTGATGGTGCGCAAGCCGACGATGACCGTTGAAGACAGATCGACCATATACCAGCTTGGGCCAAAGACGAGGATGTCAGGTGCCGAGGTCGCGAAGGCCATTCACTTCGCGCTTCCGAACGGCCTCGCGAAGGCGCACAAGTTCCTGATCCTCACCGACAAGTCGCCTGAGGCGGTGGTTGAAAACAATGCCACGACGACAGCCATGGTCGCCACGGGCCTTGCCGGCGCGCAGGAGCTGATGCAGGCCGGACAGGGACTCACCCCGGATTTCAGTCTCCGTACCGAGATCAAGGACATCATGTATTCCAAGATACTTGGCCAGGACAAGAAGACGAAAAAGTTCGGCCAGATGTACAAGATGAACATCAAGATCAACGTGACGCTCATGAACGACCGTACGGGGCAAGCTGTCAAGTCGGACACGATAACGTTGGCTCTTGACAACGACGAGATCAAGGGTATCCTCGCTGAGGACGAGGACGCCGACCTTCTTGAAGCTGCGCTCTCCAAGCTCTCCGACCCGATCGAAGAGTGGATCAAAGGTAACTAACCAACAACACAACAACAAAAAAGGAAAATGAGATGAAGAAACTACTGATAGCGGTTGCGATGTGTGCAACTTTCTCCGTATGCGCTCAGCAGCAGGACGCTGGGCTCAAGGCGGCGGCGAATGATCCGTCAGTTGCCCAAATGGCAGAGCAAGATCCTGACGGTTGTCAGGTTTTTGTGGATGCTGATGGTTCCATGAAGGTCATCTCCACGGGAACGGGTGTCTATGACTTCAATGACGAGGATGAAATCAAGGACGCGCGCGCCGAAGCTACGCGTAATGCGAAGGCCCACATCGTCAAGTTCTTCAAAGAGAACTTCTCCACCGAAGAACAAGCCACCAATGTCACCAAAAAGGCAAAGTCGCTTCACAAAGATGGCGCGAACGAGCAAATCTCTGTGAGCAAGGAACAGATCAAGACTGCCATTGAAGTGGTCAAGAGCGATGCCCAGAAGGTTCTTTCTGGCGTGGTTGTCTTAAAGTACGAGAAGATTCCCTCGTCCAACAGAGGTGGCACGATTCGCGTTACGGTCGGTGTAAGTTCAACCACGCTGAAAGCAGCGGCGCAGATCAGCAATGCGATGACTGATGCTGTCCACCAGCAGGATACCCATAAGCCAAACGGTCCCAATGCTGGCGGTAATGGCGGAGGTCTAGGGAATGGACCTGCCAACAATCCTCAGATCCGTAGAAGCCGCGGCGCGTTCTGATAAGAGGAATTCCCTATGAAAGCGCTTGTCCTATTGATTTTTTGTTTGCTTTGCGGATTGACGTGTCTTGCCCTTGGAGAATTCGGTGAATTCCAGGCGGCACGTCAATCGCACCCAGAGTTCTTTAGGCCAGGCGTTGTGGAGGATGCACGTCTCGGCGATGAGCCGTGGTATGTCTACTGCGGCGAAGCCGAGAAGTGCTTCGACGAGGAACAAGCTTCCGAGTTGTACGAGGAGGCAGAAGTTCAGGCCAAACTGAACTTCTACTCCTATTTTCAGAAGAGGGAGAAGAATCCGGCCGTAAAGGTCGGTGTTGTCGCAGCCCGTAAACTCTATCAGTTTACAGAGGGTAATATGTACTATGTCGTCTTGGGCGTGCCCAAGTCCGGAGTGTCTGTTTCAGTCCCTGTTGCCAATCCCGCACCTCCGGTCATTGTGCAAACAAAGCCGATTTCGCAACCTTCTCTTCCTCTTGCCCAGGCCGTTGTTTCACCGGTCGGCCAGCCAGCCGCAGAATCCCCTTCGAACGTGAAGCAGCCTAATGAAATCGGTGACGCAGAGAAATTGAAGATACTGCGTGCAAGACTTGTGAAGAATCCAGGCGATTTCCATACGCGTATCCGCATGGCAAAGATTTTTGATTCGCAGGGAAATGAACGTCGTGCTTTGCGTAACTTCTCAGATGCGGCGCGTCTTCTAGTTCAGGCAAAAGATGTCCCTGTCAGTGAGAAGATTGACGTTCTAAATGAAATTGCCTCCTATGAGGAAAGCCATGGGGCTGGCGCTCTGGCGTTGAAGCATTATCGAGCATTGCAGCGAATGGGGGGAAAGGGTGCGGCAATAGCGACTAGCCGTATCTCACGCCTCCTCCTGCACTTCAAGTAGTTGAAGAGAGTGGTGGCGTAGCTCGTGATGGCGTAGGTGAATGTCGTTAGACAAGAAGGAAACGAAATGAACAGAACAAGAGTGTTTGTATCGGTGGCACTTGCCGCTGGAGTTACATTGTTGTCGGGTTGTTTCTGTAATGGGGCAGCCTACCTTGATTCAAAGTGTAGCTCTTTTAGCGCTGCTTCCGTTTCAAAAAAATATTACATCGAACAAATTGAGTTTGATGGTGACGCTTCTCTTTTGGATAGACTGATTCATCCTAAAATAGAGAAGACTGATGGTAAGACGTTCTATACTGGTACAGGCAATATAGAACGTGGACGAAAAGTGGCAAGATGGTTGGACGTCCAAGGTCCCTTTGGACGCAACTTTTCCACAACTCGTACAGAGGGTTATGAACCGATTTCGATTAAGGCTGTAATATCAAAGACGAATGCAAATGGCGGCGTTGCACAATTAAACAATCTCCTTGCTTGTTTGACGCTCAATGTCTGGCCGTGGTATCATTCGGCGGATGTTGATTATAGCATTGAGGTGAAATCATCGGCTGGGATTAAGAACGAGCAGTTTAGACTTCAGGAAAGGTCTTTGACGTCTTGGCTTCCCCTTGCTTTGTGTCCCGTCCCCGCTTGGGCGGATTATCGTGACATGACGGCCGATCCAGTGGAAGAAAGTTTGGAGGCCGAGCAAATTGGACGATGCATTGTTTCTATTCTTGCAGGGGAATCTAATTAGGAGTTGATTCGCTGGCAATAAGTGGTTTGCCAAATTTGCGATTCAATTTGCGAGATTGTTATGAGGGTTTTTAGCTGTCCAGCGAAGTATAAGTGTGGTATGATATATATATCCGTCGGTGGACGGCATAGAGAAGACTTAGATGCATCGGTGTAGACATGGCAGATTTAAAAGTAGATGACATGATAGGCGTCTATCGCATCGTTCGCCTTCTTGGCAAAGGTGCGATAGGGGCTGTGTACGAGGTTGTGCATACGCACCTCGGCGTACACTATGCGTTGAAGGCGTTCACGCTAGACCACGGCCATGTGGATGTCATCAGGGAGAAGTTCATCGCCGAGGGAAGGGTGCTCGCCCGGCTTGGCGATCCGCGCATAGTGCGCGTTGTTGACCTCAACTTCGACGACGCCACCAAGACGCTGTATTTCGTGATGGATCTCGTGCTTGGCAAGGACGGCGCACCGCATACGCTTGCAGATATCGAACCTTCCACGCTGGAGGAGGAATGCGTGTGGCGGTGGTTCTG
>JAEEGL015456427.1_pt1 | contig 10549 bp, 10 predicted proteins | sample 9134231 | NCBI WGS metagenome assembly JAEEGL01 (sample SAMN16246548, study PRJNA631951) | gut metagenome | biome: gut microbiome; feature: rumen; material: fiber-attached | host: Bos | place: Iran: Karaj | collected 2018-10
ACCATGCACCCCTGGACCGTCAGGAACGGCTGATTATCGACATGCTGCTGTTGCAGGGATTCAAGTCGAAGGAGATAGCGGCACAGATGGGAATGACCCCGTCGGCCATCTCGCAGAAGTACAAGAAACTGAAGGAGCAGATTATCGTGCCGTATTTCAGGAAGAACTTCGATATGGATTTGGATATGCCAGAGGTGATGGACGAAATGGCCATCCTGCACAGGGAGGCTACGATGGGCGAGGCCAAAATGTCGATTGCACCTATGCCGGGTTCGATGGCAGACATGGCAGCACCAATGGCAGGCGAGGATATGGACTTTATCAGAGAAGTGATTATGGAGCAGAAGAGAACAACAGACGGAGCTGCGAGTGCAGTTGCAAGCTCGCTTGATAACTGCCGAGTCGCGAAGGATGTCGACCGTAGGTCAACACCAGAGTTTATTACGGAGCTGCAGCCGAACGAGATTTTCGTATTCGGCAGCAATCTGAAGGGAATGCACGGCGGTGGAGCGGCCTATATCGCCTACCGCAAGTTTGGGGCCATCATGGGTCAGGGCGTTGGACTGCAAGGGCAGAGCTATGCCATCCCGACGATGCAAGGTGGCGTAGAGACCATCCGACCGTATGTGGACGAGTTCATCGCGTTCGCCAAGGAGAATAAGAACATGACCTTCCTCGTCACCCGCATCGGCTGCGGCATCGCTGGATTCACGGATGAAGAGATTGCTCCACTATTCGAGAAGGCTCACGACGTGGAGAATATCGTGCTTCCTCCAGGATGGTGATGTTGAACTACAATTAATAGTAGCAAGATGATAAAGATGTATGTAATGCAGACCTGCCCGGACTGCAAGTTTGTGGAAAAGCAGGTGGAGGGGAATCCGAATTTCGAGGTGATTGACATCGGCAAGCATGTCAGGAACCTGAAGCAGTTTCTGAAGCTACGCGACACCAATCCCGCTTTTGATGAAGCGAAGGCTGTAGATGAACTGGGAATCCCATGTTATGTGCTGGAGGATGGAACGGTCACGCTCAAGTCGAAGGACGTGGGGCTGGAGCCAAGGCCACAGGAGGAAGGAGCTGCATGCAGTATTGACGGTAGAGGGTGCTGAACATGGATAAGATTGAGAAATACAGACTGCTCACAGAGCAGATTCGTGCGCTGATTGATGGTGAAACGGATAGTGTGGCGGTGATGGCCAACGTCTGTGCCGCCATCCACGAGGCGATGGGATTCTGGTGGACGGGGTTCTATCGCGTAAAAGATGGCGAATTGGTTCTTGGGCCATTCCAAGGACCGGTAGCGTGTATGCACATCGGCTTTGGGAAGGGTGTCTGCGGTATGGCATGGAAGGAGCAACGAACCGTCATCGTTCCTGATGTGGAACAGTTCCCTGGTCATATCGCCTGTAGCAGTCTCTCGCGCTCAGAGATTGTAGTGCCGGTATTTTCCAAAAATGGTGAGATTGTAGCTGTACTCGACATTGATAGCAAAGAGCTTGCTACGTTCGATGATATTGACCGAGAGTATCTGGAAGCAATCTGTAAGATATTGACGATATGATACAACAAGGAAAAAGAGCAATCGTAATAGGGGCATCATCAGGTATCGGGCTTGAAGTGGCTAAACTCCTGATAGAACAAGGCTGGATGGTGGGTGTTGCTGCCAGACGAGTGGAATTGCTACAGGAGATTGGAGCTGCTGCCGTGGAGCGTATCGACGTTACGACTGATGAAGCAGCGGAAGCACTACACCGACTGATAGATAAGATAGGAGGCATGGATCTCTACTTCCATGTGTCGGGCATCGGCAAGCAGAACCGTGAACTGAAAGCAGACATAGAACTGGCAACGGTACAGACAAACGGCGTGGGCTTTACGAGGATGATAGGCGAGGCATACCGATACTTTGCTAACCAGGGAAGCGGACATATCGCTGCCATCACGTCAATAGCAGGCACGAAGGGACTTGGTCCTGCGCCGTCTTACTCTGCCACCAAAGCCATGCAGAACGTATATCTACAGGCTCTTGAACAACAGGCTCTGAGTCGTGGGCTGAATATCCGCTTTACAGACATCCGGCCAGGATTTGTTGATACGGCTCTCCTGAGTGGTGATTTCCATTATCCCATGATGCTGCGGCCTGAGAATGTAGCAAAGGAGATAGTATGGGCTATCAACCATCACAAGCATATTCGTGTTATCGACTGGAAATACCGCATTCTGACAGCTGTATGGCGCAGGATTCCAAGATGGGTCTGGAGAAGGATGAAATTATAACAGCATAGTTGATCTACTGTTGTCGATTCCTTACCATATTCAACGAAAGTGCTCACTGTACGATGTCTGTTGACATGACAGGTGAGGCTACTGTCCAAGAGGCCTTTGTCAGGTCAATAGTGAGGGCAGGCAGCACGGCGGCATCATCACAAGTGACTGCCGTACCTTGATTATACAGGTAGCCGAAGTCGCAGATATAAGTGATGTTACTGGGCGTATAGCCGTTGGTACGCATAAACCAGAAAGAGTTGCCACGATAGCCCGTGACCGACGACCACCAGGCTCCACGGCACTTGGCATAGAGCGTGGAGCGAAAACGGCGGGCAGCGTCGTCGATGCCACTACCAGCATAGAAGCCATAGTCGGTAGCCAGTGGGGAGGCAAATACTTCCTTGTTGGAAAGGATGAATACTCGGTCCTCGGTGTCTGGTCCGCAGTTGGTGCCGTACGAGACGTTGGGAGCATTCTCCACACTGGTCGTTTCGATGGCGTTGCGCTCCGTCTCTGAAAAGGCACGATTAAGGAAATTGTTGTTGAGCCACTGGCGCAGGTGGCTTCCACTCCAGTTGACATCCTCGTCCTTGTCGTGGAAGGGACAGGTGTCGGGCATGCGGTCGGCCAGCAGCACAGCCTTGGTACCGCTGATTTTCAGGATGCGCCATTTGATGGGAGCGTATGCAAAGTAGTGCCAAGCCTCGGTATCCGTCCATCGGTAGTGCTGTTCGCGATTCGTAGAACAGGTTACAGCCCCCGCTCCGTTCAGCCTGTGGTATCGCTTGCCGCTAATCTCTGTGTCGTCGTCAGTCCATTCAGCCTGTTCCAGTTGGCTGTAGAGCGTGGCATCCGTTATCACATCGCCATCGGCCAGCGCGTAATCGTCCACAGCATTGAAACTGCCGCTGACCACCTCGTTGGCAGGATACGAGCCAAACAAGATGCATTCCCAGCGCGTCACATGAGTCTTCTGGTTGGGATCCTTCACCCAAGGGCTGTGCAGGTCTTGGTAAGAATCGCCCGTATACCGTTCCTCGCTACTGGGGGGTATGCTGCCACCGTCATCATCATCCTTGCTGCACGACATCATGGCTGATCCAAAAAACAGCAGCCATAGCAGGTATATGTATGTTCTTGCTTTTCTGTCCATAGCTTATTATTGGATAATATCGGTAGAATACACAGGCTCCGCAGGCTGATAGTCGGCTTTCGACAGGTCGAGGGTGATGGCTGGCAACACGGCAGAATCGTTGCAGGTAACCACGATGCCACGGTTATAGGTGTCGCCCGACTCACCGACATAGACCACATTGGCCTTCGTATAGCCGACGGAACGCATGAACCAGAAAGAGGTGCCGAGATATCCGTCTACTGGCGACCACCACGCCCCACGGCACTTGGCATAGAGCGTGGAGCGGAACCGACGGGCAGGATCGTTACCGCTGTCGCTGTCGCTGAAACCATACTCAACAGCCAGTGGCGATGAGAACGACTCACTTTCTGAGAGCACGAACACGCGGTCCTTCGTATCCGGGCCGCAGTCGGTGCCGAAATAGTAGTTAGGGTCGTTCTTGACATTCGTCTCCTCAATGGCACTTTTCTCCTGTTCCGTGAAGGCCCGGCTGAGGAATTCCCCGTTAAGCCATTGGCGCAGGCTACAGTCGCTCCAACTGGTATCTTTGTAACTGTCGTTGAAAGGGTAGGTGTCGGGCATGCGGTCTGCCAGCAATACGGCTTTGTTGCCCGTCTGCTTCAGGATGCGCCACTTGATGGGGGCATATGCGAAGTAGTGCCATTCTTTAGTATCCGTCCATCGATAGTGCTGGTCGCGATTTGTAGAACAGGAAACAGCCCCCGCTCCGTTCAGCCTGTGGTAGCGCTTGCCGCCAATCTCCGTGTCGTCGTCCATCCATTCTGCCTGCTCCAGTTGGCTATACAGTGCAGCATCGGTTATCACGTCGCCTTCTACCAGCGCATAATCATCCACAGCATTGAAACTGCCGCTAACCACCTCGTTAGCAGGATACGCGCCAAACAGGATACACTCCCACCGAGTCACCTTCTGCGGTGGTTGTTCGTCATCCGTATCGTCCTTAGAGCAGGAGGTCAGCCCAATTGCGCCACAGAAGAAGAAAGCGGTGAGCACCCACTGCATCATCTTTTTCATTTTGCTGATGATATTATCAATTCTAGAACAACAGGGCTTTTTCGAGCCAGTATACGAGGATACCTGCGATGTAGCCCACGAAGACAATCCACGTGATTTTCTTCATATACCATCCGAAGGTGATTTTCTCTAAACCCATAACGACCACGCCGGCAGCAGAGCCGATAATCAGCATCGAACCACCCACACCGGCGCAGTAGGCCAGCAGCTGCCAGAAGATGCCGTCGACAGCCATAGCACCCTCAGCAGCGACGGGATACATACCCATACAGCCAGCCACGAGAGGCACATTGTCGACAATGGATGAGAGCACGCCGATGATGCCGTTGATGAGGTAGTAGTTGCCTGCGAAGGCTTCGTTGAGTCCCTCGCCCAGCATGGTGAGCACGCCAATCTCCTGAAGCACGCCGACAGCCATGAGGATGCCGAGGAAGAACATGATGGTGGAGAGGTCAATCTTCGTCATGATGTCGGAGACGCGCTTGGCCATCGTGTCGTCTTCAGAGGTATTGTAATGGAATATCTCGGTGACTGTCCACAGGATGCCCAGCACGAGCAGGATGCCCATGAACGGAGGCAGATGGGTCAACGTCTTGAAGACTGGTACGAAGACGAGACCTCCGACACCGAGCCAGAAGATGATGTCGCGCTGTACCTTGGTAAACTGGCTGACCTCGGCCTTGGGCAGGTTCTGTTCCTTGTCGAACTTGCCGTTCAGCTGCAGGCTGATGATGGCTGCAGGAATAATCATCGAGACGAGTGAAGGAATAAAAATTTCCGTCAGCACACCCTGAGTGGTGATGACGCCCTTGATCCACAGCATGATGGTGGTGACGTCGCCAATGGGCGAGAAGGCACCTCCGGAGTTGGCGGAGATGATGACGAGGGCGGCATAGAGCATACGGTCGCCACGGCTCTGTACGAGTTTGCGAAGCACCATAATCATGACGATGGACGTGGTGAGGTTGTCGAGGATAGCCGACAGGAAGAACGTCATGAATGCCACGCGCCACATGAGCTTACGCTTGGAGCGCGTCTTGATGGCATCGCGCACGAAGTTGAAGCCACCGTTGGAGTCGACAATCTCGACAATGGTCATGGCACCCATCAGGAAGAACAGGGTGCCTGCAGCATCGCCCAGATGGTGCTCGATGACCTCAGCAATATGGTGTACGACGTCGGATGCGACGATGGCAGGATAATACTGTGCTGGTCCGAACATAAGCAGTGTCCAGCAGCCCACACACATGAGCAGCGCGACGGCTGCCTTGTTGACGCGTGTCAGACTCTCCAGTGCTATGCAGAGATAGCCTATGACGAAGAGTGTAACGATACAAATTGTTAATGTAGACATATTTTTAATTATTTATTGCTTGATGCTTATTGCTTAATGCTTATCTGAACAGGCTGAAGTTCACGCTTCCGTAGGCACGGTGTTCCACAAAATGCGGATGCTGCGAGAAGTCGTAGTCCTTGCCATGTTCGAAGACGAAGATGCCGTCAGCCTTCAGCAGCCCTTTCTCGAAGATGATATCGGGGATGGTAGGCAGCTCCTTGAGTGCGTAGGGTGGGTCGGCAAAGATGAAGTCGTACTGCTGTCGACAGGACTTCAGGAAGCGGAAGACATCACCACGGAGAACGCGGGCATTGTGAGAACCGTCCCCTTGGAGCTTCAGCAGACATTGCTGGATGAAGCGGTGATGGTCGCGGTCGAGTTCGACGCTGACAACACTGGAACAGCCACGCGAGAGCAGTTCGAGTGTGATGCTGCCTGTACCTGCAAAGAGGTCGAGGGCCTCTGCACCTTCGAAATCGATATACTGCACCAGTACGTTGAAGATGTTCTCCTTGGCAAAGTCGGTGGTAGGCCGCGCCTTGAACGAGCGTGGTATGTCAAAATGACGTCCCTTGTATTTTCCCGTTATGATTCGCATATTTTTGCTTACTGCTTATAGCTTACGGCTTACTGCTTACAGCTTAATTCAAATAAATCAGCATCATGTCATACGGCATGCCTGCAATCTGTGTGACGGGGGCACGATTGAACTCGCCCGAAGGATTGACTGTAAACACGCGCTTGACGTATTTGCCAGCATTCTCGACGAATTGTTCGCGCTCAGGGATGTCGCCCGACAGGTGCAACTCGTCTTCACATGCCTCAAAGCCCAGCTGTTTCCAGGCTGAGAGGATATAGAACAGCGCATCGGCAGAATTGTTGCCAATGGCATAGGAATTACAGAAGCGGAAGCGGTTCTTGGCATAACTGAACACCTCGACACGGTGGTCATGGAAATATGTGTAGAGCTTGTTGCGCGGACCGGTAAAGCTGCGCTGGTGGAAATGGTGCCAGACGGTGGTCATCAGCGGAAGGAACCGCACTGCAGCACCAAACCGGTCGGTGAGCACGTTACGCAGGTCTTTACGGATGCTGAACACGGCCACAGCATTCAGGTTGGGTAGCACATGGCTCAGCACGACCTGTTGCTCCTGATGGTTGAAAGTGTAACGATAGAGTTCTTCCTGCTCCTCGCTGACATACACATCGGCAGGCACCAGCATGACGGGTGAGTCCGTCATCACTGTGACGCGTTCAAAAGACTGTTGCAACAGAGGTACGTTGCGCAGAGCCTCGCGCATGTTGGCAGCCAGCGATATGCTGCTCTTGATAGCATAGCGTTCGAAGGTTGCCTTCTGGTCGGAGAAGGCTATACTGCCGCGAGAGATGCGGACGACGAGTCGTTGTAGGTGCTCCATAGTCATCTGTCAAGAATACTCAGTACACAAAGCAGCGCGAGTATGGCTGCTGCCAGTGCCAAAAGGATGTTTGTCTTCTGGTTCTTTGTCATTTCGACTGCAAAGGTACAAAAAAGATTAAAGATTAAAGATTAAAGATTAAAGTTTTTAGCTACGGCAGCTAATTTTCTTTCATTTCTTTCATTTCTTTCATTTCTTTCATTTCTTTTTTGTAACTTTGCGGCTGAAATGATTACTGACGAACTGAAATACCGCATCAGATGCATGTTCGGACATGAGCCTACTGCAGAGCAGGAACATGCCATGGACGTCTTTGCTGACTTCATGACTGACAGGCACGAACAGGCTGTGATGGTATTACGAGGCTGTGCAGGAACAGGAAAGACAACGCTGGCAGCAGCCATCGTGAAAGCCATGACGTCGCTGGAACAGAAGCTGGTGCTGATGGCACCGACAGGCCGTGCAGCCAAGGTGTTCTCGCTCTATGCGGGACATCCTGCCTATACCATTCATCGGCGCATCTATCGCCAGAAGTCGTTGGAGTGTGGTTTCGAGCTGAATTTCAATGCTGCACAGGACACGCTGTTCATTGTCGACGAGGCCTCGATGATAGCCGGGGATGGACTTTTGGACGACCTCATTCAGTTTGTCTATAACTACAAGAACTGTCGGCTGATGCTCATCGGCGACCGGGCCCAGCTGCCACCAGTCGGTGAAGAAGCCAGTCCGGCATTGATGTCGGACGTGTTGCGCTCGTATGGTCTTCACATCCATGAGTGTGACCTCAACGAGGTGCTGCGACAGAGTCGGGAGTCAGGTATCCTGTGGAATGCTACTGAAGTAAGAGGTAAGATGTATGATGGAAGATGTGAATTGCCCCGGGTTCGCTTCCAAGGTTTCCCCGACATTGTCTGTATGCCTGGCGATGAACTCATCGAGTCGCTGGCTACCAGCTACAGCCGTGCCGGACTGGACGAGACACTGGTGGTGACACGTTCCAACAAGCGTGCCAATATCTACAACCGGGGCATCCGCAATCAGGTGCTGGGGCGTGAGGAGGAGCTGTCTACAGGCGATCGTGTCATGATTGTGAAAAACAACTACTACTGGACTGCTGCCAACACCCATCACCCATCGCCCAACATCCAGCTGGAATTCATCGCCAACGGCGATATGGCTGTGGTGCGTCGGGTGCGTAATGTCCATGAACAGTATGGCTTCCGCTTTGCCGAGGTGACGATGACGTTCCCTGACTATGACGACTACGAGTTGACAGCACTGACTATGCTCGACACGCTGACAACGGAAGCCCCCGCTCTGACGCAAGAGCAGCAAGAGCTATTATTTAATAAGGTGATGGAGGACTATCAGGACGTCCGCTACAAACAGGAAAGGCTGAAGAAGCTGAAGGAAGACCGTTATTATAATGCCTTGCAGGTGAAATTCGCCTATGCTGCCACGTGTCATAAGGCACAGGGTGGACAGTGGGCGCACATCTACGTCGACCAGGGCTACATGACTGACGATATGCTCTCGACAGACTATCTGCACTGGCTCTATACGGCCTTTACGCGAGCTACTGAAAAACTGTTCCTGGTGAACTGGCCAAAGACACAGACTGAAGAAGTTAACGAAGTTAGAGAAGTTAAAGAATAATATACTAAAACAAAACAAATTATGAAGCACAAATCATTTCGTCATTTTTCATTTGCATTTCTCATTTGCATAGCCATGCCGATGATGGCTCAAACGAGTGAGAAGAGTTATGAGCGTTACTACCAAGACCTGCCTGTACAGGTGAAGGCTGTAGAGCGTCCGGTGATTCCTGCCAACGAAGTGAACCTGAAGGATGTTGGTGGCGTGGCCGATGGTATAACACTGAATACAGAGGCTTTTGCCAAGGGTATCAGCACGCTGTCAAAGCAGGGTGGGGGACGTCTCATCGTGCCTGAGGGTGTGTGGCTGACAGGCCCCATCATGTTGAAGGACAACATCGACCTGCATCTGCAGAAGAATGCCATCGTGGTGTTCTCGCCTGACAAGTCGCTGTACATCGACACGAAGAATCCCAATGCCAAGCGTGTGCTGCCTGCCATCCGTGCATCGAAGCGCAAGAATATTGCCATCACGGGCTGGGGCATCCTGGACGGAAACGGTGAACACTGGCGTCCCGTCAAGCGCGACAAGGTGAGCAACGTGGAGTGGAACCAGTTTCATAAGGTTATTGGCGGTATCGACAAGGACAATGGAAAACTTTTTTACCCTTGGGACGTGAAGGCAGGCTATGCTAACGTTGGCGAGACCCCCGAGCAGCAGGACAAAATGCGCAACGACATGCTGCGCTTCACCGATTGCGAGAACGTGCTCGTGGAGGGTGTCACCGTTCAGAACTCTCCCAAGTTCCACGTCCATCCGCTAAACTGTCGTAATGTCATCATCGACGGCGTCACCGTGCGCTGTCCCTGGAATGCCCAGAATGGCGATGCCATCGACTTCTCGGACGTCAACGTCGGACTTATCGTCAACTGCGTAGTGGATGCTGGCGACGACGGACTCTGCATGAAGAGTGGCAAGTTCAAGGAGAAGTCGCCTGCTAACGGCTGTGAGGATATCGTCATTCAGGACAATACCGTCTTTCATGCCCATGGCGGATTCGTGCTGGGTAGCGAGACCATCAGTGGCATGCGTCGCATCGTGGTGCGTCACAACGTGTTCTCAGGCACCGATACTGGTCTGCGCTTCAAGAGTGGCGTCGGACGAGGCGGAAAAACGGAGCAGATGTATATCTCCGACATCCAGATGACGGATATCAAGGATCAGGCCATCGTCTTCCAGTGTGACTATGTAGACCGTCCTGCTGGCAGCGAGATTCCAACAGCCACCACCCAACAGCCATCACCCATCACCCATCACCTAGCACCCGAGTTCCAGGACATTCATATCAGCCGTGTCACCTGTCGTGGTACTCATACGGGCATCAAGGCTTCTGGTCTTGAGGGTATCGACTGCGTCCACGATATTGATATCAGCGACGTCACCATCGTCTATAACAATACCGACCAGCAGATTGACGACAAGACAGCCAAGCTGAAGCTGACCAACGTGAAAATGGTTAAGAATACGAAATAATTTATTATCATTGCAGTTATGAAGCACAAAATTATTCATTACTTATCATTTGTATTCCTCATTTGCATCGCCATGCCGATGCAGGCACAGACCGCGAGGAAATTCACACTGAATCTGACTGACGACGGACAGGCACAGATGGTGTGTTTCCTGCCTGAGACACCGTCAGGAAGAGCCATTGTCGGGGTGCCGGGAGGCGGCTACTCAGTGCTGTCGAACGGACAT
>JAEEGL017021057.1_pt1 | contig 10549 bp, 5 predicted proteins | sample 9134231 | NCBI WGS metagenome assembly JAEEGL01 (sample SAMN16246548, study PRJNA631951) | gut metagenome | biome: gut microbiome; feature: rumen; material: fiber-attached | host: Bos | place: Iran: Karaj | collected 2018-10
TAAAACTGAAAATCAATTAATTGATATTATAAATTATGGAATTAAAGTAAATGAAAGTTATTATATTGTTAAAAATAATATTTTCTCAAGTGAAGATTTTATAAATGAAGAATTTAATAAATCTGATTTAAATGATTTTATTATTGAAAATCCTTTAAAAGATAGAAATGAATTTAATTATGATTATGTTATTTTTGATTATTATTATGATTTAAAAAAAAATTTAAATTATACTAAAACTGATTATTTAAATTATTTATATGTTGGAATTAAAATTTTAGAAAAATTATCTAATATTACAAATGATATTAAAAATAATGAAATATCTCAATTATTAAATGATTCAATTAATCAATTAAATGATATTGAAAATACTTTTATTGATTTAGCAAAAGATATTTTAAATGATTTATATGATTATCAAAATACATATAATAAATATTCAAAAAAAATCAATTTTTTAGTTTTTGGTTTATTATTATTATGTTCAATTTTAATATCAATTGGATTATTTTTATTTAAAATAAAAAATATTCCTTGTATGAGATTTCTAATTCATATAACTTGGTATTTTAATATGTTTTTTATATTAATAATAATAATAATTGGAGTTATTTTTGGAATAATTTCTTTTGTTTCTAAAGACAGTGTTGGTGTAATGGAATATATAATAAGTAGTGAAAATTTAAATAAAAAAACTAATGCTCTTGCGATTAAAGGAAATGGAAGTGAATATTTAAATATTTGTTTTAATTATGATGGTCAATTAAAAAATGTTTTAAATTTAAATTCTAGTTCAATTATTGATAATTTAAATATTTTATATGAATATAAATCAATTATTGATTTATATTATTATAATTTAAGTTCTTTTATTGATTGGTATACAAATTTAACAGTTATGTATTCATATAATTATACTTATCCTTCTTCTAAAAAAGGATATAAATTTTATAATGGAACTTCTTATTCAAATTTATTAAATGTTTTATTACAATTAAGAAATTATACAGATTTAAATTATAATAATCAATTAGAAGAATATAATATAAATTTTAATCATTATTGGATTTTAAATGAATTTGATTGTATTTCAGATTATGAAATAGTATCAAATACAAGTGATGAATTATATAATTTAGAGTCAAATAAAAAATATTGTTTTAATTTAATTCAATTTACAGATTGTTTTTCAAATTATAGTGATGTTCAAATAAATGAAACAACTAATTTATGTGAAATTTGGGAATCATATAAAAATTCAATTATTAATTTTTATGATACTTATAATACAAAAATTGATATTCTTAAAGATAATACTATTTATTATATTGATAATTTAAATTATATTAAAAATAATACTTTAATTGGAATGAATGAAGCAAATAAAATGATTGAACCTATTTATAAAATATATCATACTATTTTAGGAAGTAGTCAAGATATTTTTTCAGTTTTAAATTGTAGATTTTTAAATAGAGATTCTAAAATTCTTTTTGATATTTTAGATAATGATTTAGGAAAAAATTCTGAGATTATTGAAATATTTATTTTTATTGCTTGTTTTATTTCAGCAATTGCAATTTTCTTTACTTTAATTGTTATATTAAGATCAAATAAAAATGCAAATAATGAAATTGAAAATAATGGAAATATAGATAATATAAATGAAAATAATGAAATTGAAAATAATGAAAATATAGATAATATAAAAGAAAATAATGAAAATGAAAATAATGAAAAAATAGATAATATAAAAGAAAATAATTCAAATGAAAATTATGGAACTGACGATAATATAAAAGAAAAGAATGAAAATGAATATAATGGAAATGTAGATAATAGAAATGAAAATAATGAAAATGAAAATAATGGAAATTAAAATAATCATTAATAAATTTACTCTCAATAAATTAATGATAATTAAATTGATTCCATAAATCTCATTGTGTTTTAAAATCAAATAAAAACATTTTTAAAATTTTTAAATTATATTAATAATATATTAAATAATTATACAATAATTTAAAATAATATTTTATAATATTTAAAGCAATAATATAATTTATTTATCTTAGTACAATAATCATATATATTTTCCATAAGTATTTTAAAATAATTACCATTTCGAAAATTTTTATATTGAGCAAAACTATTACTATTTTAAATTGAATTAAAAAAGTGAAATAAAATAAAATAATTAGTTATATAAATTTTCAATTGAATTTAATAGTAAATGTTTATATTTATCAAATTCATTTTTATCAATATAAAGAATAAAATCAATAATTTTTAAAAATTCACTTTCATATATTTTTAATTCATTAATACTAATACCAGCAATTTTTGAATAATAAGAAAATTCAAAAATTAAATCTTCATTATATTTTAAAGAAATAAGAATTGAAGTAAATAATATTCTATGAATATTAAAAGGAGTTAATATTAAATTACTATTTTGTAATAATCTATCAATGTAAATTAGAGATATTATTAAAGTATTATTTTCTATTTCTGAATATTTTCTTATTCTTTCTAGATAATTAATTAAGGAAATATCTGGAATTTTTTTTGAATTGAAAATCCTATTTTCTTGTTCTTTTAATATTTTTGAATAATTTTTTAAATTTTTATTTTTTTTTAGAAGTTTTTTTAATATATTAATTATTCCATTTGTTATTTTTGAATTATAAGAATCGTAATTTTCATTCGAATTTGAAATAAATGAATTTTCTTGTGTTGAGACACTATTATTTAATTCGTTTTTCATTTGACTTTAAATAAAATATTAAAAAAATTGTTTCAATAAAATATAATTTAAAATATTAAAAAAAAATAAAAAAAATAAAACTGAAAAAAAGAAATAATAATAAATAAAAAAGAATTAAAAATTAAAATAAAACTAAAAGAAAAAAATATAAAAAATAAAAAAAAATGTCATTATCAATAGATAAAAATCAAAAAAAAAATTATATCAAAATAACATTATATCAATCTGAATTATGTAAAAATTGTTTTGATTATATTCCATATAATATTTCAATTAAATATAATGATTCAATGGAATACTTAATTGAAAAAATAAGTACTCAGAATAAAAAATTCAATAATAAAATATTTAATTTTAACATAAATTCTTTTTCAAGAAATCAAAATAATTTAATAACAATAACAACATATACAAAAAGTCTTTTTGTAATAAAAAATACTTTTTCAAAATTACAAATTCCTATTAATTATAAAACAAAAAATAAACAAAAACAATATTTTTATCTTAAAGATAATAATGAAGAAATAATATTAAAAATATTATTATCAATAGAATCAGATATTTTACTTTATCAAAATAATTCAATGAATCATTTAAATCGTTCTGAAATTTCATATGATATTTTTAATCAAAAATCAAATTTAAATTTAAATAATTCTAATTTAAATTTATCATTAATACAATCTTTTTCTATTAATAATAAATCAATGATTAATTTAAATCAAACTAATATAAATAATTTACTTAAAAATAAAAATCAAAATCAATTAATTTCTATTTTAGAAAATGAAAGTGATAATAATACAATTACTTTTTCTGATAATGAAAGTGAAAAAGATGAAAGTGATTTAAGTATAAATAAAATTAATTTAATAATTTCAAAGAGAGCTGATTTTATTTTAGAACAACAAAAAAAAATTGATAATCAAAAAGAACAATTTAAAAATGAAGATTCTTCATATATAAAAAAAAGTAATATTTTAATTAAAGAAAATGATAAATTAAAAAATAATATTAGAATATTAGAAAAATCAAAAAAAATATATGAAACTAAAATTATAAATTACAATGAAAAAATATTAAATTATGAAAAAAAAATAAATAAATTTAATTTACAAAATGAATTATCAGATTTTAATAAAGAAATATTTTCAAATATAAATTCAATTTTAATGTTTAACACAAAAGAAATGTTTATTCCAAATAAAAATATTCTTTTAAAAAATATTGTAAAAAAAATAAAATCAAAAAACCAAAATTCAAATATTTCAATTAATATAGAATTTACAAATACACAAAATACAAAAAAATTAAAAAAAGAATTTTTAACATCAACTCATTTAAATTCAACTAATTTTACTTCAAACTTTAGTAATGAAAGTATTATTAATAAACATCATTCCCCTTCTTCAAATAATATTATAGAAAGTAAAAAAAATAAAATTCAAATAAATTCACATTCAAAAAATTCTCTTGATTATGAAAATATGAATTTAAATTTAAAAAATAAAAATTCTAATAAAGAATTAATTGATAATATTAAAGTTATTAGAATTAAAAATTCAAATTCTAAAAATAATATTATTCAAAGTAAAAATGGAAGAAAAACTTTAAGACACACAAAAAAAAGACCTTCTCTTAATTCTTTAAGTAAATTAAATGCTAATACTTTTAATTTAAGTAAACATAAAAAATATCCTTCTGATAAAAATAATAATCATTTTATTCCTAATAAAATTAGTGATAGAAATAAAATTAATTATATTAATTGTAGTTGTTCTAATATTATTTCTAATGTTTATATTAAAAGTAATGTTAGTCCTTCTAGTCAAAGATTTAATAGTAATTTGTAAATTTTGTTAAATTTTTTTTTATTATATTCATGATGATAATAATAAATTTATTAATATCATAAAATTTATTATTAATGTTTTTCATAATTCTCAATGAGAAAAAAAAATAATAGCCTTGTTAATGCCAGTTATTAAATAATTTTGTAAAATAATTTAAAAGTTAATAAAGGTTTTTTATTCAGAATTTGTAAATTTTTAACATATTTAAGAAAGAATATTTAAAGAATCATCTTTTTATTTTAATTTTTTTTAATATTCATATTATTAATTTTAAAATATTAATGTATTTATTAAAAAGGAATATTTTAGGATAAAGAATTTTTCTCGAATATTGGTCGTTGATTATTTTTTTATTTAATTTCAACAAATTTTTAATAATTATTTTTAATAATTAAATTTTTTAAATATTATAATTACATATAAATTGAATCACATATATTTATTATTCAAACAAAAATAATTCTTTTAAAAATATACTTTTATTTCATAAAGTATTCTTTTACTAAAACTATAAAATAACTAAAGATATATTTTTAAACATGAAATATATACTAAAAAATAAATAATATAAAGATATATTTCCCAAAAAAAGAAAATGAATAAATAAAGATAATAAAAAAAAAGAATTTTGAAATAAGGAGATTATTTTAAAATATTAAAATTCATTTTTATATTACTTTTTTAACAAATATAAAATTCAATGATTTATAATTTAATTATAAAATAAAAAAAATAATATAAGAATATAATTTAATAAAAATAACAAAATATAACTATAAATTAATAATAAATTATTAATTTATTAATTCAACAATCAAAATTTGAATTTTAAAAATTATATTTTAAAGTATATAATATATTTATTTTTTTTAAAATAAAATTTTTAATAAAATAGTTAATCTTTAATTATAATTTTTTTTTAAAAGAAACGAATAAGAAAAAATAAACAATTTTTTAAATTAAAAATAATTTAAATAATTGCTCTTTTCAATATCAAAAAAAAACAAAATTTTAAAAAAAACATCATTTTCAAAATCTAAAAAAGCAAAAATAAAAAATATTCAAATATAATGATAAATAAAATAAATCTTGAACCAAAAAATGAATTAGAAGTAAAAGAATCAATATATGAAATATTAAATTTATTATCACAAGAACAATTAACAAATTTAAATTGGTTACTTTCAAAAGAAATAGAAAAAATGAACTTAAATAATAATAATAATATTAATAATTGTTCATCTTTAATTAAAAAAACAGAATTTCCAATTCCAAAAAATTCTTTTTATGAAAAAAATAATCAAGGAATTTTTTATAAAAATTATCAACCTTTACAAAGTAAAATTTATCCTTCTGCAAGTTATTCAAAAAAGAATATTCCTTTAAAAAAAACAGATTTAAATAATAATAATAATAAACAAAGATTTATTATTAAAACTGATTATTCAAATTCAAATTCAAATTTTAATTTTGAAGATGAATGTTTTAAAGAAGATTTTATTAAAGAATATACAAATGCAGAACCTTTTTTAAATGATAATGTTCCTTTTTTGAAAAAAAAAAGAGATTGTTTTAATATTAATAATAATAATATTTTTAATAATTTTAATTTTCAAATTAAAAAAAGAAGAGGAAGACCAAAAAAAAATTTTAAAAATGATGATAAGAGTACTGATAATTCTTCTTCTATTAAATTTAAAAAAATGGAAAACTTGAATAATAATAATATCAATATTAATAATAATAATAAATCTAAAAAAATTATTTTTGAAACTATTACTTATGATAAAAATTATTCTGATATTAAAAAAGAAAAGTTTAATAGTTTTTCTAATTCTTAAATAAATTTAATTATTATTATATATTAAATATATGATTTTTATATATTTTACTTTTTTTTAGAAAATAAACTTTGTAAATAAAATATTTTTCCTGATTTTAATAGTAAAAATAAATTTAATAATTTAAATAATTTATTCTTTTAGAAAATTCCATTTTTTATCAACAAATTATTTTTTTAATTAATTATATAATTAATTATATATATCTTTAAGTTTGTTAATTTCACTAGTTTATCTTTTAAATAAAGAAATAATAATAAGGTATTTTAATCAAAAATAAAGAATAAATCGATAATTAACATTCTTTAAAAGTTAAATTTATAAAACAATTTAAGATATTAAATTATATCATAGAATATATATAATATGAAATATTTATATTATATTTCATTAAATATTTCATTAACTTAATTAAATAGAGAATAGACTCAATTTTTATATCTTAATTGTGTTAGTATAAAAATATTAAATGAAAAAATATAAAAAAGAAATAAAATAATTAATTGTATTTTTTTTAATTTTCAATTCAATTTATTATTATATAACTTTTTTTCAGTTCAATTACTTTTTTTTATTACTTTAAACAACATTTTCAAAAAACCAATTAAATATTTCTTTTATAAATAAAGAAATATCATTTGTAGAAGAAATTGGAGAATTGATTCCAAGTAAAAAGTTATCAAAAATATATTTTCCCATTTCATAATAATATTCATTTTTTTCTATTTCATCAAAATTAAAATCTAGACTTTTAATAATATCTTTTCTATAAGAATCATTTGATGTTTTTTTATATATTGAAAAATTTGAATTTGAATAATTAAATATATTAAAATTTGATATATTTTTATATATAATATTCTTCATATCAAATTCTTGATTATATTCAGTGTCAATTATAATTAAAGATTTTAGGAAAGACTGAAATTTTTCTTTTGTAACAGGTAAAAGTTTTTTTTCTAAATAATTTATTGCTGAATTTGATGTATTTTTTACTTCATTATTTGACATAAATATTTTACTTATTTTTTTACTTACCTCTTTTAGAATTTAAACAATTATTAATTTTTTATTTTTTTGTAAAACAAATTATTTATTTTTTATTAATATAATTTAAAAAAAAATGAAAAAAATTTTTTTAAGTAAAAATATAGTTAATAATAATACTTTTCTTTTTAATAAAGTTAAGAAAATAAATATGAAAAGAAATATAATATATTTTAGATATCTAATTTAAAAATAAAAAGATAAATTATATTATATAAAAAAATATATATAACTTTTTGAACAACATAAAAAATTTCAAATTATAATTTCAACATTTTTAAAATGAGTTTTCTTCATCATTTTCTTAAATCAAATTTATAAAAGATTTTATATATATTAATGATAATTATCTTTATTTTAATAAAGAATTTTCTTTTTTTAAAAATATTATTTTTAAAAAATTCATAATTGAAAAATTAATTAAAAATAATTTAAATAAAAAATTTTTAATTAACTATATATTATTAAGATATTTACAATTAGATTAAATATATTGTAAGCAATCATTGTTTCTATAACAAAACAAATCATCCAAAAATCTATTAATTCTAAGTTCAGAATAATTATCAAAGACTTTTGAAAAAATAAAACTTGCTAATTTATCATATTTTTCTTTTTCATCTTCATCAAAATCATTTTCATTTATTTCTTCATCATAATCATTTTCTTTTATATCATTTAAAAAAGAAAAATAATTATTATTTACACAAATATTTGATTCTGAATCATCTGTTTCAAATAAATCATCTTTTATTTTTAATATTTCTATTTTTAATAAATATTCTCCATATGAATCATGATTTATTAATGTTTGTAATAATTTTGAAAATTTTGAATTATCAATTGGATATAATTCTTTTTTAATTACATCATATGATTCCTTTGCTAAAACTCTTTCTAAACTCTTTTCCATATTAAAGAAATTAACATATATTTGTTTTTATATAGTATTTTCAAATTTAAACTTTTTTTTTTCTGAATACTTTTCTAATACACTTTTAACTCTTTTTAATATAAAATAATTAATTATAATTTTAAATTGAAATAAGATATTTTTTATTTATCATACTTTAATTATACTTAAATATGAAATTTTACTTAAATAATCCTTATATTTGGTTTAAATTTAATTTGATTTAAATATATTTTAAAAATAAAAATTCAATCATTTTTAAAGACAATTAATATTTAAAATGAATAGAAAAAAAAAAATTTAAATAAAAAAAATAAATAAATAAAAATTAATTATTAATAATCTAATTAATAAAGACTTAATTATAAAAATAACAATAAAATAAAAAAAAACATACATAAAAAAATAATATATTAAAAAATGGGTAATCAATCAATTGCTCCTCCATTATTAAATTCTCAATATTTAATAATAAATTTATTAGAAAATAATTTTCTTCCAAAAAATAATGAAATTTTTTTTCAAGGAACAATAACTTTAAAATTAATAAAACAAATAGAATGTAAAGATATAGAAATAGAATTATATTGTTTAGAAGGATATTCTTATTCATCAAATGATTTATTTTTTAAATCAATAAATTCAATTTGTAAAATTCCTTTAAATATAAAAAGTCAATTAAATATAAAAGAAAATTATATTTTTTTAAAACCAGATCATTATAATTTTGTATTTTCATTTAAAGTAAATTATAATTTTCAACCTTCATTTGAATATTATTCTGATATAAGTAGAGTAACTTTAAGATATATTTTCAAAGCAAAAGTTTTATTTAATGAATTTCAAAATGAACAAGATATTATTACAGAAACTTATTTTAAAATTAGATCAAATCAAATTGAAAATATTCATTCAGAAAGATTTTTTTCATGTAAAAATGTTTATAAATTAGGAACAACAAATCAAGGATTAAGTAAATGTATAGTATTTTTAAATAAAACAAATTATAAATTTAATGAAAAAATACCAATAACAATAAGAATAAATAATTCAAATTGTAAAATAAAAGCAACTTCAATTAAAATTACATTATGTCGTATTATAGAATATAAGAAAAATTCAAATGTTGTTGCAACAAAAATGGATAAATTTAATAGATATACTTTTAATATAAATGTAGAAAAAAGAAAAATTGGAATTTTTAGATATGAAATAGAATTAAAAGATAATGATTATAAATATATTAATAATGTAAATTTTTCAGATATTTATGGATTAAATAATGAATGGATAACATTTTTACCATCAATAAATGGAATAATAATAAATTGTAAATATAATATTAAAATATCACTTTATTATAATAGTTTTGTTGGTTTTAATAGTAGACCAAGAGTAATTATTCCAATTATTGTTACTCATGATTCAAAATTTATAAAAGGCTTTCCTGAACCTTTTGGAAATGATGATGAATTAAATGAAAATCAACAAAGTATTTATTTACAAAATAGTGGAATTGTTAATAATATTATTAATAAAGATAATAATAATTTAAATGTTAATAATGAAATTGTTGATAATAAAAAAAGTGTTGATAATAATAAAAATCAAGTTAATGTTAATAATAAAAATGATGTTAAGAAAGATAATAAAAATGATGAAAATAAAGGAATTATTTTAGGAAAAAATTATGGAGTTAGTGATTTGATTTTAGATGAAGATGATGATATACCTTTTGAAAAGCAAGAACATAATCAAATGAGAAGTAGTGTTAAGAATAATTATCCTATTGCTAATCCTAAAGATAATCAGAAAAATAATGAAAATAAGAAAGATAATAATAATCAATATTATAATAATTATCAAAATGAAAATAATAATAAATTTAATAATAATAGTAATTTCAATAATAATAGTAATTTCAATAATAATAATAGTAATTTCAATAATAATAGTAATTTCAATAATAATAATAGTAATTTCAATAATAATAGTAATTTCAATAATAATAATAGTAATTTCAATAATAATAATAGTAATTTCAATAATAATAGTAATTTCAATAATAATAATAGTAATTTCAATAATAATAGTAATTTCAATAATAATAATAGTAATTTCAATA
>JAEEGL017290823.1_pt1 | contig 10549 bp, 19 predicted proteins | sample 9134231 | NCBI WGS metagenome assembly JAEEGL01 (sample SAMN16246548, study PRJNA631951) | gut metagenome | biome: gut microbiome; feature: rumen; material: fiber-attached | host: Bos | place: Iran: Karaj | collected 2018-10
GTCTGTTGGTTGTCAAGTATGTGACAACATTAAATAAGGTGTCAAGTATGTGACAATCCTATCTTGCAAGTGACAATAAATCTTATTAGAGCTTGTGACAATATAAAGGGGTGTCAAGTATGTGACAACACCATAAAAAGTTTGTGATAATGTGGCAAATGACATTGTGTATTATATTTAATATAATTCTTAACCTTGAACTTCTATATTTATTTTAGAAAAGAAATAAGGAGGTATAAATTAATTTGAAAAAGATTGGTGCATTTTTAAAGTTATATTTATTTGCTATGTTCTTTTGTCTTGAATATCTATTCCAACTAATAATAGAGATTGGATATGCTCTATACCATTTATTCACGATGACACTTGAATATTCAAGAAAACTTGCTGTTATATTTTCCATATTGCTTATATATATAACCATGCTAGTACCCGAATATAATAAAACATATAAAAATGATATAAGCTTTGTTGAATATAATAAAATAACTTTCAATAAGATAATTGAAAATGGTGATTTATTATTTATTATAGGAATTATATTTATATTAGTTTTACTTATCTATTTTGCTCTTTGGATATTATATAGACCATTCTTAATGCTTGATAATTTACTTGTAGAAATAGATTATAAATTTAGCATGAAGATAAATTTAGATGATAAGAAACTTCTTGTGATGTTCGCAAAAGGTGATAGAGAAGACTTTGACGAAGACGAATTCTTTATATATAACTTCAAAAGAACCAAGAATTATTACTTAAATGCCATTGAAGGAGATGAAAAAGAAGCTTATATCCATCCAACTTATTTTAACGACAGCAAACCAATATTTAATATTTGATTAATTAAGGCACTATTTATTAGTGCCCTTTTTATTTGAATATATAATCTCATTTTTTCTTCAAGTTAATCTTCTATATTTATTTTAGAGAAAAATAAAGGAAGAAAGGAAGTGGAACATGACATTAACAACTTTTAATAAGTTAATGGAAGACTTAGGTGTAACTATATTCAAACCAAAGAAATACGATGAAGATTTTAAGATAGAATTTGGATGGCAAGAAGGTTCTTGTTATTTACCACATGAAGTTGAAAAACATGGGCTTATACTTTTTTCGTGGTATAAATACAACGATCATAAATATATTATAAAATTAAACTTTGCAGATGGATTTAAAAACCAGAGCGTAATGGTGGATAAAGAAGAAAGCGTATTAGGGGAATTAAAATCATTGTCGTTCCCAATAGAAGTGAGTGCTTAATGGAAGTAGGTAATTTAGCAAATGAGCCAAAGCGAATAACCATTGAGCTTAAAAATGGGGATGTAATTCATACAAAATGGTTTAAGGATAATTCCAAACCAATAAAAAGCAAAGTTAATATGACGCAAAGAGAGAAACAAGAAATTGAATTGCTAAAAGAAAAACACCATATATCGGATGAAGAAATAAAACAATGGTATATAGCAAGAAAAAGACAATGTGAAAAGATATATATATCAAATCATGCGTACAAGAGACTAAAAGAGCGAAATGGATGGAACAAGCATAGTGCCGATAGAATGATTGTCAAAGTCTATAAAAAAGGCATTGATTTAAAAGACGTTCCTTTTGAGTGTAGTCAATGGGCTATGGAAATTGGGAATAATCATTTGAATGGTGATATATATAAAATTTATGGTGATTCAATTTTTGTATTTGATAGAAAGACACTTATCACGGTACTTAATATACCAACGAAAATTATGAAGAAGTTACATAAGACAAAGAAACAAAAATAATAGAAAGGAATTTAAAAATGACTAAAATATCATTTTTCTTAATTTGCTTTATTATCATTGGCACAATGAGAGCAATAGCACTTTTATCTTTCAAATATAGTGATGACATACATAGATATAAAAAGCTATTTAAAAATGATTTAACATCTATCAAAGAATATTTGGATAAAAGAAAAGCTAAAAAGCAAATGCAAATTAAGGCTAGAAATAAGGGTTAATAAAAATGATTGATAAAGGCAAACTTTTATATATAGCTATTTGTTTAATAGGTATTATTTTTTCTTTTATCTTTAAGGATAAAGAGACAAAAGAAATTGTTATGAAGGTTACTGGTTCGCTTATAGCCTTAACATTTCTTATAAGGTTACAAGAAAAGAGAAATGAGAATAAATAGTCTTATTTTCTCTCACAAGAAAGGAATTATTATGCAAAACGAAGAAAAGTTTAAAGCACTTTTAGAGTATAAAGCACTTTTAGATGAATATATAGAACTTTTAAAAGAGTTTGTTGCACTTTTAAAAAGACACAAAACACTTCAAGAAGAATATATTGCACTCTTGAATTTTAGTTCGGAACTTGTAGGAACTTATAACGAAAATATTGATAAGATTAACGAAATGTCAACTAAAGCTTCTAAGAATGATGGGTTTGAAAGTCTGGAAGAACTTTACGAATATGTCAACAGATTAGAAAATTGTTTGAGTGATATTCAAAAAGTACTTAATAAAACAAAAGATGATTTTGTAGATCCACAAAATGACAAAGAAGATTCACACGAAGAAGAACCAATAGACTTAATGGAAATGATAGACTTTGACACTTACGATGAAAGTTCCAATAAAGACTTAGAGGAAGTTTCAGATGACGATGACATTGTATATTATGTTCAAAGCTCAGACATTAATGATGAAAGCCCTACTAAAGAAGTTGAGGAAAACAATCTAGCTAAAAATAATGCAGAAGAAGATGCAGCGTCTTATTTTAATTTAACAGAAGAAGATTTATAAGAAGAAAGGAATTTATATATGGGTTTAGAAGAAGCATTAAGTGTTATCAACGAAATGAGATATAACACACTAAATAAATATGATAAAGAAACAGATGTTTACGAGGGAGAAAGGTTGCAAAAAGAGATCATAGCTTTTGGTATTGCAGCTAAATCAATCATCAAGGAAAGAGATTTAAAGAAACTCATGGAAGGTTATAGTTTTTCGTAATTATGATTAAGCAAGATATAGATATTGGTAAATATGTGTATTTACCAGATAAACATAATAGAGTAATTGTTAAGGGTATGGTTTCAGGTAAGGACATGTTAGAGATTAATCTTGCGACTGTTCTTTACATTGAAGCCCAGGACTTAAAAGGCAACAAAATTTTTGACGTTGGCAAAATAACAGATACACCGATTTATCTTTTACATGAAGATTTTGAAGATGCTTGCCAAGTCTTAGAGAGTGTAATTCATATACAAGAGGGTTGTTAAGGCCCTCTTTGTTTCATGTGAAACACCCGTTCTAGTATACAAATAATACATAAGAGAAGGAAGGGAAAAATGCAAGAGATAACTGAATACAAAGAAACATTAAGAGATGAAGTCAAGAAAGCTTATAAAAAAAGGACACCTAAGTGAACCTTTCTTTTATATATCAGATATTCATATTGACGACAGATTAGTTGGCTTAGACCAAGATAAAAGAAAAGAAGTTTGTGATGACGCTTGTGATACAATCGTTAATTTTTTAAATAAGGGTAAAAAGCCTTATCTATTAATAGCTGGCGATATATGTTCCGATCCACGAGTTTATGAGCTTTTTATTTCTAGCTTAAAAATGAAAGTACCAAAAAATGTAATTACAATAATTACCTTAGGAAACCACGAAATGTATGATATGGAGTTTAGAGCTAAGAAATTAAACTATGAAGAAATAAAAACTATATATAAAAACATAATAGAGGATGCAGGCTTTATTTTCTTACAAAACGAAATTTATTATAAAGACAAGAAAAATAGAGTACAAATTATCGAAGAAGATAAACTAAAGCGATTATCAGCTAAAGCCCTTGCTAAGAAATTAGACGGTGCTTACGACATTATTCTTGGCAGTTTAGGTTTCGCATCAAGGTCAAAAGAATTTAGTGCCACTAGAGGTATCTATTATGATTTAGAAATCATTGATGTAGAAAAAGAGAAAAAGCTTTGCAAGGAATTTAGAAGTGTATATAAAAAGTTTATCAAGGCTACAGAAAACAAAATAGCTATTATTATGACGCATATAAGCATGATTGATTGGCTAGGCAAAGAAAAATATAAAAATAAAAAGATATATATAAGCGGTCACACATATAGAAACAGAAGCTTATTTAAAAATAATGCTTGCGTTTTTGAAGATAACCAAATCGGCCATGTGGGTGAATATAAATTAAATGTCTTTGCTTACACAAACAAAGGCATCGTTTATAAGGCAAGGCCTGTTTAATATTAAATACTCATTAAGTGCCAATAAAAGGAGAACATTATGTTATTAGAAAAGCTAAAGAGAAAGTTTAACGCTTCAAAAATTGATCCAACCACGAAGACTATTATTTGGTGGTTGAACATACATGAAAATACTATTTCGAATAAAAGAGTAGAAGAATTTAAAAAACATCATAAAAACGGGGAATTAACAAAATCCGAAATAGAAACAGTAAAAACACTTATCTTAAAGAACATTTATAAACGTAATAAGGTAGGCTATGTAACATCTTCTGATTTATGCTTACTTTATGCTTTGAATTTTGAAAAAGAAGCACTAAGAAGTTTTTTGCCTAATATATATTTTTTAGGCGATATAGACGATTTTACATTTAGGTTAATTGGCTTGAAAAGAGAGGAAATAGAATATTTGCACGGCCTTCAAAAAGAAGTAAAAACAATTAGCCCAGATGTAAGTTTTTCTAAAGCACATGAAATATTAGTTGAACTAGATGAAGAACTAACTAATTTTAAAGAAAAAAATATGCAGAAAGGAAGTATTTAATCTTTGGAAAAGATATGTACTATAATAGGGTTATCTCTTATCGTATTTATGTTTGTTCTAAAAACTATTAAGATATATATAAATGTAGAAAAGAATAACGCAAAAGAAGCTTTCAATCAGTTATCCCATATATTTTTATTGGGTGCAACAGCTTGTATGTTTATAATGGCGTATATGTTATTGGGCGATTTGTAATTTTATATATAGCTTTAAGAAACATATTTTGCCTTCTATATTTGTTTAGAACGAATAAAAAGTATAACCAATAAAGATTTAAAGTGATTATGGAAAATATAAAGATTTATGCAAGAAGTTACTATCATGGCAAAAATGTAAGAACAATATGTCACTTAGTTAAAAGCGATTCAACTTTTAAAAAAGAAAAAGGCATTTTATTAATTGCAAACGATATTGTATCCAGAGGAATAATTAATAGTAATGATATATTAATACCTTCCCCACAGCACAATGGTTTTTCTATTTATACAAAAGAGATTGCCGAAATAATAAGCAATCAAACAGATGCAAAAATTTGTGATATATTAAAATGTGTTCCACATATATCTCTTTATGAACAAAAGAAATTGAAAAAAGAACCAAAAATAGAGTTGTATGTAGATGGAGAAGTTACTAAAGGTTGTAGGTATTTCTTCTTGGATAACATTATAGCGACAGGCAAGACATATATAGAAGCAAGAAAGATTTTAAAAATAAGTCTCTTGCCACTTGTTTATGCGGTAGACGATACTAAAGCAAATGAGCTTGCAGCTAATGGCTTAATTCCATATATAATAAATGATGGAGAGGACAAAATATGAATAACATGAATAATATAAATAATATGAATGATACAGATGATACAAATAATATGAATAATACAAATAAGCTATTTAAAATAACTAAAGAAGGTCTATTAATAAATACGACTAATCGAAGTTATAAAGAGCTTCAAAAAGAAGTCGATATGAAAACCAAAAAGGCTATAGACGAATATAAAGATGAGAATATCAAAGGCTCAGTAGATTATGCCAGGATACATCAAGACGCTATAAACGGAATGGTTCTTATTTATACATCTACTGCTATTTTAAGTATTTATAGCGCAATAACTTTAATAATGGGGCAATTGACTAATAATTTAAGTCTATCAAAGATATTGTTAGTTTTATCAATTCTCATTATTTTTCGCATTATTTTAGAGCTTGCTTTTGAAACAGTAATTATATATAAAAATGAAGACCGATATAACGCCATTAGAAAAATCAGAGAAAAATATAATACCAAGAAAACTGGTCTAAAAGCTATTAGTTTTCTTTCTAAGAAACTTTCAGAAGAATATGCTTTTAAATATTTTTGCGATAATTTCGTTGATGGAGACATCACACTAAACGAATTAACGGAAATCGTATTTAGTTCACAAGACGAAGAAAGTGAAGAAGGAACTTAGTTATTTTTTTTCTTCTATATTTATATTAAATCTTATATATAAAAGGAGTAATAGCATGAAGAAAAATGTAGAATTCAAAAACATGGATACATTCAAGACAAATACTTTTGTGACAGTAACAGCAGAAATTGACAAGGAAATTGTTACAGAAATCTTCAAAGAAGAAGGAGCAACACCTAAAAACGATAATTTAGAGCCTGATGACTCTTATATCGTTGGAGAAATCCAATTCAATTTCGATGTTGAAACTAATGAACTTTGCGAAATCCTCTTATTCCCGTCTTATAATGATGAAAACGGAGGTATTGTAAATGGAGATTTCATTAATGTCTCTGACCTGTTTGCTGATCGTGAAAATGAAGTCAGAAAAATGCTTTAAATAAGCGATAAACAGCCCTATCTTATATGAGTGGGGTTGTTTTTTTTGGAAAAGCAAAAGCTACGGACGGTGGAGCGTTTATCGACTTAGACACGGGTTCTTTTAATGTACTCTGGGAGGGTATTGAAAAGCAGGACTCTTGATAATAATTTGGAAAGAAAAGAAATGCTTATTTAGAGCTAACAGAAAATGCAAAACAAACTATTATTGAATTTTACGAAGCTATTGAATTATAAAGCTAATCATTTTTAAAAAAGAAAATGCCATTTTTATACAATGTCATTAAATTAAAGAACTAGGGTAGATATTTTGCCTTGGTTCTTTTTTATAATAAAAAATGCGAAAATTTAAAACCATTCTTCTATATTTATTGTAAAAGGACTTTCGAAAATAAGAAAGTCTAAATAGAAATAATTTAGGAAGAAGAAAAGGAAAAATTTATGTTAAGTTATGTAATTTATTATGGAATATATCTAATAAGCGTTCTTGTAGGTTTTTTATTAGGTATTTGGGTGAATAAGGACATCTTTAAGTTTAAACAATTTCCCTTTTATCTATTATTAACATTCCCACTAACAAGCAAATATTGGCTAATTGCTGTTATTTTAGGGCTAAGTGTTAATGCTGCTTATTGTGATGTCAAAAACAAATGCGAAGTGTATGATATATGGTTCTACCTATCAAGTTTAATCACAATAATCGCAGGCTTAATATCAATAAAGACAATATTAATTAATATCCCATTAGGCGTTGGATCATATATAATTATTGGTATTGCAATTTTTATATTTAGATTATTAATCGGTGGCTCTGATATTATGTATATATCAAATTTTGCTATTGCCTGCTTTATTTTAAAAATACCAGCAATCATAATTTTATTCATACTTTTTGGGGCATCTTTAATTCAGATGATAGTGCAAGTTATATATTGCAAGGTAAAGAAAATAAAATTAACAAAAAGAGCTTTATTACCATTCTTACCAGCATTGGTATCAGCAAGTAGTTTAGGACTCTTTTTATATATGATAATTCAAACAAGTTTTATTTAAGATTAAGGGCTAAAATAGCCCTTTTTTCTTTGTCTAGCTTTTTATTCTTCTATATTTATTACAGAGATACATCATACAAAAGAAGAAAGGATGGTTAGAAATTAATGAAAAAAATACTCAATAATAAAATTTTAAAGTTTGCAATCCCCTCTATAATGGGTTTGATTATACTTGTTGGTATTTTTCTTTTCGTTAAAAGAGCTGCTACTAGTAATAATTTAGGACTTGATTTTAAGTCAGAGACTATTACAGAGGATATTATCAATTCAACTTATCTTGTTAAAAAGACAGATAAGAAAATAGTTGCAGCAACATTTGATAGTCAGGAAGAATATGAAAAAGAATGTGCAAAATACGGTACACCGCTTTTAATCGGTGAAACCACTATGGAGGATGGTTCTATAAGTGAGTTTACAGAAGTGGAAATCTTACAGCTTGGTATATATAACTCTAAAACAAAGGAAACTGATTATATTGAAGTTTACGCCAAAGGAACACTTAATGAAGAAGGACTAGTCCAGAGTTACGCTTTTAATAACGATGAAGACTACGAGTCTTACGATGAATATAATAAATCTAATTATTATGTTGATGATGACGGGAACGAATATTACCCAGTAATGAATATGAATAATGGTTGTGTATTTTCAGAAAAGTTATATAGAGCTTTAAGAAAGAATAAATATGATTTGCACAAATTAAATGAATACCTAGATAGTAATGACAAGAATTTATTTTTTGATAATACATTGAATATCGCAAATACCACAAATTTCTTAGGAGAAAACAAAGATGATTAGTAATTGGCTTATAGTAGATATATATACAATATTAATTCTTGTATGTATTGCTTGGTTTTCTCGTAAAAAAGAGATTGCTAAAAATGACAGAGGTAAGTTATTCAGCCTTTTAATTATCTCAACACTTGTATTGCTTGTAGGTGATATATTTAGGAATCATACTCCAAATAGCAATATAGCAAAGTTTGTATATATTCTTGGTAACTTTATTACATACATATATGGACCATTTGTTTTTCTTATCATGTACAAATACCTAAACAGTTGGCTTAAAAGGAACGTAAAAAGAGATAGAATATGGACTTCATTTTTTACGGCATACATATTAATCAACATGCTATTTGTAATAGAGTCATTTAGATCAGGATTAGTAGACCAGTACACTACATATTCTAAATTAACTCTAATCATAAGAGCTATATTCTATGCTATGTTACAGCTATATATAACTTTCTATCGAGAAGAAATGAAATCGTCATATAGAAATACAATTATGGGCTTTTTAGCTTTTCCATTTATCTTTACATTAATTCAGCTTGGCTCTGGTAACATTCCAACAGAATATATGGGGCTTGCGATAGTTTATCTTATGCTTATGATGAATATTCAAAGAAAAGATATGAATGAAGATGCCTTAACAGGTGCTACAAATCGAAGAATGTTTAACATAGAAATTGAAGACAGGATAGAAAATGCTCGAAAAGGTATTCTGTTTAGTGCCTTTATGGTAGACATTGACCTTTTCAAAAAAATAAACGACAATTACGGACATGATTATGGCGATAAGGTATTGAAAGATGTTTCTCATATATTACAAAGGTCTTTCAGACCGCAAGATGTTGTTGCAAGGTATGGTGGAGATGAGTTCTGCATTTTAACTGATGTAACAGATGAAAAAATACTTGAACGTATGAAAACTAGAATCAATCAAAGAATGGAAGCGATTAACAAAATAAATTCTAAAGGACCACAAGTTAGCTTATCAATTGGCTATGCTGTGTATGATGATAAAGAATTAAATGCTATTGATTTCATCCATAAGATTGATGAGAAAATGTATAAACAAAAAGAAGAAAACCATAACATTTTAAAAGAAACAGCGACAACTATTTGGAATGAATAGAGGTAAAAGCATGAAAGTTAGAATGAGTATAAGTGAATTTATAGACGTTATAAATGGTTTTACCAGATACCTAGACTTAAATAGTTATGTTGGTGAAGCTAGACTTGAAAATGAAAAAATCGAATATTATAAAATATTAGATAGCTCATATATAGACGAGCCAGACAAAATGATTTCAGGAGAAGGAATTGACAAGAGAGCTATGGTAACATTTGAACTATCAAGAGCATACAAAACATTTATAAAAAATGTTAAGACTTATGCGAATGAGAACACTAAGCCCTTTGACTTTTCCCTGCACTTCTTAAAACAAGAACAAAGATTAAAAGAACACAAAAAAGAGGACTTTAGAGCTTCAAGGTATTTAAACCAAACCGAGATTTATTCTCCAATGAAAATAAGAAACTTGCGAAAAGAGTATAATTTAACTCGTTCAGACCTTGCTAGATTTCTTGGTGTTTCTACAAAAACAATTATCAACTGGGAAACGGCTGCTATAAAACCTCACGGTAGTGCTATCAGACTTATGCAGATGATAGAATTAAAGCCGAGTATACTAAAGGAATTCCCATTTCTAAAGAAAAAATAGTATGCAAGATATGTAGAGATTGTTTTACAGCGTGACATAATTATGCTACACTATACTTACATATAGGAGGTGTTATCTATGCCGATAATTTTACCGATTAGAGATTTAAGAGATACAAGTAAAGTATCAGAATTAGCACACAAGAATAGAGAACCAATTCATTTCACAAAGAACGGGTATAGTGATCTTGTAGTAATGAGTTCGGAATATTATGACTGGTTTGTTAGAGAAAATCGTATCGACCAGGCGATTTTTGAGGCAGAACAGGAATTTGCAGAAACAGGAGAAGCTGTTGATGCCGAAGTAGCTTTTTCGGAATTGGAGAAAAAGTATTTTGGATAAATATACAGTTAAA
>JAEEGL017352129.1_pt1 | contig 10549 bp, 8 predicted proteins | sample 9134231 | NCBI WGS metagenome assembly JAEEGL01 (sample SAMN16246548, study PRJNA631951) | gut metagenome | biome: gut microbiome; feature: rumen; material: fiber-attached | host: Bos | place: Iran: Karaj | collected 2018-10
AACCTCCTTCGTATTTATCAGGAGTACTTCCTTGTTTCCAACGCAGCGCAGCTTATCTTAAGAGAGCAGAAAGAGCGCCAGTACGATCTCCACGAGCTTCATAAGCATGCGGTCATCCAGATCAATGACACTCATCCGACCATGATCATACCTGAGCTTGTCAGGATCCTGGTTGAGGATAAGGCCTTCAACATTGACGACGCCATCGATGTTGTGAGCAAGACCTGCGCATACACAAACCACACTATCCTGGCTGAGGCTCTTGAGACATGGCCTCTGGAGTACCTTGAGAAGGTGGTTCCACAGCTTGTTCCTTATATTAAGGAGCTGGACAAGAGAATCCGCGCTAAGGTAAAGAACTCCAAGGTTCAGATCATCGATAAGCAGAAGAAAGTCCACATGGCTTTCATCGACATACATTACGGCTTCTCTGTAAACGGAGTAGCAGCTATTCATACCGATATTCTCAAGGATTCTGAGCTTCACGATTTCTACAAGCTCTATCCGGAGAAGTTCAACAATAAGACCAACGGCATCACCTTCAGAAGATGGCTTCTTTCCTGCAACCATCCTCTGGCAGATTTCCTGACAGACACCATCGGTGCAGGCTACAAGAAGGATGCAGATAAGCTTGAGAAGCTCCTTGACCATATCGAGGATCAGGAAGTTCTTGATAAGCTTGAGAGCATCAAGATGACCAAGAAGAAAGAGCTGGCTGCTTACCTCAAGGAGCATGAGAATGTTGAGGTTGACCCTGATTCCATCTTTGACATCCAGGTAAAGAGACTTCACGAGTACAAGAGACAGCAGATGAATGCCCTCTACATCATCCATAAGTATCTGGAGATCAAGGGCGGCAAGAAGCCTGTAAGACCTCTTACCTTCATCTTTGGCGCCAAGGCAGCTCCTGCCTATGTTATTGCAAAAGACATCATTCACCTCCTTCTGGTGCTCCAGGAGATCATCAATAACGATCCTGACGTAAATCAGTACATGAAGGTGGTCATGGTTGAGAACTACAACGTAAGCTACGCAGAGAAGCTCATTCCTGCCTGTGATGTATCAGAGCAGATCTCTCTTGCATCAAAAGAGGCTTCCGGTACAAGTAACATGAAGTTCATGCTTAACGGCGCAATAACTCTCGGAACTGACGACGGAGCAAATGTTGAGATCCATGAGCTGGTTGGAGATGACAACATCTATATCTTCGGTATCAGCGCTGATGAGGTCATTAAGCACTACAAGAAAGCTGACTACGTATCAAAGGACTATTATAAGAAGAGCAAGGTCATCAAAGAGGCTGTTGACTTCATTGTAAGCAAGGAGTGCCTGAAGGTCGGACACAAGGAGAACTTAAAGCGTCTTCACGACGAGCTTCTTAATAAGGACTGGTTCATGACTCTCATCGACCTTGAGAGCTATATCGCGAAGAAGGACGAGATCTTTGCAGATTACGAGAACCGCGACAAGTGGAAGAGAATGATGCTCACAAACATTGCAAAGGCAGGCTACTTCTCATCCGACAGAACCATCCAGGAATACAACAGGGATATTTGGCACTTAAGTTAATATAGGGATTCAAAGCCACACACTGCAAACATAAAGCGGTGTGTGGCTTTTCATTTTCAGACGTTGTATAATAAAATTGCAATTATGGTTTTTCAACAAAACGATGCCTACACATGAAGGAAGGTACATCCATGGCAGATAAGTTCTACGATACCGGTACGAATGGCGTAATCCCGGGCGGTCTACCCGGAGGCTTTTTTATCTATGAAGCAACACCGGAAGAAAAGATCATTTTTGCGGGCCCCAACGTCCTGGAACTCTATGGCTGCGAGACCATGGAGGAGTTTCTCGAGCACACAAAGGGCTCTTTTAAAGGCATGGTCCATCCTGATGATCTGAGCAAGATTGAGAATCAGATCAGTGCCCAGACGGTGATGGGGAATCTGAAACATGATTACGTCCGCTTCCGCATCATCACAAAACAGGGCGAGGAACGTTATGTGGAAGATTTCGGACATCTTTTGCATTCGGCGGATGGATCAAGCTATTACTATGTCTATGTCGTGGATGTTGACCAGAACGAGTATCTTAATTCCAGCAGAAATTCTTATGCCGAGGCGGAGATCCTCTATGGACAGCGCGAGACGGATGGTCTCACGGGCCTTTTGAACATGTCTTTCTTCTATCAGAATGTTCAGAGCCATCTTATGTCCCAGGACAGCTGGCGCGAGGAAATAGCCTTTATTCATTTTGATATCCCGAATTTCAAGCTTTTCAATGAAAAAAATGGTTTTGTTCTCGGAGACGAGCTTCTTTGTGATGTGGGAAATGCCATCAGAGAGGGCTTTAACGGGGATTATGTGGCAAGATTCTCGGATGATCACTTCGTGGTTTGTGCCAGAGGAAAAAAAGAAGAGATCGAGCAGAAGGTTGAAGATGTTTATAAAAGAGTCCTTCAGAATGAGGATCTGAATAAACGTGTGAGGCTCAAGGCCGGAATCTATTATCTGGACGACAGAAGAGCCGAGATCGGCCTTGCCTGCGATCACGCCCGCCTTGCCTGCAACAGTATAAAGAACAGACATGATCTGAATTACTGTGTTTATGACGAGATGCTAAGAGAATCCATGAGAAAGCAGCAGTATGTCATAGACCACATTGATGAAGCGATTGAAAAGGAGTACATAAAGATCTTTTACCAGCCTGTGATCAGGGTCAGGACCGGAGAGATCTGCGGGTACGAAGCGCTGGTGCGCTGGATCGATCCCAAGTTTGGAATGCTGTCTCCGGGAGATTTTATCGGTACTCTGGAGCAGTTCCACCTGATACATCTTCTGGACACTTTTGTGATCCGCAAGGTCTGCGAGGACTTTGTAAGGCTTCGGGATGAGGGAAAAGACCTTGTTCCTATCTCTATAAATATTTCAAGACTTGACTTCGAACTGTGTGACATATTCGATCTGGTGGAAAGAACCCGGGAAAAATACGATGTTCCAAGGAAAATGCTGGATCTTGAGATAACAGAGAGCGCTCTTAATATGAACGCAGGCTATATCAAAGCGCAGTGCACAAAGATGCGTAAGCTCGGCTATCACATCTGGATCGACGACTTTGGTTCGGGTTATTCTTCATTAAATACCATAATAGAGTACAGCTTTGATGTTCTTAAGATGGATATGGTATTCCTTAAGGGACTTGATACGAACCAGAAAACCGGAAAGATCATGACATATATCGTTGAGGGAGCCAAGGCAATGGGCGTATCGCCGCTCTGCGAGGGCGTTGAGACTGAGATCCATTACAAGTTCCTGGACATTATCGGCTGCGAGAGAGCGCAGGGATTTTACTTTGGAAAGCCCATGCCCATGGATGAATCCCGGGAAATGACCATGGCCAAGGGAATGAAGTGGGAAAAACGAGAAAGAAATTATGATACAGATGCATAAATAATTATTTATGTCTATTTTGTGTCTCGTGTACTATTTCCCGTAAATATTTCCAAATTAGATGAGATTTGGTCATTTTGCACTATATTTTCTTGTGAATGTTGTGCAAAGGCTTGTATTAAGGGCTTTACAGCTGCCAAGACGCAAAAAGCCGTTATATTGTGACTAGAAGGGATGCGAAGCATCTCAAAATGTGACCAAGGGCCGGAAAATCCGATGGGCACTGACTTAACAGGCATTTAGTGCAAAATGGAAAGAACTAAATACCGATAACTAGTTCACATTGTGCAAAGTGATAAAAATTCAAAATAATAAAAAAAAGGTACTTGCAAGTTAACTATTATGTCGTATAATAATAATAGTTTCGGACTTTAAAGGATAGCTACCTGTCCGAATGACAAATCCAACATAATTATGAAGGGAGAAAGAAAGTTATGAACACAAAGTTGGTAAAGAGAATGCTTGCAGCTACTCTTGCAGCAACATTTATGTTTGCTACAGTAGTTACAGCAGGTGCAACAACACAGTCAAGTGGAGGATCATCAAGCGGAAGCAGCAGCACACCAGCTCCTGCTAGCATCGCAGCAGAGACAAGCACAATTTCTGTTGGTGGCGCAGTTATCAAGACTCAGCTTCCTGGATCTTACTACATTCCTGCATCATCAGCTATCGCTGGTGTAGCTATCAGACAGTCTGCAGCTACAATCAGAGCAGCTCTTGGTCTTGCTGGAAACCAGACTCCTTACGTTAGAGCTTTCGAGATCACATCAGCAAAGAGCCCTGCAGCTTGGGCAAGCTTCCAGGCAGCAGCTAACGGACTTGGTGCAGTTGTACTTGGCGCTGTAAACATCGACCTTGGTGCTATGACAGGTGGAAAGTTCTCATCACTTCCTGCTACAGCACAGGTTCCTACAACTATCGGTGTTAAGAATGCTAACGGCAGAACACTTGCAGTTGTTAAGGTTCTTCCTGGCGGAGCAACAGAGATCCTTCAGGATACAGATGACAACCCTAACACAGTTACATTCAATATCGGTGGTGGACTTGCAGCATATGCAGTAATCGCATACTAATGTCTGTAACAACTAAAGAAAAAAGTAAGGAGCAGTCCCATAAAGACTGCTTCTTATTTTTTAAGAAAAACATATTTTTGATTTTGGGGATGAGTATAGCTGCGGCTATATGCATGTATGGAATTTTAGGTATTTTTGGGTTTTCTGCTTTCCCGGACGAGTTCGGATACTGGGCGCCAGCTGCGGCGATACTGGGGTATGACTGGTCTGAGATCACAGGTCTGGGATCATATTATTCTTATGGATACAGTATTTTACTGCTCCCAATCCTTTTCTTATTCCATGGATGCGTTGCAACATACAGAGCTGCTGTAATACTCAATCTTTTGATGCAATGCGCAGCTATTTTTCTGGTCTATCTTATCCTTGAGGAATTGTTTCCTAAGGAGACAAAGGCTGTCAGAAGCATAATTGCTACCATTGCGGTTCTTTATCCCGCCTGGGCTTTCTATGTAAAGACCACCATGGCAGAGGGACTACTTAATTTTGCCCTTATTCTTTCAGTGTATCTTATGCTGAGATTCTTAAAGAAACCCGGCATAGTTATAGGGGTGCTTAATGCGGTAGTTCTGGTTTATCTGTATCTCGTTCATATGAGATGTGTGGGTACTATAGGTGCCGGTGCAATAACGCTTATTTTATGGATGCTTTCTATCAGAAAGGAAAGCAAACTTAAGGCAGGAAAGAGCTGGCTGTTGATAATTGGTCTGGTCCTGCTTTTTGGAATCACTTTTTTACTAAAAGATAAAGTAATTTCGGTTATCTATCGGAATACTTCAGATGATGTTTTGTCCTGGAATGATTATTCCGGTATTATGTTCAGAATAAGTCAGATACTTAGCCTTAAGGGCATTGGTTATCTGATCAAGGATATTTGCGGTAAGCTCCTTTACATGGGACTTGCCACCTATGGAATTGCATATTTTGGGATTGTGGGTTGTGCCAGAAATGGATTCTCTTCATTAAAGAAAATAAGAGAAAAGAATGCTTCCTACAGGGATTTCCTTTGGATATATATTTTATTAGTTGTAGCTTTTCAGTTTGTTGTTGCTCTGATATACTTAAATGGTGCGTCTTCACCTAATGTGGACAGACTGGACAATTTCCTTCATGGAAGGTACATAGATTTCTTTTTGCCAATCCTATTCTTTGTGGGGTGCGAGGAAATGCTCAGGGGTAAAAAGATATTTCTTGTATTTGAAGGTACATTTCTTTTGTACCTTATCTTTTCCATGGTAGGTGTTCATGTAATTAACACCAATGCTGTTCATCTGAGAAATGCGCATGGTTTCACCATGATAGGAATGAGCTATTTTCTCAAGGCACCTCTGACGGACACACTGGATTACTACTACAAAGAAGTGATCTTCTCGGTTCTTTTGACATTATTTGTGGATGTTATTGTGATTCTGGCGAGGCTGACCAGGCAGGATGTACTTATTTCTTTTATCCTGTTGGTTCAGGCTATGCTGGGAATCCAGGCGAGCAGCCACTATGTCTTTGCAAACCAGTCGTATATCCTGGATGATATTCTTGTTGCGGAGAAGCTTGGGGAGATTTCCAAAGAGTACCCTGATAAGCAGGTTGTTCACATATTCGAGGGGGATGTGCCCTATATCGAGCTTGTGCAGTTTGAGAACAGGGATATGAAGATATGGGTAGTTAATTCTGAGCATGATGATGTGAATATCACGGACTATCTGAGTGATGATGTCATTCTGGTAGTACCGGAAGAGCAGGAGTACAAGCCTGTCTTACAGGACTTTTATTCAGAAAAATGGGAAGTGGGGCATTTGCACTACTACTATAACCCGTAAAAAGAGGATTAGTAATGTTAAAAGAGATCAGTAAAATTTTTAAGAAACTTTCACTAGGAATTGCAGTATTTGCCTGCGTTTTCAGTCTTGCTGCACCTTCAATCACAGCGGCTGCATCTGAAGAATTGTCAGGACCAGTCGACGGAGCGGTAATATCAGGTCAGGTTGTAACTGTATCCGCGGCAGCACAGGCTTTCAGGGATAAAGATGCTTCGGGAGAAGCTGCAGTGTCTTTTAATGCCGGGGATTCAATTTTCCTTACCGGTGAAGACGGAGATTTTCTCACTATCTTCTATAAGGGCGAGACATTGTATATTCCTAAGGACAGTGTAAATACTGCGGATATTCAGTCATCTCAGCAGGAGGCTGAGAAACTGGCTTCTGAGGTTCAGGAAGAAATAGAGGCTCAGTCAAAAGAGGATGAGGCCTTTATTAATACCTATTACAAGATGAACAAGAGCCAGAGAAATGCAAGAATATGGTTTGGAATCATAGTTTTCCTTGTTGCACTCATTGTTGCTGTATCTGTATTTATTGCCGTTAGAAACAGCAGGAAAGAAGACCCTGAAAGTTCAGATTCTGATGATATAGAAGATCTTGATCAGGATGAGGATTTGGAAGATAAGGATTACGACGAAGAAGAGCTGTCTGATGATGATTCTTATGAGGATTCAGAAGATAAAGAATAAATCCAAGGAAGAGACCGGGGAATGAAACTGATTATCCAGATTCCGTGCTATAACGAAGAGGGTACCTTAAAGAAGACCCTTGACGATCTGCCAAGACAAATAGACGGGATAGACGAAATAGAATATCTCATAATCGACGACGGCAGCAAGGATAATACCATTCAGGTTGCCAAGGACTGGGGCGTTGACCACATTGTCAGGTTTACAAGAAATAAAGGCCTGGCTAAGGGCTTTATGGCAGGAATCGATGTGGCTCTGGAAAATGGTGCCGATATTATCGTCAACACCGATGCGGACAACCAGTACTGTGGTAAAGATATTGCCAAGCTGGTAAAGCCAATCGTTGACAAGCAGGCTGACATTGTGGTTGGCGAAAGACCTATCGACAAGACAGAGGATTTCACCTGGCTTAAGAAAAAGCTTCAAAGGCTTGGAAGCTGGGCGGTAAGAATGGCTTCGGATACTGATATTCCCGATGCACCCAGTGGCTTCAGGGCTCTTTCAAGAGAAGCTGCGCTCCGTCTCAATGTAGTCAATGAATATACCTATACTTTAGAGACTATTGTTCAGGCAGGAAGAGAGAACATTCCTATTGTGAGCGTGCCGATTGATACCAACATGGCCATGAGACCAAGCCGTCTGGCAAAGTCCATGTTTGCCTATGTAAGGACTTCGATGCTCACGATACTCAGGGCATATCTGGTGTATATGCCACTTAAAGCATTTTTGTTTATTTCTATTTTCCCGTTTATTCCGGGACTGATCATTGGGATAAGATTTCTTTATTATTTCTTTACTGTCGGCGGAGCAGGACATATTCAGTCACTGATCTTTGGCTGTACTCTGATCATTATCAGTTTTGTCTGTGTAATGATAGGGCTTTTGGGTGATACCATAAGAGCCAACAGAAAGATCCTGCAGGACGTTCAATATCATACGAGGAAGCAGCACTATGATGGAGTCACGCTTTCAAAGCCTGATACGAGGGAAAAAGGTCGTATTTATTACCGTTAAAAACAAAGATTATATAAGAGTAACTCAGGTCAAGAGGCTCCTTGAAAAGGAGGCCTCTTCCTTTACTATATTCACATCCGAGAAGGGTAATCCCATTACCAGGGCTTTAGACCTTCGACGCCGTATCCCTAAAATGGATTTCTCTGATGCCGACGTGATCATTCTGGGATTCCTTCCTCAGCTTATTATTGGGAAGGTGCTGGACATTATTGGAAGAAGGGGAGATGTTTCTGCTTCAAAGGAGTCTGCTGGCGGAGGATCCGGCAAGCAGATTCTTGTATCAGACATGTTCCTGTCTCTCTATGACACAGTGATTCTAGATCGTAAGCTGGCTGCTGATGGTTATCCTATAGCTCTTATCCTAAGAAAGTTGGACAAAAGAGTTATAGAGAACTCGGACCTTGTACTTACAGATACAAAAGCAAATGCAAGTTTCCTTGCAAATACTTATGGCGCATCTGCAGAGAAATTCGAGACATTGTACCTGGAGGCGGATTCGGAGCTTTATGATGCTGCAAGATATGCTTCAGGTGTCACTGATGAAGTAGATGTGGAGAAGGTTGTCGAGGAAATCAGCTCCTATGGAATTAAGGATAAAGAGGGTAATACTGAGGGCAGAGAAAAAGGTACCTTAGACAGACCGTTTAAAGTGCTTTACTTTGGAACCGGGCTTCCGCTGCAGGGAACTGATACAGTGCTTGATGCCTTCAACATTGCTGCAGGGGATAAGATAAAGTGCACCTATGTGGGTGGCCTTAATGGTGTTAAGAGCAGCATTTCCAAGAATGCAACTATCAATCCGAATATAGAGATCATAAACTGGCTGTCCCAGAAAGAGCTTGCTAAAAAGATAGCTGAGGCGGATCTTTGTGTGGCAGGGCATTTTAACCTCTATATTGATAAGGCTGCAAGGACAATCCCCGGGAAGGCTTATATCTACGAGGCAATGGGAAAGCCGATGATACTTGGAGATACTAAGGCAAATCATGAGCTCTTTACTCCGGATGAAAAGCATATATTTGTAAAGAGGGGAAATTCAAAGGAGCTTGCGAAGGCGATTCTTAGAGCTTGTGGAAGTGCAGAATGATGAACATGCAGGAGAATATAAAAGTTTCGGCGATAGTGCCTGTATATAATGCGAAGGATTATCTTGGGAGGTTCATGACGAGCCTCCTTAATCAGTCTATGCCATCTGAGGAGATGGAGATAATTCTGGTGGACGATGGCTCGAAGGATAATTCAGGAGAGCTTTGCGATGAGTTTGCAAAGGAGCATTCCTTTGTGAAGGTGATCCATCAGGAGAATGCAGGCCCGGCTGCTGCAAGAAATGCAGGGCTTGAAGCTGCTGTTGGAACCTATGTGGCTTTTATCGATCCTGATGACCTGATCGATGAAAAATACATGGAAGTTGCCTATGCACAGGCAGTGCACTTTGGTGCAGACATAGTTCTTTTTGATGCTTACAGGGAGAAAAAAAACGGAGACGAGCTCATTAGGGAGAACTGGGGGCATGCCAAGTACAGCTTCAACACCTCTGACGCGGCAGAAATCCGCTCCATGCAGAGGCAGATTCTTTATCCATATATGGCTGCCAGGGTGGGCGATATGATCTTTGACAGTTCAGTGCCTCTTGCTGCGCCCTGGGATAAGCTATACTCACGTAGATTTCTTATAGACAATGACCTGAAATTCCCAAGTGAGCTTCGCGTCCTGGATGATATGTGCTTTAATTTCAAGGCCTTCGGGGCTGCCGGAAAAGTGTCCTATATCCCGACGTTTCTCTATCACTACATGGTTGAGGAAAAGTCCATAACCAACAGCTACCGCAGCGACCGCGTTCAGCAGGACGTACAGGTCTTTGAGTACCTTAAAAATGCCATAAACGAGATGGGACTTGATAAGGCTGAGGCTTCACGTTTCAGGCAGGCACTCTACGCCCGTATCATCAAGAGCTTTGCAATCAGCTTAAGGCTCTATTTCTTCAATCCCAAGAACACCTCTTCAAAGGCGGAGGTTGACCGTGAACTCAGATCCTGTATGGATTCCATGCCATACAAACTTGCCTTTAAGGGAATTAAACTCTTCGGACTGGAACCAAAGCTTATGGCAGTTACGATTGCCTGCAGACTAAGGAGTCCTGGGATGCTAAGGGTGCTGTTCGGGTTGCAGTATAGGTGAGTTAGCGACATCATCCCCCAACATTAATCCCCAATATACGTAAAGTATGTTATAATACTTTAGCACAATTTACATTTTTGTTGGGGTGTGTAGTTGTGTCAGCACGACAGATTGGTTGGGAGATTATAAGCCCGGTGGCAATAAGCGTGGGTTTTTCATATGAGCCGGAGGCATGGCGAGGTAGAGAGTAGGAGGAAGGATATCCTCTTGTTTGTGTACCTCGCTATTATTATTTGTTCAATAGATGGTGATAAAAATGGGGGAGACAGTACAGGTTGCATTTGCGACCAATAAGCGCTTTTGGAAATATACAGGTATTGCTA
>JAEEGL011656565.1_pt1 | contig 10548 bp, 13 predicted proteins | sample 9134231 | NCBI WGS metagenome assembly JAEEGL01 (sample SAMN16246548, study PRJNA631951) | gut metagenome | biome: gut microbiome; feature: rumen; material: fiber-attached | host: Bos | place: Iran: Karaj | collected 2018-10
CCCCGAGGACAGCGATTTTTGCGAAGCAGAGCTTGCCCTGCGAGAGCAAAAATCGCTACATAACAGTTCTTGCGCCCGGAAACTTCCGCAGAAGTTTCAGCAAAAACTGCTTTCCTATAGCCTTTCCGCCGACAGTCTGACGTTTCGACAAAACTGCCTATCCAACCTACATAAACCAACCGCTCAAAATGAATCTCCGATTCATTTTAAGCGACAGCTGCCCAGCAGCGAATTAAGCTCCTCCGGCAGCGGGCTTTCCAGCTCCATGGTTTTTCCGCTCAGGGGATGGATAAAGCGCATGTACGCGCTGTGCAGGGCAAAGCGCCCGGGCAGAAGGTCCGGCAGCTCCTGGCCGTAGAGAAAATCGCCCAGCACCGGGCAGCCGATGGCGCTTAAGTGCACGCGGATCTGATGCGTGCGCCCGGTTTCGAGCCGCAGGCGCAGAAGGGCCGCGCCGCTTTCCCGCTCAAGCACGCGATAGTGGGTGAGGGAGGGCTTGCCGTCGTCCCGGATGCAGCGCTTTACCGTAGCGCCGTCTGCCTTGCCGATGGGCAAGTCTATGACGCCCTCGTCCGCTTCCGGCGCGCGCTCGGTCAGCGCGAGGTACTCCCGCACGAAAGAAGGCGTGTGCAGCTGCTTTGCAAGCGCCATCTGGGCGTGGGCGTGCTTGGCCGCGGCCATGAGGCCGCTTGTGCCCTTGTCCAGGCGGTTCACGGGGCGAAAGATAAAGCCGTCGCTGCGAAAATACCCCGCCAGGCGGTTTTCCAGGGTATTGTTTTCCTGCCTGGGGGAGGACTGCACCGCAAGGGGCGCGGGCTTATCGATCACGTAGATGTCCTCGTCCTCGTAGACGATGCGGCAGGGCGCATCCTCCGGCTGGGCGCAAAAGGCGGGCGGGCGCTCGTTCAGTTCCACTGTCACCCGGTCGCCCTCTGCCACGCGGTAGTCCGCGTGCCGGGGCTGCCCGTTTACAAAGACCGCGTCCAGGGCCTTTGCGCGGGCAAGCTGACGCGCGGACACGCCCATGCGCCCCCGCACGACGCGCCCCAGCGCCAGTCCGGCGTCCCCGGCCGGGACGGTGTACTCCAACTGCTTCATGCGGGCATTATAACCCGGAAGCGCCCAAAAGTCAAAGCGCGGCACTGCTTAAAGTATAAACACACAATTTACACATTTTGGCGCGCGGCTGTGGTACAATATCAGAGATTGTATTTTTAGAGAGGCGATTCAATGAGCGACAACCAAAGACGAGGCGACGATCCGTTCAAGCTTGACGCCGGTCTGATTGCAAATATCGTGCTGCTGCTGATCCCGGGCCTGCAGTTTTTCGGAGGCCTGTGGCTGTATTCGCGCATCAAACGAAAGTTCAGGCTGCAGTTCCCTGCAAACATCGCGGTGCTGTTTCTCCTGCTGGCCGTGGCCAGCGGCGACGTGATCAGCGGCGTGGCGGGCTTTCTGTGGCCCATCGCCGCGGCGCTGCTGGTGGGCGTGGCCACGTTTATGGCGGTCAACACCCTGGCCGACAGCCGCGAGGATATTCTGAACTATCTTCGCCGCTTCGACAGCTGCGAAATCGAAGACGTGATAGACATCTTCAGCGTGAGCGAGCGCAAGCTGCGCTTTTACTTCCGTGTGTTCAAACGCCGGGGCAAGCTGCGCCGGGACGCCTACATCGACGAAAAGCGGCGCATGCTCGTGATGGTGCCGGAGGAGTACGAGGCCGCGCGAAAGGCCGAGCGGCCGAAATCCAGGCCCGAGGCCGCGCCCGCCGCCGACGAGACCGGCGAAATGTCCCAGTACGAAAAGATCTTAAAGCAGATCCGCGAGCTGAACGACCGCATCCCGGACCGGACCATGACCGAAAAGATCTACCGCATCGAGTCGCTCACCGCAAACATCTTCCACCTGGTGGAGCTGCATCCCGAGCGCGCCACGGAGATCCAGGGCTTTTTGGAGTACTATCTGCCGGCGACGCTGAAGCTGCTTTCGCGCTACGCCGAGATCGTGGCCTTTGAGCAGTCCGGCGCGCGGGGCGAAAACATGACCTCCAGCAAGGCGGACATCGAGGGCATCATGGACAAGGTCGTGGAGGGTTTTGAAAAGCAGCTGGACCGCCTGTTCAAAAGCGACGCCATCGACATCACCAACGACGTAAAGGTGCTGGAAAAGATGATGCGCATGGAGGGCCTGAACAAGAAAGATTAAGGAATCCCTGATTCATTCGGCGGTGCATCCGGCCATCTCATTGAATCAGTGCTTCCTTAGCTTGGGGGTGAGCAGGGATGAGACACGTTCCCACATTGGAGCGCCTGAGACCGGAGGACATCGGCTTTGAAGCGGCGCTTGCAGCTTCGCAGCAGTCAAACGCCGCCTACGACGTTGACAAATGGCTGTTTGTGCCAAACACTTATCAGGAATACCGCTATCTTTTGGGCACGCGGGGCGAAGACCCCCTATTGTGCATCGGCGTAAATCCCTCCACCGCCGCCCCGGACAGACTGGATCCCACGCTCAAAAGCGTGCAGCGCATCGCGCTGAACAACGGCTTTGACAGCTTTATCATGCTGAACTTGAGCGCCCAGCGCGCGACCGACCCCGACCTGATGGCGCAGGAGCCGGACGAAGAGCTGCACGCGCAAAACCTCGAAGCCTTTCGATACGCCCTTGGCCTTTGCCGCCGCCCCAGCGTGTGGGCGGCGTGGGGCAACGTGATCGCAAAGCGCTCTTATCTGTATCGCTTTGCGGGAGACTTTATTAAAACGGGCCTTTCCCTTGAGGCCGGCTTTTTCTGCTGCGGCAGCATTTCCAAGCTCGGCCATCCCCATCATCCCCTTTATCTGAAATCCGACGAGCCGCTGCGTCCTTTCGACGCGCGCGGTTATCTTCTGTCCCTCTCGGCGCACTGCGGTTAAATTCTGTGTAAGCTTTTGCAGAGCCCTTGACTTTATCAAGGTAGAGTGATAACATAGTAGCAGATAAAAGCTCGGAGGGCCAAAATGGACTATTTTCACTCGGAAGCGTTCGAACGCCTGTTTACCGCGTTCTCCCTGATGAATACGAAGGAGGACTGCGCGGCGTTTTTGCAGGACCTGTGCACGATCACGGAGCTGCAGGACATGGCGCAGCGCCTTGAGACCGCTTCGCTTTTGCGCAAGGGGCTCAATTACCAGACCATTTCCAAACAGGTGGGCGTAAGCACCACCACCATCAGCCGCGTGTCCCGCTGCCTCAATTACGGCGCGGGGGGTTACGGCAAGGCGCTTGAAAAGCTGCAGGAGGGGCAGGCGCAGGATGAAGCTTGATTTTGCGTATCTGGACGAGACCGAGCGCCTGAGCTACATGCTGCGCGAATTGTACATGAAGGCGGGCTATCAGCGCTACCGGATGAGCAAGTTTGAGGAGTACGACCTCTACAGCCGCAACAAAAGCTTTCTGGTGAGCGACGAAATCATCACCTTCACCGATACAAACGGCAGGCTGATGGCCTTAAAGCCCGACGTCACCCTTTCCATTATAAAGAACACCCCGGACGGGCAGGGGCTGCGCCGCCTGTGCTACAACGAAAACGTGTACCGGGTTTCCAGGGGCGCGCGGGCGTTTCGGGAAATCATGCAGACGGGGCTGGAGTGCATGGGCGAGGTGGACGCCTCCTGCGTCAGCGAAGTGATCGGCCTTGCGATTGCAAGCCTGCAGGCGCTTGGCAAAAAAAGCGCGCTGGAGATTTGCGATCTCGACCTGCTCAGCGCCTTCGTGGGGGCGCTGGGCCTGGACGAAGCGCAGCAAAAGCAGATCTACCTTTTTGCCTCGCAGAAGAACCTGCACGAGATCGAGGCGCTGTGTCGGGAGCAGGGCGCGGACGCAGAGGCGCTTCAAAGGCTTACGGCACTGCTCAGCCTTGGCACAGACGAGCCGTTTTCGATGGAGGCGCTGTGGGCGCTTTGCCGGGACGAAGCAAGCAGGGCGCGCGTAAAAGCCCTTCAGGCGCTGGAGGACGACCTCAAAGCCCGGGGCCTGTACGACGGCGTGCAGTTTGACTTTTCCTCAAGCGGCAACAGGAATTACTACAACGGGCTGATCTTCAAAGGCTACATCGAGGGGCTCTCGGAGAGCGTGCTGGCCGGCGGCCAGTACGACCGGCTCATGCGCCGCATGGGCCGAAACGACAGGGCCATCGGCTTTGCCGTGTACCTGGACGCGCTGGAGCGCCTGGACGCGGACGGAAGGGCGGGTGAAGCTTCATGCTGAGCGTGGCGCTGCCAAAAGGCAGACTGGGCGAAAAGGTGTACGAGATGTTCGCGCGCGCGGGCTACGAATGCCCGGAGCTTCTGGCCCCCGGACGCCGCCTGGTGTTTGAAAACGAAAAGGCCGGCATCCGCTATTTCTGGGTAAAGCCCTCGGACGTCGCGATCTACGTGGAGCGCGGCGCGGCGGATATCGGCGTTGCGGGAAAGGACATCCTGCTGGAATACGCGCCAAACGTCTACGAGCTGATGGACCTGAAAACCGGCGCGTGCCGCATGGCGGTGGCCGCGCCCAGGGGCTTTAACGGCGAAGGGATCCGCACGCTGCGCGTCGCGACCAAGTTTGCGAACATCGCCCGCGAGTACTACGCGGGGCTTGGCCGGGACATCGACATCATCCATCTGAACGGCTCCATCGAGCTTGCGCCGATCCTCGGTCTGTCGGACGTGATCGTGGACATCGTGGAAACCGGCGCGACGCTCCGGGAAAACGGGCTGGAGGTGGTGTCGACCATCACCCTCATCAGCGCGCGGCTGATCGCAAACAAGGCGAGCTATAAATTCAAAAAAGACGAGATCGTACGGCTGCAAAGGGCCTTTTCCAAAGAGGAGAGCAACACATGATTCGCATACTGGATCTGAAAAACGTAAGCTTTGACGAAATCCTTGCGCGCAGCGACCCGCAGCAAAACGTGTCCGCGCAGGTGTCGGAAATCATCGACGCCGTGCGCCGGCAGGGCGACCGGGCGCTTTTTGACTACACCCGCCGCTTTGACGGCGTGGCGCTGGAAAGCCTCTGCGTCACGCAGGAGGAGATCGACCGGGCGGTTTCGAAAACCGAGCCAGAGTTTATGCGCATCCTCGAAAAGGCGGCTGGCAACATCCGCGCGTTTCACGAAAAGCAAAAGCGCACGGGCTTTATCCTGACCGGCGAGGACGGCGTCGTGATGGGGCAGAAAATCATCGCCCTGGAGCGCGTCGCGCTGTACGTGCCGGGCGGCACGGCGGCCTCCCCCTCCTCGGTGCTGATGGACGCCATTCCCGCAAAGCTCGCGGGCGTAGGGCAATTGTGCATCGCCACCCCGCCCGCGAAGGACGGCAGCGTGAACCCGGCGATTCTGGCCGCCGCGCACGTCGCGGGCGTGGACAGGATCTACAAAATGGGCGGCGCGCAGGCCATCGCGGCCCTGGCCTACGGAACCGAAAGCGTTCAGCGCGTGGACAAGATCGTGGGCCCCGGCAACGCCTATGTAAACGAAGCAAAAAAGCAGGTCTTCGGGCGCGTCGCCATCGACATGATCGCGGGGCCCAGCGAAATCATGATCCTCTCCGACGGGGATACCCGCGCGGACGTGCTGGCCGCGGATCTTCTGAGCCAGGCGGAGCACGACAGGGCCTCAAGCGCCGTGCTGGTGACGGATTCCGCCGCGCTTGCAAAGGAAGTGCAGCAGCAGCTTGAACTGCAATTGCCAAAGCTTGAACGCTTCGAAATTGCCCGCGCCTCCATCGACAATAACGGCAAGATCATCGTCGCCCGCGACCTGAACGAGGCGATGGACGTGGTAAACGCCCTCGCGCCGGAGCATCTGGAATTGTGCGTGGACGAGCCCTTTGCCCTGCTTGGGCGGGTAAAGCACGCAGGCAGCGTATTTCTCGGGCGAAACTGCCCGGAGGCCCTCGGCGATTACATGGCGGGGCCGAACCACACCCTGCCCACCCTAGGCACGGCGCGCTTTTCAAGCCCGCTTTCGGTGGACGACTTTATCAAAAAGACGCAGTTTACCTACTATACCCCTGAGGCGCTTGAAAAGGTCGCTGAGGACGTCGCGAGCTTTGCGCGCAGGGAGGGCCTGACCGCCCACGCCAAAAGCGCGCTGATCCGCGGCGAGGTGAAAGCATGAGCGAATTTATGAGCCGGCGCTTTGACGCGCTTGAACCCTACGTGCCGGGGGAGCAGCCCCGGGACAGAAAGTACGTAAAGCTCAACACCAACGAATCGCCCTATCCGCCCTCCCCGGGCGCGATCCAGCGGGCGGCGCAGGAGGCGCAAAGCTTTCGCCTGTACCCGGATCCCGAGCACACGGAGCTTAGGGAGCTGCTGGCAAAAAAATACGGCGTGACGCCTTCGCAGGTGGCGTGCTTCAACGGCTCGGACGAGGCGCTGATGCTGTGCTTCATGGCCTACTGCGACCGAAACCGCCCGGCGGTCTTTGCGGACATCACCTACGGCTTTTACCGGGTCTTTGCGCAGGTGAACGATCTGCCCAGCGTCGTCGTGCTGCTGAAAGACGATTTTACGATGGACGTTCCGGCGCTTATGGAGACGGACGGCACCCTGTTTATCGCAAACCCCAACGCGCCGACCGGCCTTGCCCTTGACGCGGCTACGATCCGGCAGATCGCCCTTTCCAAACCCGGCAGGATCGTGGTGGTGGATGAGGCGTACGTGGATTTCGGCGCCCAGAGCAGCGTGAGCCTTTTAGCGGAATGCCAGAATCTCATCGTGGTGCAGACGTTTTCCAAATCCCGCTCCATGGCGGGGGCGAGGCTGGGCTACACCCTGTGCTCTCAGGCGCTGACGGCGGATCTCAACACCCTGCGCTATTCCATAAACCCCTACAACGTAAACCGCGTGACGCTGGCTGCCGGCGCGCAGATGCTACTGGACGACGCGTACTACCGTTCCTGTGTCGATAAGGTGATCGCCACCCGGGAGGAAACGGCGCGCGCCCTCAGGGAGCTGGGCTTTTTCGTTACGGATTCCCGGGCGAACTTTCTTTTTGCAAAACACGACAGGCTGGGCGGGGAACAGCTGTATCAGGCGCTTCGGCGCAGGGGCATCCTCGTTCGGCACTTCAATCAGGCACGCATCGGCGACTTTTTGCGCATCAGCGTGGGCGCGCCGGAGGACATGCGCTTGCTCGTGAGGGCGACGCGCGAAATATTGGAGGAACAATGAGACAGGCAGACATCGCGCGCAAAACCGCAGAAACGGACATCACCCTCAGCCTCGACCTGGACGGCGCGGGAAAAAGCGACATCTCCACCGGCTGCGGCTTTCTGGATCACATGCTGTGCGCCTTTGCGCGGCACGGGCGCTTCGACATCGCGCTCAAATGCAAGGGCGACACCCAGGTGGACGACCACCACAGCGTGGAGGACATCGGAATCGCGCTGGGCAGCGCCTTTTGCAGGGCGCTTGGGGACAAACGGGGCATTTCCCGCTACGGCAGCATGATCCTTCCGATGGACGAGGCGCTTGTGATGAGCGCCGTGGACATCTCCGGCCGGGCGCATCTGGAATACGACGTCCCCGGGCTCAAAGACAAGGTCGGTTCCTTCGACACGGAACTGGTGAAGGAGTTTTTCCTGGGCTTTGTCCGAAACGCGGGCGTCACCCTGCACGTTAAAAAGCTCTCCGGCGAAAACACCCACCACATTCTGGAGGCAGCGTTCAAATCCGTCGCCAGAAGCCTTTCCCAGGCGGTCCGCATCGACGAGCGCTTCGCGGATGAGATCCCCTCCACCAAAGAGGTGCTGTGATGATAGCCATCGTGGATTACGGCGTGGGCAACCTGTTTTCGTTAAAAAGCTCCTTTGCGGCCATCGGGCAGCAGGCGCAGGTGACTGCAAGCGCTGAGGAAATCCTTTCCGCCGAGCGCATCATCCTGCCGGGGGTTGGGGCCTTTGGCGACGCGGCGCAAAAGCTCAGGGCGCTGAAAATGGACGAAACGCTGAAAAAAGCGGTCGGGCGCGGAACGCCCCTGCTTGGCATCTGCCTTGGCATGCAGCTGCTGTTTGAGGAGAGCTACGAATTTGGCCGCCACGAGGGCCTTGGGCTGATCAAGGGCTCGGTCCGCCCGATCGGCGAAGTGATCCCGCAGGGGCTCAAGATCCCCCAGATCGGCTGGAACGCGCTGGAGCTCGTAAAGCCTTCACCCATTTTCAAATACCTGGAGGGGGACAGGCACGTGTACTTTGTACACTCCTATCACGCGACGGGCTGCGATAAGGCCCTCACGGCCGTCACGGACTACGGCGCAAAGCTGACCGCCGCGGTGCAGGCGGAAAACGTCTTCGGCTGCCAGTTCCATCCCGAAAAGAGCGGCCCGGTGGGGCTTGGCATTTTGCGGGCGTTTTGCGAGGTGAATGCATGAAACTGTTTCCCGCAATCGATTTGTACGAGGGAAAGGCCGTGCGCCTTTTAAAGGGCGACTACGCGCAGATGACCGTGTACAGCGACCGGCCCTGTGAGGTCGCCCTCGATTTCAAGCGCCTGGGTATGGACTGCGTGCACATCGTGGACCTGGAGGGCGCGCGCGACGGCGGAACGCCCAACATGGAAACGGCGCTTTCCATCAAGCGCGCCTGCGGGCTGTTCTGCGAAATCGGCGGCGGCATCCGCGATATGGACGTGATCGAAAGCTACCTGTCCCGGGGCATGGACAGGGTCATCCTGGGCACCGCCGCGCTCATGGACAGGGCGCTGCTTCAGCAGGCGCTTTCCCGCTACGGCGAAAAAATCGCCGTGGGCGTGGACGTAAAGGACGGCAAGGTGGCCATCCGGGGCTGGCGCGAGACGGCGGACGTGGGGCTTTGGCAGTTTGCCGGGGAGCTCACGGCCCTTGGCGTAAAGACCATCATCTGCACGGACATTTCCCGGGACGGGGCCATGCGCGGTGCAAACCGCGAACTGTACCGGGAGCTCACCGGCGCCTTTTCCATCGACGTCGTGGCCAGCGGCGGCGTAAGCGGCCTTGAGGACATACGGGCGTTAAAGAACGCGGGCGCAGCCGGAGCCATCATCGGAAAGGCCTATTATACGGGAGCGCTGAAGCTGGACGAAGCAAAGGAGGCCGCCGAATGATCACGAAGCGAATCATTCCCTGTCTTGACGTAAAGGACGGAAGGGTCGTAAAGGGCGTCAATTTCTCCGGCCTTCGGGACGTGGCCTCGCCTGTGGAGCTTGCAAAGCGCTACTCGCAGCAGGGCGCGGACGAACTGGTGTTTTACGACATCACCGCCTCCGCCGAGGGGCGCGCGCTGTTTACCGACATCCTGACCGAGACGGCGCGCAGCGTGTTTATCCCCCTTACCGTGGGCGGCGGCATCAACTCGGAAAAGGACTTTGAGCGCGTGCTCGCCTGCGGAGCGGACAAGGTCAGCGTAAACAGCGGGGCGATCCGGGATCCCGGCCTGATCGAGCGCGCGGCCAGGCTCTACGGCAACCAGTGCGTGGTGCTGTCCGTGGACGTAAAAAACACGCCGCAGGGCTACCGCGTCTTTGCCAAGGGCTTTCGGGAGGATACCGGCCTTGACGCCATCCAGTGGCTCCGGCGCGGCGTGGACATGGGCGCGGGGGAGATCGTGGTCAATTCCATCGACACTGACGGCGTAAAGCGCGGCTTCGATCTGGCGCTTTTGCAAAAGGTGCTTGAAAACGTGAACGTGCCGGTCATCGCCTCCGGCGGGGCGGGCTGCGCGCAGGATTTTATCGACCTGTTCACGCGCCTTCCCCAGGTGGACGCGGGGCTTGCGGCCTCCATCTTCCACTTCGGCGAAGTCAGTATTCCGGAACTCAAAAAGCAAATGGCCGCATCGGGCATCACCGTGCGCATACAGGAGGACGTATGATCAATATCGACGAACTGAAATTTGACAAAGACGGCCTGATCCCGGCCGTGGTACAGGACGCGGTGAGCCGCAAAGTGCTGATGGTGGCGTACATGAACCGCGAAAGCCTCGAGCTCTCCATGCAGAAGGGACTTTGCTGCTTTTGGAGCCGCTCCCGCGGGGAGCTGTGGCTCAAGGGCGAGACCAGCGGCAACTACCAGCACATCGTGTCCATCACAGCCGACTGCGACCGGGACACGCTTTTGATCCTGACCGAGCCCGACGGCCCCGCCTGTCACCTGGGCACGGAAAGCTGCTTTTCCTATCCCCTGTGGAAAAGCGAGGAGCGGCACGAGTTTTCGCTGGAAGGCCTGATGGAGCTGATCAAGGGCCGCAAGACCGAAAAGAAGGAGGGCTCCTACACCACCTACCTGTTTGAAAAAGGCCTGGACAAGATCCTCAAAAAGGTGGGGGAGGAATCCACCGAGGTCATCATCGCCGCCAAGGCGGAGGACAAAAAGGACACCATCTACGAGATCGCGGACCTCGCCTACCACGTGATGGTGCTCATGACCCAGGCCGGCATCAGCCTTGAAGACATCCACAAAGAGCTCGCCTCAAGACACGTCATCGACAAAAAGGTAAAGCAGGAAAAAATGACCTGAGAATCTTCTTGCCGCACTGTGTCCCGCAG
>JAEEGL013601848.1_pt1 | contig 10548 bp, 7 predicted proteins | sample 9134231 | NCBI WGS metagenome assembly JAEEGL01 (sample SAMN16246548, study PRJNA631951) | gut metagenome | biome: gut microbiome; feature: rumen; material: fiber-attached | host: Bos | place: Iran: Karaj | collected 2018-10
AAAATGCTGGCATGGCTCAGTCGGTAGAGCGCACCCCTCGTAAGGGTGAGGTCACGAGTTCGATCCTCGTTGCCAGCTGACCATTCAGATTTTATTATGTTTAATACTAAAAATGGCATCAAGAACAAATAAGCAAGGGATTGCCAAAAAAAAAGCTCAACTTCAAAAACAAGCTAGTAGAACTAAATGAGCTAAAAGATTTGAATATCCAAAGAGAAGATTGGATTTAAATGATGGAAAAGATTGGGGAGCTATCGGAGTAATGACTAACCCAAAATGAAATACATATCATCGGTTTTTGAGATGAAGAAAAGTTTGCCGAGAAACTAGGCTCAGAGTTGACCCCGATGGATATAGATTTATAAAAACTCCATCATGAGGTTCTGAAATGGTTTATGTACCTGCAAACGGATGGACTAGAGGTAGATTAAGAAAAGTATTAACTATGAAAAAATAGTACATTAAGTATTTTAAACAAGATTTTAAAAAAGTAGGACAAATTTTCCTACTTTTTTTTACCACAAAATTTAACTCTTTTTTGTATATAATTTCTCAGAATATTTAATCCAATCCGAGAAATCTTCTGATACTTTCGTTCGCAAAGCTCATTGTTGATCCATCCATCTTCCAATAGATTCTTCATTCACACTATAACGATAAGCTTTTGAATCCTCAATTAAATCAACCATTGGTTGCAATAAAGATACAGCCTCATCTCATCAATCTCAAACAACACGATAAACATTTTTTGCTGACGGAACATTTAATGGATTAGATACACCATAAACTAATAATGCCTCTTCATTAAAATTCTCCAATTTCTTATCTTCATACTGATTGGAATGTGTTGCTGCTTTATTTGTTATATCCACAAAATCTACATCAATAGAAAATGCAAGTGTATCCGCTATATTTATTTTTTTAGTTGATGAATCCAAAAATTCATATTGTTGAGTCCATTTTCATAATTTTCATTCTCTTGAAAGTTTATCTACAGCTCAATATATTTCATTCAATCATTCTTCAATAGAATGTATTCTTTTTCAACCAACAGAAAATTTTGTACTAACTGCCGGCACCGCACAAAATCTAATCAAAAATATAGGTCACAATCATGGTGTTTCTTCAGGGTTAAAGATTGGAGATTTTATCTCTCAACAAGCACACTTTATCATACACGATGCCTTTTGATCTACACGCAAACCTTCACATGATTTCCAACAATTTTTTATTTGATCTTCTAGATCTTCAAGTTCTGTAGGTGAAGTTGCATCAAAAATATTATTTATATCTCACATATTTTTCTCTATTTCTATTTCTTTTTCTTCCGGCAACCTTGAATAATCATTCACAGCATCAATCATATAATCAATAATTTCTTGATATTCTTGATCTGATAATTCTGAAAAATCACGATTATCTTCAAATATTACCGTATTTTCTTTTATTAAGACTTCTGGATCAGATTCTTCATTTTCCTCCTTACACAAACTAGAATAAAAATTTGAATCATCATTAACTAAACTCAACGAATTTAGTCAATCTACCAAATCATCATATCAATCTTCATCATAGGATAACGGCAATCATTTAATATCACTATATGATTTTCCATCCATATCCAAAATTTGATCCTGATTCGTACTTCTTCAAAGCAACGAGACTCATTCTCATCAGTCATCAGAATCTTGATATCATCTATCCCCTGGCAACAAATTTCATTCTGGAGTTTTATCTATATTTCACCCATGTAAAGATATACCTACAGATGAAGAGTTTGTATTTTTTCTCTCCTCTAAATTTTTCTTTGAATTTGAAAACATAGGTATATTATAAACAATTGGTGTTATTGGATCCTCCACACCATAATACAATAATTTAGCGAGAACTCATAAATCTGACATAATATCATAAGGAGAATCATCTGTAGTACCATTCCAATACTTATCAGCTCATATTTGTGCAACTTCCACTTGTTGCAAAATTTCTCTATTATTTTTACCATTCTTATAATAATTCTGAAATTTTTCACTACAATATGATTTAGGATCTAATGGCGTACTAGCTGTCACCATCTCTGCTAACTCATTCCATCTAAGCCCCTCATAATATCATTCAGAAAGTTTTTCACATTGATAATACTCTTCACAATATTTTTCAATTTTACCCGTACCTACATCATATTTTTTAGTATCATAGTCTCCATTCTCCTGCTTCAAATACCTTGCTAATTCTACTCTAAATTCAGGCACAAAATAATATAAAATACTTCGAATTTTCTTCTGAGACAGACTATCACATCACTCTTGCTTCAAAACCTGCTCTACATATTGGGCTCATGCTAATTTTAATTGTGCTGATTTATTTTCAATATTAGACATTGCATCACCAAAGGGATCTTTCGAAAACTTCGAAGAATATACATTTGAAAATTTTTCATCATTGAAATCCCTATTATAATAACTTTGAACTTTGGAAGCGATTTGTTCCAGTAAATCAAATCATAAAGCATAATTCGAAAAACAAGAAAACATAATAAAACCAAAAATTAATACTACCAAAATTTTAAGATGTTGGCTCTTGCACATTTTGTAACTTTTCAGATAAAGAATAAAATAACGGAACAACCTTAGATAAACTATTGTTTCTAAATTTTTCAGCTTTTTCTATATATAATAACACCCAAATATGTAATGGATATGTCATACTAAACTCCTCAAAATTATTTTGTACCAATTTAAATGCTTCTACTTGCATATTAGAATATCTTAGTAAATCCAATGCTCTTGCCTCAGACTCACCTCCATTTGCTCTATTTTGCATTGCATACGAATAATATGATACAAAATTACGATAATGCAATAGTTCATTATAAACTAATGTTACAAAAGACGGCGTCAAAGAAAGTCCACTTCATTTAAATGAATGTAATGCACAAGATACAAAATTCATTCACTTTATTTTTCATCCAGCGGGACAACCTAAAAGTTTCGAATTATCTATTATTTTTAACGAATTTAATACACCTTTATAATATTTTTGATCTGATTCTAATGCAGAAATAGTTTTACTATAATCTTTTTTAAGATCTTTATATGATTCATTAATCTTAAAATACCCCTCCATAAACTCCTCAACTTTTTTCTTTACATCAAAATTCTCATTTGCATTAACGTATAAAACCTGAGCATATTTAATTTTAAATAAATCTGACATAATTCACTCAAAAATCTTAGTAACATAAATAGATAAATCACAACTATCCAAATCTGGATAATCTTTCAATGAACATAAATCTTTTCATTTTGATTTTTGCTGTAAGTTTAATAATTTTGTGATATCTCACTTATAAACCCCCTTCACTAAGCTCTTTTTTCATCGTTCATCATCAAATGATGAACATAATGCATATAAAAATAATGATTGATGAGAATCGAACGTCTGTTGCCAATCAAAATCTTCTGAATTACTACTAGATTTTGCAAAATAAACCCTTCAATCACTTAATTCTCAAAATAGAGAATCACAATATTGTTTAACTAATTCTCTTGTTGTTATTTCTGAACTAATATTTGAAAGATTATTAGTAAGAATAGGCCGAACACAAGAATTTACATTATCAACATCTCCATCTGTACGACTACGATTAACGTTTGTAATACAATATGGCTGATTATAATTATCAGAAACACTAAGACAATTTTTATTTGTAATATTACATGCAGAATCTTTCCATGAAGCAAAAGAAAAACAAGGTAAACATATTATAATGCTCACAAACAAAGATTTCACATACTTCTTACAAATTTTCATAATAAGAATAATTAAATAAAATAATGCCAACTTCCAAATTACTAACCAGAACACTGTTTATCCGCAATTTTTTGTAAAACATTCTTCAAATTATCAGTATTTCACATCGTAGTATCTATTTGATCCAAAATTCATTTACCTTTAGGAAATAAACTGGAAATATCCGATGAAATAGCATTTTCCAAAGATTGTCAATATCGATTCATAGTTTCTTCAAATATATCTTCAAAATGAGATTCCAACTCTAAAGAAAAATTAGGATTAAATTTTGGATTTATATCACTTCAATACCTTTCATAGTACCAATCTTCCTTTTCTGAAGTAGATGACATCGACGATAAATCTTTTACAATACTTCCACCTTCAGATATCGTATTATTCAAACTTTTTTGTTTCCCTTTTTGTTCTCTCTGTGATTTTTTTTCCTTAGAATACTGTTTAACTTCCATCAAAGCTGAAGAAATATCTCACACATCTACAGATACATCAACTCGTCCTCAGCACCTCCGATTTTGTCATCGATAAGCTCTCAATTGTGCCATTTCATAATCACTTATTCAATCACATAAACCTTTTCTATTATTTTTAAAATTCCATCTTCCTCCACCCACAAGAGCTCATTTTAAATTATTCATTGAATCTTTTACATCTTGAAATGATGTTTTCACAGAGCCCTTACCATTACTTACTGCCTTATCGATACTACTTACAAAAGAACTTAAAAATGGATTACATGCCGAAAAAGACCTCACCTCCTTATAATCACTACTTAATTGATTAATTGCTGACTCACTAAATTTCAAAACAGCAGTATCTTTACTACAATTATTCTTATCATAAACTCAAAGACATCAATAATAGGCACCCAAACCTGAACCAACTGTAATAAAATGCTTCATAGCTGCATTCATTGATAACAAATCAAGTATAATATCAGCCATACTAATATCTATCGGCGACCTTGTTCTTTCCGCGAATAATCATTTATCTTCATATTTATCAACTAATTCCCGAAATTCCCTAAGCATATCTCATTCAATCGGACGAAGCAAATTTATCTGTTTTGAACGAAAATATGCCACATCAAATAATTGTGTTTCTATATCTAACATTTCTTTATAATCTCTCACTACTGGCCTATCTTTAAATAATATAGCTAATCATTCTAGATTAGATTGAACAACAGAAGCAGACACTAAAAGAACCAATACCGCAGAAGTAAGTAAATTAGACGCTGAGGATATAACATTTGAAAGGAAGCTTGAAGCAACAAGATCTATTGCAGATAAAGATAATATCTTTTGCGAAAACAAACCTCTATCACTAAAAGAAACAGACAATGTCCTTTCATTCGCTTTAGATCACAAAAGTATGTTTATAGCTTCATATTGAAAATTAAAATAATTAGACATCATTTCTGAAGGTCATGAACATACTTCAGGCTGTTTTGTACTATTATCAATTGATTCCGCATAAAGAAAAGATGGAACAAACGCCTGAAATAATACAACTATCACAACAATAAACAACGATTTCCTCTTCATAAAATGAAGTATTTATATAAAACACATGATTATACTCACTATTTTTTTAAAAGCAAAAAAGATAAAGAAAAATTAAAGATTTTTATTTGACTTTAACCTAAATCTATACGCAGCATAAGAAAGATAAATATATAAATTTTAATAAAAAATCAGATTGTTTTATTAACTCGGATTAATATAATGATTAGACTTGTTAAAGATTAGCAAGATTTTCACTTTATATTCAAATAACTTCATACTATGTTCAATCGATTAACAAACTGGATTTGATGAGACTATAATCAAAAACAAATTAACACCTTACGACCAATCGTTACCAAAATAAATGAACGATATGATAAATTTGATTCATTAACAGACGAAGAAATTAAAGCAAAAACTCCTGAATTTAAAGAAAGACTAACAAAATGAGAAACTCTTGATGACATATTACCAGAAGCTTTTGCAGTTGTAAAACAAGCTTGTAAAAGAATGGTATGAGATATTTATGATGTAAAATGAGAAAAACAAACTTGGTTCATGATTCCTTATGATGTACAACTCTTGTGAGGAATTATTCTCCACCAAGGTAAAATTGCCGAAATGAAAACATGAGAATGAAAAACTCTCGTTGCAGCCGCTCCTGTATATCTAAATGCTTTATCTTGAAATTGAGTCCATGTTGTTACAGTAAATGATTACCTAGCATCTCGTGATGCCCAATGGATAGGACATTTATACCAACGGTTAGGACTAACTGTAGGAAGTGTTGTTAAATGAACTCCTTTACAAAAAAGAAGAGAAGAATATTCCAAAGATATAACATACGTAGAAAATTCAGAATTATGATTTGATTATCTAAGAGATAATCTAGTACAGACAATGGAAAGAAGGAATCTAATCTGGAGACCATTAAATTTCGCTATTGTTGATGAAATAGATTCTATTTTGATTGATGAAGCCAGAACTCCTTTAATCATTTCTGAAGCTAGAGAAGAACCTACTGAAAAATACACATATTACGCAAATATCGTAAATGCTCTTACACCATGTAGCTGAAAGAAAAAAGTTTCCAAATGACTTTTAAATGAATTGATTAACGACCAACCAAAAGATCAAGAAGAAGATTGAGATTATTATATTGATGAAAAAACTAAAACAGCATCTTTAAGTGGAAGATGAATCGCTAAACTTGAACAATTGTTAAATGTCGAAAATCTTTATAAAGACTTTTGATTTGAAGAAATCCATCATATTGAAAATGCTTTAAGAGCAAAAGCAGTTTATATCAGAGATGTCGATTACATTGTATCAAACTGAGAAGTATTAATTGTCGATGAGCATACTGGTAGAACAATGCCATGAAGAAGATTTAGTGAATGATTACACCAAGCTATTGAAGCCAAAGAAAATGTACAAATTCAACGTGAATCTCAAACTATGGCAACAATTACTTATCAGAATTTCTTCAAACAATATAAAAAGCTAGCTGGTATGACTGGTACTGCCGCTACTGAGGCTGAGGAGTTCCAAAAAATTTACGAATTAGAAGTAGTAATTGTACCAACAAATAAACCCATTCTTAGAGTAGACAAACACGATAAAGTCTATTACAACCAACAAATAAAATGGAAATTTGTAAAAGATTATATCAAATTTTACCATGAAATTTGACAACCAATTCTTATCTGAACAGCTGACATTGCTACATCTGAATACGTTTCTCGTATCCTTGAAAAAGATGCAATTACTCACTATGTTTTAAACGCAAAATTTCATGAACAAGAAGCTCACATTGTAGCAAATGCTGGTAAATATCAATCAGTTGTAGTTGCTACAAATATGGCATGACGTGGAACCGATATTAAATTGGAAGATGGATTAAATGAAAAAATGGCTGCTAATTACGCTAAATGGTGAGCTAAACAAATAAAAAATCAAAATGCTGTAAAAATTAATGTATATTCTAAGAAAGAGTATGAATTAACTGTAAATGGATTAAAAAATCAATTTTGATTCGAAAATGAAGATATCACAAAGGCTGAAAAATCTAATATTTCTAAAAATGGAATAAAAATAGGCATCCAAATTAACAGTAAAAAGAAAGAACAGACAGACATTTTTGCAAGAATAAGTCTTCAATCAACTGAATGAACAAAAGATACAATAGAAAAAGATTTTCATTATGGATTGTTTATTCTTTGAACTGAAAAACACGAATCTAGAAGAATCGATAATCAGCTTCGTGGACGTGCTGGTAGGCAAGGAGATCCAGGAGTTTCCGTTTTCTTTGTCGCATTAGATGACACATTAATGAGAAAAATGTGATGAGAAAGAATTCAAGCCATGGCATGAATGCTCCTTTCAAAAGAAGATTTAGCCGAACTAGAATTAACTCAAAAACAATTCACTTCTGCAATTACTAGATCTCAAAAAGAAATAGAAGCTCGACATTTCAGTACCAGAAAACACTTATTTGATTATGATTCTGTGATCGACAAACAAAGAAAAAGAATCTATTTTTTAAGAGATAGTATAATTGAAGCAAATGAAGATAATGAGAAAAAAGCAGAACGATTAAAAAATATGAAACAACAATTCATGCTAGATTCCCAAGAGATTTTAAATACTCAAATCTCAACAGCAGAGACAACATGACAAAGCACTTCAGATTTATTATTAGTCCTAAATAAAGAATTTTGATTAGAAATTAATGAAAAGCAAAAAACCGAATACGAAAAAATGGATTATAAAACCCTTGCTAATAGTCTAGATCGTAGATTAGTAGAATATTTCACTAGTATGCGAGAAAAATACGACCAAAATTTGCTCTTCAATATTTTAAGGGACATAAACTTACAAGTTATTGATAAACTTCGGGTGGCTCACATCGATGATATGCAATATCTTAAAGATAAGGTTGGATTTATGGGATATGCACAAATGGATCCTCTTATCGTATACAAGCAAGAATCATTCGAAAAATTTGAACTTTTACAACAAAATATCAAAGTAGATACCACAACTAAATTAATGAGAATAGATTATCGTGCTATTGCTGAACAGCAGGAAGCTCAAGCCCAACTCTTCGAAATGGTACAAGATAATCCTGAATTAATGGAAAAGCTTAAACAAGCAAGCAAACAATTCTGATGAAGAATCCCCGTCCAGATTTCTAAAAAAGATGGCAAAATCAGAGTTCAAGCATGAGATAATACCATACCACAAACAAAAACAGATCCAAGAAAAATGATATTTGAAGATGAAGATGGTATAGAAGTTTTTGATGCTGATGATATTGGAAGCAACTCACCAAGTGAATGAGTCGTTTTACCAACAAGGAAAAAAGTAAGACCAAACGATCCTTGCCCTTGTTGAAGTGGAAAAAAATATAAAAAATGCCATGGAGCCAATGATTGAAAATAAATTTTGTACAAACATATTAAAATATGCTAAAAGATATTGTTAAAGATACAGTAAAAATACTCATAAACAGGCCTAGACTTATAAGGCTTGCTCTTTTAACATCATATTCTTATACATTTTATCAAATTTATTGAATCATTTATTTTATAAACTGACTAGCAAACCTGAAATACAATTCATGAGTAGACGTCTCCAATGCTCTTATATACTTTGTTAATGCAATACAAAGATTTAATATTTTACGACTAATTATAGCAATCGCTATAGTATTTATCATATGAATATCAATTTTTTGACCAATATGAAGACAGGCATTACTATATAGCATCGAAGATGAAAATATGAAAACTGGTACAGCTTTTTTGAAATGATGGAAAAAATGGTGAATTATGGCAGAATTTGGATGAGTAAACATGTGGTGATTAAGTATGCGATCCGTATTCATTTTCGTTGTAAGATTTCGAATGCTCTGATACTTAAATAACCCTGTTATTATAGCTGTATTCATCATATGGATCGCTTGTGTTTTATGAAAAATTGTACTACGACCTTATGTAAACTATTACATCGTGTTAAAAGATTATTCAGCATGGGATGCTGTAATAAAAAGCATGAATTTAACCTTCTCCAATTTATGATTAACTTTGAGATGACTCTTAAGACAAGCTATCATTAGATGTAGATTCTTATTTAATTCTTGTATCGCTATTTGAATTCCAGTAATTATAATGATTTTTTTCATACAAATGAACCTTATTAACAATTCTGCAATCGAAATCGTATCTCGAATACTCATATCAGCTTGAACGCTTATATTCATATACTTAGAAGCAATATTTAAAGCTTTTGATTATACATATCGATATAAAATATTCATTGAAGCTGAAAGACGCAACAATTTAAAATAAGATTTTATACTTTTGAAAGTGTAATGAATATACATATAGTCTCACTTTTCCCAGAATTATTTGAATCATTCTTTTCTACTTCTCTACTTAGAAAAGCACAAGAAAAATGAATTTTGAAGATAGATTTTTGTAATCCAAGACAATTTTGTAAAGATAAACATCAACAAATCGATGATGAAATATATTGATGATGAGCCTGAATGCTCATTAAAGCAGAACCTGTAATCGATGCTATAGAATCAATAATTAAAGAGAATCTCCTAAAGAATTCTGACTTTAAAATTATTTTCCCATCTCCTGCTAAAGAAACTTTCAATCAAAAACATTCTTACACATTCTCAAAACAAGAACATCTAATTTTTGTATGCTGAAGATACGAATGAATCGATTATCGCTGGGAACTATATATGCAAAAATATTACCCTCAACAATTCATAAAACTTTCATTATGACAATTCATATTATTATGATGAGAAGTAGCAACCATGACTATGATTGAATCTATCACAAGACTAATCCCTTGAGTGATTAAAGAATCTGAAAGCCGACAAAATGAAAGTTATTCTCTAAAAGAGAATATGCAAAACCTAGAAGAACCAAATTATACTAGACCCGAAAATGTCAAATGATTTAATGTACCAAATGTTTTATTAAATTGAAACTCTGAAAAAATAGCGCAACGAAAAAGGGATAACTCAATTTTTCTCTGAAAAGATTAATTTAACTTTTTATTAAATTCTCTTGCAATTAATTATAATAATTCTACAATAACATCGTTATAATCTTTTATCTTATAACAATTAGTAAAAATGACAAAAACTGCTTTAATCGAAAAATTAGCTTCTGAATTAGGAGTTTCTAAAAGAATGGCTGGAGAA
>JAEEGL014790296.1_pt1 | contig 10548 bp, 12 predicted proteins | sample 9134231 | NCBI WGS metagenome assembly JAEEGL01 (sample SAMN16246548, study PRJNA631951) | gut metagenome | biome: gut microbiome; feature: rumen; material: fiber-attached | host: Bos | place: Iran: Karaj | collected 2018-10
AGAAAGCCGCTTTCGCAGCGGCAGAGGGCAGCGTGAATACCGCCCATGGGGCCGCAGTTCCGGAACACGTCCGGAACTGCGCCCTTTATCTGATTTGATGAGATCAGTACTTCTTTAAAATCGGAAAGAGAATTTTGAATACATTCGAGGACGGACCGCCCTTCCGCATCCGGAAGGAGGGCTTTGTCCGTTCCCATACGCCGGGATAATCCCCCGGCTATGATCACTGCCGAACAGGATCCGCGGCACAGCATACGGCCGCGTTACATCCCGGCCGCGCGCGCTGCCGCGGCAGCTTCCCTGGCGCTGTAGACGAGGCCCATGGTAAGCGGCTCCCAGAACATCGTGACCAGGAGGCAGAGCAGCATCAGCCCGATCATCAGCCAGATCTTCCGGATGATGCCTTCCACGCGGTATCCGGAAATAGCAGAGGCTACGAACAGGTTAACGCCGTAAGGCGGCGTGATGAATCCGATCGCCAGGTTGACGGTCATGATAACGCCGAACTGTACCGGATCCATCCCGAAGGACTGCACGATCGGTACGAAGATCGGGGCAAGGATCGCCGTAGCGGAGAAGTTGTCGATAAAGCATCCGACGATCAGGAGGATCACGTTGATGATCAGCAGCACGACGACTTTGCTGGAGATCCCGCCGATCAGCGCCCCCAGCTTGGCCGGGATCTGCTGCATGGTCAGGAAGTTCGCGAAGGCCAGCGCAAGCCCGAGCGTAAACAGGATAACGCCGCTGGCGTGGGCCGTGTCGCGCAGTGCCGCGATCAGGTCTTTGACCGTCAGCTCACGGTAAACAACAAATCCTACGAAGATCGAATACACGATACCGACGACGGCCGCTTCCGTGGGGGTGAAAATACCGCCGTAAATACCGCCGAGGATGATGACCGGGGTCATAATGGCCCAGAAGGAATCCAGGAAGGTCTTCGCCAGTCTCTTCAGGGAAAACGTCTGGCCTGTGCCGCCCCAGTGATGTGTTTTAGCCTGGAAATAGCACATCGCCATCAGGACGACGCCGATCAGGACGCCCGGCAGGACGCCGGCGAGGAACATATCGCCGATCGACACGTTCGCGATGACCGCGTAAACGACGAACGGGACGCTGGGCGGAATGATGACGCCGATCGTTCCGGCCGCTGCCGAAAGGGCCGCGGCGAAGTTCTCGTCATAGCCTTTTTCCTTCATGGCGGGGATCATGAACGAACCTACCGCGGAAGTCGTGGCGTTCGCGGAACCGGAGATCGCGGCAAAGAACATACAGGTCGCGGTCGTGGCCATGGCCAGGCCGCCGGTGACCCATCCGATCAGCTCGTTGAAAAAGTTAACGAGCCGCTTGGCTATGCCCCCGCCTTTCATCAGGTTTCCGGCGATTATGAAAAACGGAATGGCCATCAGCGGGAATGAGTCGAGTCCCGTAAAGGCTTTCTGCGGGATCGTCATGAGTTTCAGGTTCGTCATGGTCGCCATGACCACAAGGGTCGCGACGCCGAGCGATACGCCGATCGGCATTCCGATTATGATCAGAACCGCAAGGATGATAAACAGAATAATGACGGACTTCATGAATTCCACCTCTCTTTCCAGCCGGGGATCGACCGGACGATCTTTTCGATCAGCCGAAGCCCCATGATCCCGCATCCGATCGGAACGGAAGCATACGGGATCGCCATAGGAATTCGAAGAGCCGGCGCTTTCTGTTTTGTTTTAATAATAAACGCAATGAGCTCTCTGCCTTCCACTACCATAAATACCGTAAAGGCGATCCACAGCACATAAACAAGGAGTTCCAGGATCACCTGTACTTTCTGCGGAAGTTTTTCTCTTAGGACCGTTATATTGATGTGCTTGTCGATCTTGGCGGCGTAAGCGGCGCCGAGCCAGATCTGCCACACGAAGATATAACGGGCCAGTTCTTCGCTCCATGAGAGCGAGTTTTTGAATACATACCGGGCAATGACCTGGATGAAGATGACCGTTACGGTCACGAAGAAGCTAGCGATCAGTATGTATTCCTCAAAATGATCATCCAGGAATTTCAAGACTTTCTTCATGGGTTTCCCTCTCCGAATTTCAAGAAGTATCGGGGATCCCCGGGAGCCCTAAGACTCCCGGGGAGATCAGTTAGATCAAATGTTCGTTACGAAACCTGATCATTTGTTGTAGGACTGAGCCTTTTCAACGAGGCCTTCCGCCAGCTGCGGTTTGAATTCATCATAAACGCTGGCAGTCGCTTCACGGAACAGAGCCAGTTCTTCAGGGGTCAGGTAGTTGACCTTGATGCCTTTTTCTTCCATGAGCTTCAGGTCTTCCTCGTCCTGTTCGGCGATGAGCCTTCTCTGCTGGTTGGCCGCTTCGTTCGCGCATTCGGCGATGATCTTCTGGTCAGCTTCGGCAAGGCCGTCGAACCAGTCTTTGTTGCAGACGTAGCCGAGAGCGTGATAAACGTGGCCGGTCATGGAAATGTAATCGTTAACTTCATAGAATTTCTGGTCATAGATCAGTGAAGGCGGGTTTTCCTGGCCGTCAACGGTCTTCTGCTGCATGGCCGTGAACAGTTCGTTCATCGCCATGGGTGTCGGGTTCGCGCCGAGCGTATTCCAGATCGCCAGCTGGATCGGGGTCTCCATCGTGCGGAGCTTGATGCCCTTTAAGTCATCCGGGCAGGTGATCGGGCGGACCGAGTTGGAGATCTGACGATAACCGACTGTGCCGAGGCCCAGGCAGTAGTAGCCGTAATCCTGGATGGACTGTTTCAGGAGGTCGCCGACTTCACCGTCGCAGGCAGCATAAGCCGCTTCCGCGGAGTCGAACAGGAACGGGAAGTCGAATACCATGTAGTTCGGGTCGACGTTCGCGATGTTCGCGCCGTTGATCAGGGACATTTCGATGGAGCCCATGCCGGTCGATTCGAACAGTTCTCTTTCGCCGCCGAGCTGCGCGGAAGGATACAGTTCAACGGTAATGCGGCCGCCTGTCATTTCTTCAAGGGGCTTTTTGAAATATTCTTCCAGAGAAATGTGATAGGAGCTCTTGTCGGTGAAAGCATGGCCGACGCGGATAAGCACCGGATCGCCCTGTGTCAGGTCGGCTTCCGGAGCGGCAGCTTCAGCGGGCGCAGCGGCTTCCGCAGGCGCAGCGGCTTCCGCAGCAGGCGCGGCCGCAGGAGCAGCGGCAGGTGCTGCCGGGGCTCCGCCGCAGGCTGCAAGGCTGAGCGACATTACGAGGACCAATAAGCCAGATACGATCTTCTTCATAACTCTTCTCCCTTTCTTAAATAAATCTTTTGTCTCTTAGTGCTGAAAAATTGTTTCTGTTATCAATAATCAGCCCGGGATCGATCTCTGCCGAAAGGATCTCTTCTTCGAGACCGGCTTCGGCAGCGATCACGCCCCAGGGATCAGTGATCATGCTGTGGCCTGCCAGGGATACGCCGCCCAGCGTTCCCACCCCGTCGCAGGAGGCCATAAAGCACTGGTTCTCCACGGCGCGGGCCTGGTTGAACAGCCGCCAGTGCTCCAGGCGGGCCAGTCCCCACGCGGAGCAGACCAGGAAATACTCGACCCCCATCTTCATCATGAGACGGTACAGTTCCGGGAACCGCAGGTCGTAACAGGTGGAAAGGCCTACTCTTCCGTATTCCGTATCGACCACGCAGAGATTCGTGCCCCCGCTCAGCAGTTCAGGCTCGCGGGATTTGAAGCTGAACAGGTGGATCTTCCGGTATTTCCCGATCATCTTCCCGTTCGGGTCAAGGAGGAGCGAGCAGTTGTAATACTTATCCCCGTCCTTCTCGACAAAGCTTCCGGTGTGGATATAACAGCCGAGTTTCCGGGCCCAGGACGACATCAGTTCGTAGACGGCTCCGCGGTCCGCCTCGCTCTCGCCGTAATAATGATCGAAATCGAAAAACCCCGTTGCCCAGATCTCCGGAAAGATGATCTGGACAGGCCTTTCCTTTTCCTCAGCGATCTTTTCGAGGCAGGCTTCCGCTTTCCGCATTCTGTCCTGATGGGTCTCCCCCTGGGCGGACGCCAGCTGGATGCAGGAAATCTTCATCATAGCATTGCTCCCGTCGAAGCGTTGATGACCTTCATCCCGCTGATGAAATACGCCATCCTGAGCGCTTCTTTGATCTCGTCTTCCGTCGCGCCCTCCGCGCGGGCTTTGGCAGACAGGGACTTGACCCCGTTTCCGTTGCCCATCGACGCGTCCAGGGACATGGCGATCAGCAGCTTGGTCTTAACGTCCAGCGCGCCTTCCTGATAAGCCAGGTCGGCCGCGCAGTTGGCCGCTTCATAAAGCGAAGGGTCGAACGCCTTGATCTCTTCGACAAATTTCGGGTTAAACCTGCTCATAGCCTTATTCCTTTTCTTTCGTGTAATAGTGGACTTCAAACGTCAGCGCGCCGTTGGGAGCGGAAAACGGCCCGTGCGGCATTCCGGGCGGCCTGATGGCCACGGTCCCGGCTTCGTACACTTCCCCGTTCGCTACGAGCGGTCCTTCAATGATATAGACTTCTTCCCAGCAGTCGTGCGTCAGCGTACCCTGGCCGCTCGCACCCGGGTCAAATTTCAGGAACCTGGTAAACGTCCCGTCTTCCGCCTGGGTAATGATCATTTCCTGTACGCCGCCGCCCTGGTAGCTGGAAGGAGTCACCCATTCAAAGCCTTCGGTCTTTCTGGGATCGAAGAACTCATACATTTTTTTCGGCATTCGCGTTCCTCCTTTCTTCGCGTATTTTTTCATCCTCCGTAAAGAGGTTATCGTTTCAGGTCTTTCATCAGGTCTTAAAACAGCGGTTTTCCGCCGTCCAGCGGATTGACCGCGGGTTTTGCCTTCGGATGCCAGATGACGGTCTTTCCGTCGATCTCTTCGGCGCGGCGGGCAAGCTCTTCCAGTTCGCCGTACTCGATGACCCTCGCCATACAGTGCTTCGCGCACGTCGGGATCTTTCCTTCTTCCGCCCTTTCCGCGCACAGATCGCACAGATCGGTCGGAACGGCGATATTGTTATAGGTCTGGCCGTGGTTCAGGAAGACTTCGTCCACCTTGATCCCGTAGACGTTGGCCGGAAAACCATGTTCCTGGCGGCAGGCCGCTTCGCAGCTCTTACATCCTGTGCACCAGTCATAACGGATCAATAATCCCTTACTCATTACGCTTCCCCTCCTTCATAGATTCCTTCGATCCCGGAGTCTGCCGGATAGATCTTGCAGAGAACCGATTTCATATGGCTGCCGCCGTATCCGGTCTTGCTGTATACGTCGTTCGGGAGCAGAATATTGGCGTTTGCCTCGAACGCGCCGTACAGCTTTTCGGGGCCCAGTTCCGGGAACCACCAGCTGTGCTGGATCATGACCAGGTCCTTCATATAGCCTTCCTTGAAGCGGGCTTTGAATTTCTGTTTGCCGAACTGGTTCTCGACCCAGATCCAGTCTCCGTCCTTGATCCCGTACTTCCTGCCGGTCTCGGGATCCATGTCCGCGAACGGATACGGGTTCATGTTCCGGAGCGACTTGATCTGCCGGTGTTCGGAATGGAAGAAACTGACCACGCGGTTGCCGGTGTTGAGGATGACCGGATATTCCTTGTAAAGCTCCGGTGTGCTGACCGGGCTGTAGGCCGGTTCCGTATAGCTCGGAAGCGGGTCGTATCCCCATCTCTCGAAATGCGTGGAGTAAAGCTCGATCTTTCCGGTCGGCGTATTGAAGCCCGGTTTGCCGTCCGGACGGAGCTGTCCTTTGATATACCGGTAATACGGCCTGGTCGGGTGTCCTTCCGGCGGGGAGATAAAGGTCTTTTCCCTGAGCTCTTCGAGCGTCACGCCCGACTTGGAAAGCCAGAAGTGGAAAAGGTCTTCCATCGTATCCCATTTGAAGGACGGGCTTAAGCGCTTCGCCATCTCGAAGCAGATCTCGCCGTCCGACTTGCAGTCGCCGACCTGGATGGCCTTGCGCTGCGCCATCAGAGGCGTCCACCACGCACGTACGCCTTCGCGTTCCGGGAACGTCGCCGCCGGAAGGATGATATCCGCCAGCGCCATGGCCGTCGGGGTCTTGAAGATGTCGACCACGACGTTGAATTCGTTCTTCAGGAAAGCGTTCATCCAGTATCTCGGATTCGCGGCGCCGCAGAGGAAGTTGGTGGCCGCGATCCACGCGCCCTTCACCGGATACGGTTTGCCGGTGTCCATGGCTTCGACCAGCTTGTCCGCATGCGCGCGCCAGTGGAATTCCTTCGCGATCGGGAACTCGTCGCCGCCGATCTTCTTCGCGAGTTTTTCCGGCGGCATGGACTGGCCGTACATCTCCATGATCGAATCCTGGCTCATCGGATAAGGGGTAACGCCGAACGCGTTCTTGACGATGGCCATTCCGCCCGGGTTGTCGACGTTTCCGGTCAGCACCCAGAGGTAGCTGATCGCCGTCGCGACCGTCAGGCCTTCCGGCGCCATGTCGACCGGCACGCCCCACTGCAGCGCGGCATGGTCGCATTTCGCGTACAGCCTGGTCGCTTCCCGGATCTTTTCGGCCGGGACGCCCGTGACCTTTTCGCCCCATTCGGGCGGATACTGCTGGACGCGTTCTTTTAATTTGTCAAAGCCGTACGTCCACTTTTCGACGAATTCGTGATTGTAGATATCTTCATTGATGAGGACGTTCAGCATGGAAAGCGCGAGCGCGCCGTCCGTCCCGGGCCGCAGCTGCAGCCAGATCTTCGCTCTCGAAGCGAGCCACGTGTAGCACGGGTCGATGACGATCAGCTGGGAGCCGAGTTCCGCGCAGTGGACGATCCAGTGGCCGTGGTTGCCGTCGTTGCAGGTCGCGACCGGGTTCTGGCCCCAGACCATATAGACTTCGGGGACCTTCCACTCGGGATCGTTGTAGCGCAGGGACGAATACTGGGAAGCGTCGGGGATGACGTAATCGCCCATCGTGATCTTCATGGAGTTCAGGCGGGGATGATAGCAGGCGTTGCCGTTCAGGCTCTGGATCCAGTTCGGGGAGCCGTAGCTGTAGGCCAGCAGGCAGAGCCAGCCGCCGGCGTCGCGTCCCGTGCCCTGGATGAACGCCATGGTCTCGGAACCGTATTTATCCGCCAGTTCGCGCATCCGCTTTTCGCAGTAGTCGAAGGCTTCGTCCCAGGAGATCTCTTTCCACTTGTCTTCGCCGCGCTTGCCGGTGCGTAAAAGCGGTTTGGTAAGACGGTCCTTATGGTAGACAAACTCTTTCATGGAAAGAGCGCGCGGGCAGAGCGTACCAAGGTTGTACGGACTGTCCTCGGCGCCTTCCACCTTTTCCAGTTTCCCGTCCTTGATGTACAGGTCGACGCCGCAGCCGCCGTGGCAGCCCGGGCCGGCCGACCAGGCGACGGACCTCACTATCTGATCGTAATCCCTGTCTTTCATAGCATCCTCCTAAATAAAGTGATCTGTCACAGATTTCCAATTAATCACGCGGATCGGGCAGGCGCACCAGGTCGTAGCCCCCGGCGATCCTCCGGTCCAGAACGGGGTCGATCATTTCGTACTCGAATTTTTCCCCGTAGACCATGCCGTCCTTTGTCGGAAGTGTTCCGGAAAAGATGACTTCGTCTTCCATTTTCCTGCCCAGGAACTCCTCCACCAGCGCGATCTGCTGCGCCGGCGCCAGGATCTCCGCAAGCGTCCCGTCCTGGTACAGCGAACGCTCACCGTCTTTTGTTACATAAGAACGCATCCTGATCTGATCGAAATGGTCCTCGACCTCATCCAGGAGCCACACCGTATCCGCCGCCATATTGGGGCAGATCGCCTTGGCCAGCGGGACGCTGAAAGCCTCGAGCCTTCTGTCCGAATGGTCGCTGCCGACGGTAATATATTTCTTTCCGCCGCAGACAAACAGCGCGTACTCCACTTCTCCCGACGTCTCGTCGTGAAGGATCTCCAGCGAGTCCTCGCACGACAGGGAAGTGCTGCTGACCGGATAGACCGTCGGAACGTGATTCGGCGCGGCGACGCCGAGCTCCTTCAGCTCTTCCACATGTTTCCGGACGACCTCCTGGTCGCGGCCCGCATAACCGATGTTATAGATCCCCCTGATATTAAGAGCGATCTCCTTTGATCCATCTCCGGCCTGCAGTCTGAATACCTTTTCCATACCCTCCTCCGTAATACGATCGAACCATGATCTCCGGCCGTAATATGTCCCTTTCCCGATGGGAAATATATTTCCCTGTCGGATAAGAAATATATTTCCGGCCTTCTGAAATATATTTCCCGGTTTATTAAAAACAGTTCCGCTACTTGATCTTCTCGTTCCTGCTCTTGGTATTGCTCAGATGCGCGTGCATGGCCTCCCTGGCGCCTTCGGCATCCCCCGCGGCAATGGCGGCCATGATCTTTTTATGTTCCCCGTAGATCGCCTTTTTATATTTGCTCGTCTGCAGGATCTTATGTCCGCTCCTCTGCAGCTGGCTGCGGAGATTTGCCGTGATACTGGAGATCTGCCCGTTGCCGCTGGCTTCCCAGATGATGCTGTGGAATCTCTCGTCCAGCTCCAGAAAGGACGGGATATCGTCATGATATTCCGGGCTGTCCATGTTGCTTTTTTCCAGGGCGATATTCTCCTTCAGCCGGCGGATCTGGTCTTCCGAAGCGTTTTTGGCCGCCCATCCGGCCGCCGCCTCTTCGATCACCATCCGAAGATCGATGATGTCTTCCAGTTCTTTTCCGGAAGGGGACAGCACTTCGAAGCCCCTTCCCCTCAGAAAGCGGATATAGCCTTCTTTCTGCAGGGTGATCAGGGCTTCCCTGACCGGCGTACGGCTTAAATTAAGGATCTTGCCTATCTGTTCCTGAGAATAGACCTCTCCCTCTTCAAACTCATTGTTCAGGATCGCATTCTTCAGGAATTTATAAGTCTGTATCGTATAGGTGTCGGCTTTGATGATCTGGGTCTTTCCTTCGTTGTCCCGTAATGTATCAGCCATGATCTACCTCTTTGTCGGATAACTTTATGTTACCATTCAGCCCGCCCTGTTTCAAACGCAAAGTGCTATGACAGATTCACAAAACCCATCATCATTTTCTGTGCATTTTCCACACTTTCCTGAACGGCCGACAGCCTGCCTTTCTGCATGAAGTAAACGGCGTCGGCGATCTTCACGGCTTTCTGCATGTTCTGTTCGACCAGCACGACCGTTTTTCCGCTTTCCGTAAGCTGCCGGATAAACGAAAGGATCCTGGAAGCCATGATCGGCGAAAGCCCCAGCGTCGGCTCGTCGATCAGCATCATTTCTGGATCGCTCATCATGGCTCTCCCGATTGCCAGCATCTGCTGTTCCCCGCCGCTTAACAGTCCCGCTTTCTGGGACTGTTTTTCCTGAAGGACGGGCAGCAGGTCATATACCTTTTCCAGGTTGGATTCCTGTTTTTTGCTGACCGTACCCAGAAGGAGGTTTTCCCGGATCGACATATTCCCGACGACGTGCCGGCCTTCCGGGATCAGGACGAGTCCCCGCCGGACCAGCTCGTGGCTCTCCAGGCCCGTAACGTCTTCCCCCTTGAACAGGACTGTCCCGCTCTTCGGCTTCAGCAGTCCGGCAATGGTGTTTAAAAGGGTGCTCTTCCCGGCCCCGTTCGGTCCGAGGACGGCGGCCAGCATTCCCTTTTCAGCTTTAAGCGACGCGCCGGTGACCGCGCTGATGCTCCCGTAGCTGACGCAGATCTCCTTTGTTTCAAGCATCGTCTTCTCCCAGATACGCCTTCCGGACTTCTTCGTTCCGCGCGCTCTCACTGCAAGTACCTTCCGCGATCTTCCGTCCGTAGTCCAGGACGATCACGCGTTCGCAGCAGGCTTTGATGATATCCATGTCGTGTTCGATCAGGATCACGGACGTATGGAAGCGGTCCCTGATCTTCACGATCTGTTCCGCGAGGATCCCGGACTCCTGTTCGTTCATGCCCGCCCCCGGCTCGTCCAGGATCAGGACTTTCGGCTCTCCCGCAAGGGCTCTCGCCATTTCGACCCGCCTGCAGTCCCCGTAGGACAGTTCCGAAGCATACGTATCCCGGTAGGCCCCGATGCCGAAGAAATCCATCAGCCCGTCGAGCCGTTCTTCCCGGCCCCCCCGGAAGACCGGGGAGATCTTTTTCGCAAATCCCAGCCGGTAATTCTCCGCCGTCAGAAGATGCTCCCAGACCGTCATCTGTTTAAAGATCTTCAGGTTCTGGAACGTCCTGGCGACGGCCATCCGGGCGATCCTGTCGGCCCTTTTCCCGGCGATATTCTCCCCGTCGAGCAGGATCTCGCCCTGCGGCTTCTGCCCGAATCCCGTGATGCTGTTGATCAGGGTGGTCTTGCCGGCGCCGTTCTGGCCGATGATCCCGAGGATCTCCTCTTCGCCGAGTGTAAAGGATATGTTTTCCAAAGCGCGGAAATCGCCGTAAAACTGCGACAGCGCCTTCACTTCAAGCACTTCTTTTCCTCCCCGAGATCAGCTCTTCCGGTTTCAGGATCACGATCGCGATCACGAGCGCCCCGTAGATCACCAT
>JAEEGL016050092.1_pt1 | contig 10548 bp, 7 predicted proteins | sample 9134231 | NCBI WGS metagenome assembly JAEEGL01 (sample SAMN16246548, study PRJNA631951) | gut metagenome | biome: gut microbiome; feature: rumen; material: fiber-attached | host: Bos | place: Iran: Karaj | collected 2018-10
GGCACACTTCACTTCTCGGCGATCGGGGGGAATCTCAGGACGCTCCTACCGGTGATCGGGTTCAAGATGATCGTTTACCCCATACTCATCATTTTCATCGCGGTGAGCTTACGCTTCTCACCGATCGAGACATTCCTTTTCTTCGCACTTTACGCGACGCCCGTCGCGGCGTCTTCGTTCCCGATGGCACAGAGCATGGGCGGAGATGCGGAACTTGCCGGCCAGTTCGTCATGCTGAGCACCGTGATCTCTGCGTTCACGCTTTTCCTCTGGATCTATCTGCTGAAATCGATGGGGATCATCTGAAGAGGATGCGGCAGGGATGATGCAAAAGCCGGTGTCTCAGACTTGCTGCTGCATCTGCCGGACTGTACCGAAGCGACCGGCATATTGTAAAATAGAACAGAGGCCGCCGGCGGAAGAAACAATGTCAGGAAAGCGCGAAAAATCGAGAGCTTTCGATCGCCGGCGTGCAAATGCAGGACATGCGTATATTCATAATTGAGGGGAGTAATCACTGTGAAAGTCATTGAAGTTCAGGCATCTGTCACAGCGTCCAACGACAGGGACGCGGACGAGCTTCGCAAGGAGATGAGGAAAAAGGGCACACTGCTCGTAAACCTGATGTCAGCGGCCGGTTCGGGGAAGACTACCCTGCTTTCCCGGATCATCACGGACCTGAAGGACAGGCTGCGGATCGCGGTTCTGGAAGCGGACATCGATGCGCAGGTGGACGCGGAGACGATCGAAGCACTGGGCGCGAGGTCGATCCAGGTCCACACGGACGGCATGTGCCATATGGATGCCGGCATGACAAAGCGCGGACTGGATGAGATGGGATATGAGGGAATTGATCTTGCTTTCCTTGAGAATGTCGGAAACCTGATCTGCCCTGCGGAATACGACACGGGCGCCGGCCTGAAAGTGATGATCCTCAGCGTCCCGGAGGGAGACGACAAGCCGCTGAAATATCCTCTGATGTTCATGGAGAGTGACGCGCTTGTGATCACGAAGATCGACACGATGAGCTACTTTGACTTTGATATTGAAAAGTGCACGCAGAGGGCGAGGAGACTGAATCCGGACATCCGGATCTTCCCTGTCTCTGCGAAGACCGGCGAGGGAATGGGTGACCTCGAGGCATGGCTGACGCAGCATGTGGAAGCCTGGAAGGCGGTCTGACGCCGGCAGGTTTCCTGATTGAAGAAGCGGGAAGTATACGAAGAGAGATACACAGAAAGGAAGATACACGGGGAGATACGGCATGAAAGAACAGAAAAACAGAATGGTGAATGAGCGGGATTTCCGCCAGGATCCGAACTACAAGGCGGCGGACAAGGAGAAGGAAAAACTGATCCTTAAGCTCGGCACCATGATCACGGACCGGTACCTGGTCAAATACACGAGGACGATGAAGACGGACGATCCGGAGTACTGGGCGCTGGATGAAGTCCTGACGAAGGAGGAGGCGAAGTTCCTCCTGAGCTTCAAGAAGACAAGAACGCCGTACGACGTGGAACAGCTCGCCGAGATGAACGGCATGAGCCTCGAAGACTGCAAAAAGATGGTGGATCACCTCGTCTGGGTCGGCCTCATCGAGATGAACCGCGAGAACGCGGATCATCACAAGCAGTACAACGTCCCGATCTTTGTGCCGGGCTCCGCCGAGTTCATGATGATGAACGACGAGCTGACGGCCCAGCACCCGAATCTCGCGACGTTCTTCAATCTGATGACCCAGATGCCGCTGGAGAACGTCACGCCCATGATCCCTCCGGGAGGCGCCGGCGTCGGCATGCACGTTATTCCGGTCGAAAAGGCGATCGAGCACGAGAACCAGTCGGTGAGTGTGGAGCACATCTCGCACTGGCTCAGCAAATACGACAAGTATTCGGTCGGGCAGTGCACCTGCAGAAAGCAGCAGACGATGCGAGGCGAGGGATCCGGCCAGATCAACGGCGAATTCTGCATGGGTGTCGGCGACATGGCGGAATACTGCGTAGACAGGGGCATGGGGCGCTACATCAGCTATGAAGAAGCGCTCGAGATCCTGGAGCGCGCAGAGCGCCACGGATTCGTACATCAGATCACCAACATCGACGGCGAGGAGAAGATCGTCGCGATCTGCAACTGCGCGGCCGGCGTCTGCAACGCGCTCCGGACGTCCCAGCTCTACAACACCCCGAATATGTCCGCGAGCGCTTACCGGGCTCACGTGGATAAGGAAAAGTGTGTCGCCTGCGGCAAGTGCGTGGAAGTCTGCCCGGTCGGCGCCGCGAAGCTCGGACAGAAGCTCTGCACAAAGGACGGGAAGGAAGTCACTTACCCTGTGACGCAGCTTCCGGACGCCGTGAAGTGGACCGCGGACAACTGGAACATCCATTACCGCGAGGACGCGAAGATCAACTGCTACGACTCCGGCACAGCTCCCTGCAAGACCGCCTGCCCGGCACATCTCGCGATCCAGGGATATGTGAAGATGGCTGCCGAGGGAAGATATCTCGACGCATTAAAGCTCATCAAGCAGGACAATCCGTTCCCGGCGGTCTGCGGGGCAATCTGCAACCGGCGCTGCGAGGACGCCTGCACAAGAGGAACGATCGACCAGCCGATCTCCATCGACGAGATCAAGAAGTTCATCGCGTGGCAGGAACTGCATGCTGACAAGCGCTTCATCCCGATCTGTGAAAAGGATGACGGCGGCATGTGGGGACCCGACTACAAAATGGCAATTATCGGCGCGGGACCGGCAGGCCTCACCTGCGCGTACTATCTGCGCACGAAAGGCTATGACGTCACGGTCTTTGAGAAGGAGAAGAGGCCGGGCGGCATGCTGATGAACGGGATCCCGTCCTTCCGTCTGGAAAAGGATGTGATCGAGGCCGAGATCGACGTCCTCCGCACGATGGGCGTGGAGTTCCGCTGCGGTGTGGAAGTCGGTAAAGATGTCACGATCGAGTCGCTCCGCGGAGAGGGGTACAAAGCTTTTTACCTCGCGATCGGCCTGCAGGGCGGCCGAAAGGCGGGCGTTCCGGGCGAGGATGCCGAGGGGGTGGAGTCCGGCGTCGCGTTCCTGAGCCGGGCCAACCAGGACGACACGATCCGTCTGGATCAAGGGCGTGATGCCGATGTCGTCGTTGTCGGCGGCGGCAATGTCGCGGTCGATGTCGCGAGAACTGCGGCAAGGACGACCGGAGGAAAGGTTACGATGCTCTGCCTCGAGAGCGCAGCGGAGATGCCCGCGGCGGACGACGAAGTCGAAGAGGCGAAGGAAGAGGGCATTGAAGTCATGAACGGCTGGGGGCCGAAGGAAGTCCTGACAGAGGGCGGCAAGGTGACCGGCATCGTCTTCAAGCGCTGCACGAGAGTCTTTGACGAGGAGCACAGGTTCAGCCCGCAGTATGATGAGAACGATACGATCACGATCCCCTGCGGCACGGTCCTGCAGGCGATCGGCCAGTCTGCGGTCTGGGGAGACCTCCTGAAGGGAACGAAAGTGGAGCTGCGCGGGAACGGTACCGTCGTGCATGATCCGGTCACGTTCGAGACGGCGGAACCGGACATCTTCGTCGGCGGCGATATCGGGCACGGCGCCCGGTTTGCGATCGACGCGATCGCGGACGGCAAGAAGGCCTGCGAATCAATGCACCGTCACGTCCATCCCGGCCAGTCCCAGACGATCGCCCGCGATCTCAGGGAATTCATCGAGCTCGACAAGGACAACATCTCCGTCGAGACCTTTGACAACGCGAAGAGACAGGTCCCCGGCAGAAAGGCCGGCGATCCGAGAGGCACGTTCCGTGACCTGCGGCTTCCGCTCACGGAAGAGCAGGTCCACACCGAAGCTTCGAGATGCCTGTCCTGCGGCGCGACGACGGTCGATCCGAACCGCTGCATCGGCTGCGGCCTGTGCACGACCCGCTGCGAGTTTGATGCGATCCATCTGAGGAGAGAATTCCCGGAGGCGTCGAACATGGTCCGCTGCGAGGACAAGCTCGGAAAAGTCGCGTCTTATGCGCTGAAGAGAGAGATGAAGATCCTTTTCGGAAAGAAGAAATGAAAAGCGCTTTCGCGAAGGATCGTGTGACCGGATATGCATGAAATGGGAATCGTCCTCCATCTGGCGAAGACGCTCGATGAGACGGCGGAAGAACAGGATATCGTAAGGATCGGAAAGGTGACACTGCAAGTCGGGGAGGTCTCCGGCATCATGACGGACCTTTTCACGGACTGCTGGAATTATTTCAAAATCCGCCATCCGGTCCTCAAAGACTCGGAGCTGGTCCTGGAAGAGATCCGGGCTGTGACTCACTGCGACAGCTGCGGGCGGAATTATCCCACAGTGAAATATGGCAGGACGTGCCCGCACTGCGGGAGCGGCGAGACCTGGCTCATCACCGGCAATGAATGCATCATCAAGGAGATCGAGGCGGAGACGGAAGAAGACCAGGAAACGGAAGAGACAGCAGCGGAAGAGGTGGTGACGGAACAGGCGAATGCGGAAAGGCCCGGACCGGAAGCCGGGAACTGACAGGAGGATCAGAATGCTTTACAGGAAGGACAGACACGGAAACGAACTCTCCCAGCTCGGCTTCGGCTGCATGCGGTTTCCCCGCAAAGGCGGCGGGATCGACATGGAGGAAACGGAAAAGGAACTTCTGCTCGCGATCGGGAACGGCGTCAACTATTTCGATACGGCTTACATCTATCCGGGGAGCGAGGCGGCACTCGGAGAGATCCTGCAGCGCACCGGCATGCGGGACCGCGTGAACATCGCGACGAAGCTGCCGCAGTACCTGATCGGCAGCAGGGCGGCGATCGACCGCTACTTCAATGAGGAGCTCTCCAGGCTTCGCACGGATCATATCGATTACTACCTGATGCACATGCTGACGGACATCGCCGCGTTCCGCAAACTTGAAAAACTCGGGATCCGCGAATGGATCGCCGCGAAGAAGGAGGCCGGACAGATCCGCAATATCGGCTTTTCCTTCCACGGGACGACGGACATGTTCCTCGAGATCCTGAATGCCTACGACTGGGATTTCTGCCAGATCCAGTACAACTATCTGGACGAGCACGCGCAGGCTGGCCGCAGAGGCCTTGAGACGGCGCATGAAAAGGGGATCCCGGTGATCATCATGGAACCGCTCCGGGGCGGCAAGCTGATCAGCCTGCTTCCCACCGGCGCGAAGGAAAAGATCGCGTCCCATCCGTCCGGCCGAAGCGCCGCGCAGTGGGGACTCAGCTGGCTCTGGAACCAGCCGGGCGTCACGGTGGTGCTCTCGGGCATGAACTCACAGGAGATGGTCGCGGAGAACTGCCGGACGGCGTCAGACGTGGTTCCGGGCTCACTCACAGAGGAAGAACTGGCATTTATTGACGGGATCAAGGAAGAGATCGGCAGGACGATGAAGATCGGCTGCACGGGCTGCAGCTACTGTATGCCGTGCCCGCAGGGCGTCGACATTCCCGGTCTGTTCCGCTGCTATAATCGCATGTTTGCCGAAAACAAAGGGGCAGGAAGAAAAGAGTACATGCAGGTCGTCGGCCTGAGAAAAGCGCCGGCCTTCGCCTCGCAGTGCATCGAGTGCGGAAAGTGCGAATCCCACTGCCCGCAGCACCTCCCGATCCGGAAACTCCTGAAGGAAGCGGATTCGCAGGTCCGTACCTTCCCTTACCGCGTCGCGATAGGCGTGTCCAGGACTTTCATGAGTTTTAAGGAGAAATCGGCTAAGGGCTGATGAAACCGGTCAAGGGCTGATGAAACCGGTCAAGGGCGGATGAGGAGCTGCCGCTCCGGCTCCGTCAGTTCGCGGAAGCACCCTTCAGGTAGAGAAGGGTCGAGCGTCAGGCTTCCCATGGAGATCCGGTGCAGGGAGAGAACTTCCTTCCCGCGCGCAGCAAACATTTTTTTGATCTGATGGAATTTTCCCTCGCGGATCGTGACGAGCACTCCGGTGCCGCTGCGGTCCGCGATTCTTTGCCCGGAAGTCGCTGAGGAGTTCGTTCGGCTGTCACCGGAAGCCGCTGGTCCGGAAGCCCCTTCGATCTCAAGCACCGCAGGCAGTGTCGTCCACGCGTCGTCTGTCCCGCCGTCCAGAAGGATCCCGTCGCGGAAGGCGTCGATATCCTCCTTCGTGACGGTGCCGCTCACGACGGCACGGTAAGTTTTGTCCACGTGGGATCTGGGAGAAAGCAGGCGGTGTGCGAGCGCGCCGTCGTTTGTGAGAAGGAGAAGGCCGGTCGTGTCCTTATCAAGACGGCCGGCTGGAAAAAGATCTCCGCGCAGATCCGGCATTTCATCCGGGCTGCCCGCAAACCGCGCAGGATCGCGGATGAGATCCAGTACAGTGATTTCCCGCGGATCCTCCGTCGCGCTGATGACGCCGGCAGGTTTGTGCAGCATGAGATACTGCAGCGCGGCGTGCTTCACGGCTTTTCCCTGGCAGGTCACGATGTCTCCGTCACTGACGGAGGCGCCCGGATCCCGTACGGCGGATCCGTTTACTGCAACTGCACCGGAGCGGATCAGTTTCTTAAGTTCTTTTCTTGTGCCGACGTCCATGTCGGCGAGGTATTTGTCCAGCCGCAATAAGCCACGAATCCTTTCCGGATCACTCCATGTACTCCGGGCAGGAACATGCGGAGAACCAGTTCACCCCATGTACTCCCGACGGGAATATATGGAGAACCTGCTCAGCCCATGTCCACCCAGTGAGAGATATCGTGCGATACCGGGGTCAGAAACAGCTTGCGGATCTTCTCGGCGTCGTTCGTCTGCGCGAGGATCCACATGAGTTTTGTCATTGCGGCCTCGATCGTCATGTCGTAAGACTGAAGCGCATGGTAACTGTGGATGCTGCGGTAGCCGACCTCATAGACGTCCGCGTCGCTTCCCTCCAGCATGACCTGCGAGGCGATGACGACGGTCTTGTTCATGGAAGTGAGCCACTCGACCTTCGCGAGATAGCTGTCCGCTTCGTCCTGCGGGATGCCCCCGACGCCGTAGCTCTCGATGACGACGGCGTCGTAATGCTCCGCCGCGTAATCGAAGATGTCCGGCCGGATGCCCGGGAAGAGCTTGATCAGGCAGACACGGTCCGAGAGCTCGTCATAGAACTTGGGGACCCTCGCCCTGCGCGGCTTTCCGAGATAGGGAAAGATCCGGTTTCCGTCAATGAACGCGAACGTCGGGTAATTGATGCTCTCAAAAGCCGCGGTACTCTTGGTGCGGACTTTGCGCGCCCTGGTACCGATCAGCGCCTTCCCGTCGAAGACGATGTAAACGCCCCCGGCGATCCCGGCACAGACGAAGCGGAGGCTGTCCTGGAGATTCTTCCCCGCGTCCGTCACGAATTCACCCATCGGGCGCTGCGAGCCGGTAATGACGATCGGCTTGTCGGCATCCTGGACGAGATAGGAGAGCGCGGAGGCAGTGTAAGCCATTGTGTCGGTGCCGTGCGTGATGAGGAAGCCGTCGTAGCGGTCGTATTCTTCCTGGATCTTTTTCGCGATCGCGATCCAGTGCGGCCTGCCGATATTCGTGCTGTCCAGATTGAAAAGCTGGCAGAACTCCGCATCACAGAGATCTCCGGCGCCGGGTACCGCGCTGAGCAGTTCCTCGCTGCTCTGTGCGGGCAGGAGGCCTTCCGGGGTCTGTTTGCAGGCGATCGTGCCGCCGGTTCCGATCATGAGAATCTTCTTTTTCATGAGATCATTCTAACATAAAACACAGTGCCTGCACCGTGGAGGGCGGCACAGGCACTGTAAAAAGGAAGAATGAAAAAGAAGGATTTTGACAATTGTAATTCAGCGTTTATTCCGTCTCACGCGACTGGGATCAACCCATCACGACCTTGACGTTCACGACGCTGCCCGCAGGCTGTGCGGGAATGATGCACCCGGTCTCAAAGAGGCCGCAACGCTTCACGTCTGCCGGCTCGCCGTCGATCGTGACGGAGGCGATGCCCTTCTGGACGCCGGCGGCGTTGTCGACTGTAATGTGATACTCGGCGCCCCTGTAGCGTCTCGTCACGGTGTAGCCGGACAGAGAGGACGGGATGCACGGATCGACGGCGATGCCGTCATAGTCCGGCGTGATGCCGAGGATCGCCTGGCTGACGGTCAGGAACGTCCATGCCGCCGTGCCGGTGAGCCAGCTGTTTTTGCCCTCACCGAAGGTGGGCGCGTCGATACCGGCGACCATCTGGCTGTAGACATAAGGCTCTGTGCGGTGGATCTCACTGATCTCCTCGATGAAAGCGGGGCAGGTCTTCTTGTAGATCTCAAACGCGCGGTCGCCGTGGCCGAGCACCGTCTCCGCACAGACGACCCAAGGGTTGTTGTGGCAGAAGATGCCGGCATTCTCTTTGTATCCCGGAGGATAGCTGGAGATCTCACCGAGATTCAGGTAATACTTCGTGTAAGCGGGCTGCAGGAGCACGATGCCGTACTTGGTGTCGAGACGTTCTTTGACACTCTTCAGAGCCTTTTCCGCTTCGCCGGTCTTTGCACCGATTCCTGCCATGACACACATGCCCTGCGGCTCGATGAAGATCTGGCCTTCCTCGCAGACATGGCTGCCGATCGGCTGGCTTGCCGCGTCGTAAGCGCGCAGGAACCATTCGCCGTCCCAGCCGCTGGTAAGAACGGCCTTCGTCATCTTTTCGACCGCTTCATCCGCGAATGCCGCCTCGTCGTCCTTGCCGAGCCTGCGGCAGATCTCGCTGTAGGCGGGGCCGTATTTAACGAACATGCCGGCGATAAAGACGCTCTCCGCAACCGGACCTTCGGAAGGACCGGTCGTCTGGAAACTCTCACCGGGATGCTCCGAGAAGCAGTTCAGGTTCAGGCAGTCGTTCCAATCCGCGCGGCCGATGAGCGGCAGATCGTGCGGGCCGAGGTGGTCGACGGTGTAGTGGAAACTCCTGCGAAGGTGCTCGAAAAGGGGCTGTGCCAGGGACATATCGCTGTCAAAGGCGACCATCTCGTTCAGGACATCGTAGTCGCCGGTCTCGCGAAGATAAGCGTCCACACCTGCGATAAGCCACAGCGGATCGTCGTTGAAACCGGAGCCGACACCGAGGTTGCCCTTCTTGGTCAGCGGCTGATACTGGTGATACGCGCTGCCATCCGGGAACTGCGTTGCCGCGATATCCAGAAGGCGCTCTCTCGCGCGGTCCGGGATCATGTGGACGAAGCCGAACAGATCCTGGCAGGAATCGCGGAAGCCCATGCCGCGGCCCATTCCGCTCTCGTAATAGCTGGCGGAACGGCTCATGTTGAACGTGACCATGCACTGATACTGGTTCCAGATGTTGACCATGCGGCCGAGCTTTTCGTCCGCAACGTCGACAGTGTAGTTGGAGAGCAGGTCATCCCAGTGTGCCGCCAGATCTGCGAGCGCCGCGTCGAAAGCGGCATCATCGGGATAGCGGTCCATCATGGCGACTGCGCGGGCCTTGTTGATGACGCCCGGTGCCTCCCACTTCTCCTCGACAGGGTTTTCGATGTAGCCGAGGCCGAAGATCACATCCTGCTCCTGTCCGGGAGCGAGGTCAAAGCTGAGTTCCTGCGCCGCGACCGGCTGCCAGCCATGAGCAACGCTGCCTTTGCAGCCGCTGCCCAGCACGGCTTCCGGCTTCGCCGGTGCGCCGTACACGCCGATAAAGGAGTCTCTTGCGGTGTCAAAGCCGTCGACGGGACGGTTTGCCCAGAAGACCGCGTAGTGGTCTCTGCGCTCGCGGTACTCGGTCTTGTGATAGATCACGCGGCCGCCGTCCATGACTTCCACTTCGCCGATGCTGTAGTTGCGCTGGAAGTTGGTGCTGTCGTCGTTGGCATCCCAGAGGCAGAACTCCACGTAAGGGAAGAGTTTCAGCTGCTTTGCCGCATCCGACGTATTCTTAAGGGTGATCCTTGTCAGAAGGCAGTTCTCGCCGTTCGGGACAAACATTTCCTGCTTCGCGGAGACACCGCCGAGTGCGCTCTCGAAGACAGTGTAGCCGAGACCGTGACGGCACTCATAGGCATCGAGCTCGGTCTGCGTCGGCTGCCAGGCAATATTCCAGACGCTTTCGCCGTCCTTTACATAGAAGTGGAAACCGTCGGAATCCAGAGGAGAGGCATTGTAGCGATAACGGGTGATCCTGCGGAGACGGGCGTCACGGTAAAAGCTGTAGCCGCCGGCCGTGTTGGAGATCAGAGTGAAGAAGTTTTCGCTTCCGAGATAGTTGATCCAGGGAAGAGGAGTGCGCGGTGTGGTGATGCGGTATTCCCGCGCTGCATCGTCAAAATGTCCGAATTGCATGGCAAATCTCCTTTTATTCAGCTTCAGGACGGATTTACGCCCTGTTTCGAAAACGTTTAAGAACTTTTATATAATTATGTCTGTAATCACTATCCTTACATTAGATGATTCGGTCAAAAAAAGCAAGCAAAAAAGCCGGATTTGCTGATTCTTTCAGAAAGGTACAACGACATTTTCGAATTGGAAATACTATCTGATTGTGCGATATTCACATTTTTCCGAAAACGTTTTTGGCA
>JAEEGL017175521.1_pt1 | contig 10548 bp, 9 predicted proteins | sample 9134231 | NCBI WGS metagenome assembly JAEEGL01 (sample SAMN16246548, study PRJNA631951) | gut metagenome | biome: gut microbiome; feature: rumen; material: fiber-attached | host: Bos | place: Iran: Karaj | collected 2018-10
GGCGACCGCGTAGTCATCGACGGCGATAACGGCTGCGGAAAAACAAGCCTCATCAATGCCATTCTTGACAAAAATACAGGTGCTGATGAGTCGGAACTGAAGTACGTCCTCGGAGGCACTCTGGAGGTCCCAAAGAATCTTGTTATTTCATACATAAATCAGGACACCTCCTTCTTAAGGGGTAATCTCAGGGACTACTGTGAAAAGAAGGGCATAGACTACACCTTGCTTTTGTCCCTCTTAAGACAGCTCGACTTTGAACGTACCCAGTTTTGCAAAAACATGGAGCAGTTTTCCGAAGGCCAGAAGAAAAAGGTCCTCATAGCCACCGATCTTCTCACCCCCGCTCACCTCTACATCTGGGACGAACCCCTGAATTACATAGACGTTTTCACCCGTATGCAGATCGAAAAGCTGATAGATTATTACAAGCCCACACTCCTTTTTGTGGAACATGACGTAAGGTTTAAAGAAAAAATGGCAACAAAGGTTATCGGATTGGGCAAGTAATGATATAATGAGAAAAATGTTTTGACTTTAAGGATGCTGTATGGGAATGGAAAAGAAGAAAAGGCTTAGGGGCATAGAACTGAAACTGTCACCGGTACAGATCATTCCGGTGAGCTTTTTTGCCGCCATCGCCGTGGGGGCACTGCTTTTGTGGCTGCCCTTTTCCGCGGCTGTGGGGGAGCATACGGATCTTGTTACCGCATTGTTTACCGCCACGACTTCGGTCTGTGTTACGGGACTTGTGGTGGTGGATACCTATTCCCATTGGAGCATCTTCGGCCAGGCCGTGATCCTTATTCTTATCCAGATAGGCGGTCTGGGAATGATCACCATCGCATCAAGCATAATGCTTCTGATGCGCAGAAAATTTTCCCTGACCGACAGGATACTTTTAAGGGACGCATTCAATCTTGATTCCAATACAAAGCTGCTGTCGTTTCTTGCAAGGGTGGTGAAAGGAACCTTCATTGTGGAAGCGGCGGGAGCGATCCTTTATTCCGCAGCATTCATCCCCGAATTCGGCTTGAAGAGGGGTATATGGATATCTGTTTTCAACGCCGTGTCCGCCTTCTGTAATGCGGGCATGGACGTTATCGGCCCCGACAGTCTGGGCAATTACACAAACAATCCCATCGTGATGACAGTGACCATTCTTTTGATCGTTTTCGGCGGCATAGGCTTTGTTGTCTGGTTTGATGTGCTTGAGGGCATCAAAGAAGGCAGAAGAAGAGATTACCGCCCCTCCACCGTGATAAAAAGATTTTCGGAGCATTCAAAGCTTGTTATCAGCTTTTCGCTGATCCTTATGTTCGGCGGCGCCTTTTTGTTTTTATTGCTGGAATTCAATAACCCCGGGACCATCGGAAACATGAATTTTTTCGGCAAGCTGGTAAACAGCCTTTTTGAATCCGTTACATTAAGGACCGCGGGCTTTGCCACTTTTTCCCAAAAAGAACTTAACGGTGCATCAAGCGTTGTCGCTTATATTCTGATGTTCATAGGAGGCTCCCCCATAGGAACCGCCGGCGGTGTAAAAACAACAACCTTTTTCCTGCTCATCATGAATGCAAGGTCATATTTAAGGAATCAGGACGACAAGGTCATATTTAATAAGAGGGTTTCCGAGGAGTCGATGCGTAAGGCATCTGCGGTAATATTCGTAGGCTTCGGTGCGGTTTTGTTACTCACTGTGCTTCTTGAGGTCGTAAACCCGGTTTCTTTGGACGATGCTTTGTTTGAGATCGTCAGCGCCTGCGGAACCGTGGGGCTTTCAAGGGGGCTTACGTCGTCTCTGGGAACTTTGGGCCGTCTTACGGTGATACTTGCCATGTATCTCGGTCGTATCGGACCGATATCACTGGTGGCGCTGTTTTCAAAGAACAGTTCCGCATCAAACAACATACAATATTCGGAAGGCAGTTTCTATGTCGGATAAGGGAGAGTACAGATCATGAAAAAATCAATAGCAGTTTTGGGATTGGGAAAATACGGCTGCAGTCTTGCCGAGACACTTTATAAGCTTGGGGAAGATGTTCTTGTTGCGGATATAGACGAAAAGGTCATCCGTGATATGTCTTCAAAGGTAACGGCGGCTGTCTGCACCGACTTAAGCAATGAAGACGATGTCATCGCACTGGGACTTCAGAACATGGACATCGTCATTGTCTGCATGGGAGGAAACATCGCTGCCAGCATCACCTGCATTGCCATCGCAAAGGAGCAGGGTGTAAAGACCGTTATCGCCAAGGCCATCTCGCCGAGAATGAAGGCAGTCCTTGAGCGTGTCGGCGCCGATAAGATCATAGATCCCGAACAGGAAGGCGGTGTGCGTACCGCAAGGATCGTGGCCTCCCAGCACATCCACGACTATTACGAACTTGACGACAATCTCTGTATGATCGAGATGCGGCCCAAGAGCGCCTGGGTAGGCAAGAGCCTCATCGATCTGGAACTCAGGAAAAAATACAACATGAACGTCGCCGCCATCAAAAATCCCAAGGGCAAATGGGTTTTTGTCAATCCCACTTACGTACTTGAGGAAAACAATCTTTTGATGATCATTATTGAAAAAAAGGATTTCAACAAGATAAAATAAGGAGAACAACAATATGCCAAATCCAATCTTACCGTTATGGGAGTGCATTCCCGACGGCGAACCCAGACAGTTCGGGGACAGAGTTTATCTTTACGGTTCCCATGACAGATACGGAAGCGCGCAGTTCTGCGACTATAAGTTAAAGGCCTGGAGCGCGCCGGTGGATGATCTTACAAATTGGACATGTCACGGACATATTTTCCAGACAAGGCCCGATTCGGATCATGAGACCGCTGTTCCTTATACGGATCATGCGCTTTATGCTCCCGATGTGGTTGAAAAGGACGGAAAGTACTATCTTTATACATACATTGCGGATGCGAAGGGCTGTGTCAGCGTAAGCGATAAGCCCGAAGGGCCTTTTAAGTTCTTATCCACTTACGAATACGCCGAGGCGGATGCCGGTGATGACGGTGTTTACAACGACCCCGGTGTTCTGGTGGATGATGACGGAAAGGTATATGTTTACTACGGCTTTGAAGGCTCCAACATGAACGAACTTGACGGAGAGTCCATGTACAAGGTCATTCCCGGAAGCCTTAAGAAGCATGTGATCGATGACAGACAGGAAGTAAGGGAGTCAAGAAGGTTCTTTGAGGCAAGCTCCCCCAGAAAGATAGGAGATACTTACTATCTCATTTATTCCGCCAGAAAGGGCTGCCGTCTTGCATATGCTACTTCCGATTCGCCCACCGGTCCCTTCACATATCGCGGCTACATCATAGACAACGGTGTGGATTATCCCGGCGGAAACAACCACGGTTCACTGGTTAAGGTAGGAGATCAGTGGTATGTTTTCTATCACAGAATGACCAACGGCTCCATGTTCTCAAGACGTGCCTGCGTTGAGAAGGTAACCATCCTTCCGGACGGAACCATCCCTCCCGTGGAGATGACGTCTTTGGGATTTGACGAGTCCTTGAATCCTTACGTTCCCACTAAGGCGGAGCTTGCCTGTGTTCTCACCGGCGGCTGCTATATTACGGAGAAGGATCTTTTTACAAGGGTGATCACCAACGTAAGCGACAAATGCGTTATAGGATACAAATACTTTGATTTCGGCGAGGATTATTCCACAAAAACAATGGAATTCGCCATGAAGATCCACGGAACCGGCTTTAATGGTAAGATCCATATCCTCATAGACGGAACGGATACTACAGGGGCAGCCCCCGCAGAAACAAAGCCCGTGGATGATTCGGTCATTCCGGCAGACGAAGCGGATTATTCGACCTATTCAACTCCCAAGCCCGGAACCGAGATCGGCGTACTTAAGACCGGTTTCTCCGACGGAATCTACCGCACAAGGGTTAAAAATGTTACGGGTCGTCACGCACTTTATTTCGTGGCCGACGAGGACCTTGAGAAAGGCACCTGGCCTTCAAGCTTCTTTGAAGGAAGACCTTTTGCCCAGATAGAGGAGTTTGTTTTTCTTAAATGATCGACAAACCCCGGAAAGGAAGTAAAAAACTTTGAACATTCAGCAGATAAGATATGTACTTGAAGTGGCTTCATCCTCGTCAATGAGAGAGGCCTCCACCAGACTTTTCATATCCCAGCCCGCTCTTTCGGCAAGCATCAGGGAGCTGGAAGATGAGATAGGGATCCTTCTTTTTGACCGTACCAACAAGGGTATCACCCTCACGGAAGAAGGAAGAGAGTTTGTGGATTATGCCAAGAAAGTGGCCTCCCAGTACGAGATCCTCGAAGACCGTTATCTTTCAAAGGACAGCGACAAGGAGCGTTTTTCCGTCTCCACCCAGCACTACAATTTTTCCATCAAGGCCTTTACCGACGTTATAAGGCGCTACGATCCGGAGAAGTTTTCTTTTTCCATTCATGAAACAAAAACAAAGGACGTGCTCGACGATGTGCGAAATCTAAAGAGCGAGGTGGGAATTGTTTCTTTTTCCGGAGCCAATGAAGCGGTTTTAAAGAAGCTCATCAAGGAGTACCGGCTGGAATTTACGCCCCTCATGAAGCGCGACACTTACATATACGTATGGAAGGATCACGAGTTCGCGGGGAAAAAGGAGATCTCCATTGAAGAACTTTCCGATTACCCCTGCTTAACCTTTGATCAGAGCGATGACAGCAATATCTACCTCACCGAGGAAGCTCTGGCGGATTATGATTTCCCGAAACTCATAAAGTCAGATGACAGAGCAACGACCATGGAACTCATTGCGGAGCTTCACGGCTATTCCATCGGAAGCGGAATGCTTTCCGGGGATGATGTTATCCTTAAGGGGCTTGTTTCCATTAAGTTAAAAGAAGAAGATCCCCTGACCATAGGATATATAACAAGAATGGGCAGTTCTCTCTCCGTTTACGGACAGGCTTATGTGGAGGAACTGCTCAAATATAAAGAACTGTAACAGCGATAAGCTTTGGTTATCACCAACGATAGAAAGCGCGTAATTTTCAAAGCAGGCGACGGATGATAGTATGAACACAACAAAGGAATCCGGTCGACAGGATACCTGCTTACGAAAACAAAATACTTACTATCAAAGGAGATTACCGACATGAGCGATTACAGATTTGAGACATTACAGTTACACGTAGGACAGGAACAGGCAGATCCCGCAACGGATTCAAGAGCGGTTCCGATCTATCAGACCACTTCATACGTTTTCCACAACAGCAAACATGCATCCGACAGATTCCATCTTGCAGATGCGGGAAACATTTACGGAAGACTTACAAATTCCACACAGGATGTTTTGGAAAAAAGAATAGCAGCATTGGAGGGCGGTACCGCTGCTCTTGCAGTGGCCTCCGGTGCGGCAGCGATCTCATATACCATTCAGGCACTTGCAGCAGGCGGCGGACACATCGTTGCACAGAAGACGATCTACGGCGGCAGCTACAACCTTCTTGCACACACACTTCCCCAGTACGGGATCAGCTCAACCTTCGTTGACGCTCACAATCTTTCCGAACTCGAAGCAGCAATAAAGGATGATACAAAGGCTGTTTATCTCGAGACCCTCGGAAATCCCAACAGTGACATTCCGGATATCGATGCCATCGCAGAGATAGCTCATAAGCACGGACTTCCCGTTGTTGTTGACAACACCTTCGGAACTCCCTTCCTTATCAGACCCATCGAGCACGGTGCAGACATTGTTGTTCATTCCGCAACCAAGTTCATCGGCGGACACGGAACCACCCTCGGCGGTATCATCGTAGACTCCGGCAAGTTTGACTACAAGGCAAGCGGCAAGTTCAAGGCACTCACCGAGCCCAACCCCAGCTATCACGGACTTTCCTTCTATGATGCACTGGGCCCTGTAGCCTTCGTAACCTATATCCGCGCGATCCTTCTTCGCGATACCGGCGCTGCCATCTCTCCCTTCAACGCATTCCTTCTTCTTCAGGGCGTTGAGACCCTTTCCTTAAGACTTGAGAGACATGCGGAGAACACAAAGAAGGTTGTTGAGTTCTTATCAAAGCACCCTCTTGTTGAGAAGGTTAACCATCCTTCACTTCCCGATCATCCCGAGCACGAAGTTTACAAGAGATATTTCCCGAATGGCGGAGCATCCATCTTTACCTTCGATATCAAGGGCGGCCGGGACGAAGCGTGGAAGTTCATCGATAACTTAAAGATCTTCTCACTCCTTGCAAACGTTGCGGATGTTAAGAGCCTTGTTATCCACCCTGCTTCAACCACACATTCACAGCTTTCCGAAGCCGAACTTGCAGATCAGGGTATCGGGGAGAACACCATGCGTCTTTCCATCGGTACCGAGCATATCGACGACATCATCGCCGATCTTGAAAACGGTTTTGCGGCACTCTCATAGTGTAAAAAAATAAAAACTTCTTTTGCTTGTCCTCGCTATATTATGGAATTATAATCAGAAAGATAAGACCATGATCTTGCGGGGGCAGGCGAAGACCTTCCGGGGATCTGAATGCTGATTCAGGTCTTTTCTTTTTGCACAAAAACAACACGTACAAAGGGAGCAAAGCTATGGAAAAGTTTAAGTCATTTCTTAAGAAGAAGGATATCGAGATATCCTTAAAGCGCTACGGAATAGAAGCCCTCGGTGCAATGGCACAGGGTCTTTTCTGTTCACTTTTGATCGGTACGATCATCAATACCATAGGAACACAATTCGGTATCACATTCCTGACAACCCCCGTTGCAACCGTGGGCGGAGTTGAGTACACGGTGGGAGGCATCGCATCCGCAATGAGCGGTCCCGCAATGGCGGTGGCTATCGGATATGCCCTTAAATGTCCGCCTCTTGTTCTTTTTTCAATGATATCCGTAGGATTTGCGGCAAATGCTCTGGGCGGAGCCGGCGGCCCTCTGGCGGTTTTGTTTGTGGCTATCCTTTCGGCTGAGATCGGAAAGATGGTTTCCAAGGAGACCAAGGTTGATATCCTTGTAACGCCCCTTGTTACCATAGGAACCGGTATCTTTTTCTCATGGCTCATCGCACCGGCTCTGGGAAAAGCGGCCATGTGGCTTGGAAATCTCATCATGTGGGCAACGGAGTTACAGCCCTTCTTAATGGGAATCCTTGTTTCCGTTCTTGTGGGTATGGCTCTTACCCTTCCCATTTCCTCCGCTGCGATCTGTGCGGCACTTGGACTTACGGGCCTTGCGGGGGGAGCTGCCGTTGCGGGCTGTTCTGCACAGATGATCGGCTTTGCCATCATTTCCTTTAAGGAAAACAAATGGGGCGGCCTTGTTTCCCAGGGTATCGGAACCTCAATGCTTCAGATGGGCAACATCGTTAAGAACCCCAGAGTCTGGATCGCTCCCACCCTTGCATCCGCTGTCACCGGACCTCTTGCCACCTGTCTTTTCAAGTTAAAGATGAACGGAGCACCTGTTTCTTCCGGTATGGGAACCTGCGGTTTTGTAGGACAGATCGGCGTTTACACAGGCTGGGTCAAGGATGTTTCCGAAGGAACAAAAACAGCCATCACGGCTTTTGACTGGATCGGCCTTGTGCTCATATCCTTTGTTCTTCCCGCACTTCTTTCCTTACTGTTCCATGCCATCGTCAAGAAGCTGGGATGGGTAAAGGAAGGCGATCTTAAACTTAAGGCATAAAAGAGGAGAGTATTTAAACATGAAAAGAAAAAGCAGCAATCCCATTGTTAAGAACATCTATACGGCAGATCCCGCACCTTCGGTGTTCGGGGATACACTGTATCTTTATACCACTCATGACGAGGACGAACTGGAAAACGACTTTTACACCATGTACGACTGGCGTTGTTTTTCCACTGAAAATATGGTGGATTGGACGGATCACGGCGTTGTGTTTTCACTAAACGATATAGAATGGGCGGACAGGCGCGCATGGGCTCCCCAGGCCATTGAACGAAACGGAAAGTACTATCTTTACTGCCCCGTTCACAAGATCGACGGCGGAATGGCAATTGCGGTAGGCGTTGCAGACAGCCCTGTGGGACCTTTTAAGGATCTTGGACATCCCCTTGTGGATGAAGGAGACTGGAACGACATCGATCCCACGGTATTTATCGACGATGACGGACAGGCATATCTTTATTTCGGTAATCCCGAATTAAGATACGTTCTTCTTAACGAGGATATGGTTTCATACGATGAGAAGGTGGGAGTACAGAAGATCCCCATGACCGTTGAGTCCTTCGGTAAGGGAAGTCATGATACGGGAACATCCTACGGAGAAGGCCCCTGGTTCTATAAGAGAAACGGACTTTACTACATGGTATTTGCAGGCTTTGCGGAAGGTGAGAGACGAAACGAGCATCTGGCTTACGCTACCTCCGAAGGCCCCACGGGTCCCTGGGTATACGGCGGTGTCATGATGGAAGAAGGAAAGTGCTTCACCAACCATCCCGGTGTTATTGATTATAAGGGCCATTCCTACCTTTTCTATCATACGGACGAACTTCCGGGAGGAAGCTTATTCCACAGAAGCGTTTGCGTTACGGAGTTTAAGTACAATGAAGACGGTTCCGTAACACCCATGCCCTACAGCGACGGTGTTGAGGAAATCTGACAATTTGCTCCTTGTAGCAAGAATTGACATCTGATTAAGCAAGATTTTTAAAGATGGGGAAACATTTTCTATGTTAGTATCTTAACGGATAATTAACACAGAGAGAGAGTTTCCCATGAAGTATAAGTTTTTTGACAAAGAACCGCATTTCTATAAAAACGTGTTTACCCTTGCACTGCCCATCGCGGCACAAAGCCTTATCACCATCGGTGTTAATATGCTTGACAATATCATGGTGGGCAGTCTGGGGGATAACGCTCTTTCGGCCACTTCTCTGGCCAATTCCTTTATAGGCATATATCACATATTCTGCATGGGACTGGGCATGGGTGCCTCGGTCCTGGTATCCCGTTATTACAGCATGAAAAAGAGCGGTGATGAACCGGAGAATGCGGACAGGGCATTGAAACAGACAGTATGTCTGATGCTGCGCCTTGCCCTTATTCTTGCTACGCTTTTTGCACTTCTTACGGCCATCATGCCAAAGACCATCATGCATATGTACACAGGCGGAGAAGTATCGAAGGCACTGATCGTCGAAGACGGTATAAGATACCTTGAATGGTCCATTGCTTCGTACTTCTTTACAGGCTTGTCTTTAACATCAACCATTGCGTTACGAAGCGTAAGGGAAGTCAAATATCCCCTTATTGTTTCCATCGGGGCTTTCTTCGTAAACCTTGGAGCCAATTATACATTTATCTACGGTAAGTTCGGAGCTCCCAGAATGGAAGTTGCGGGAGCGGCTCTGGGAACCCTTATCGCCAGAGTGTTTGAAGCGGTAATGATCATGTCATACCTCCTGTTTATCGATAAGGAGATCGGCTTCAGGATCAGGCACTTCTTCATGAAGACCGGGTCACTTATTGCCGAGTACATTCGCATAAGCATACCCGTTCTTATAAGTGACGGTATCCTTGCCATCGGAACAAACGCCGTATCCATGATCTACGGACATCTTGAGGCAGCATTTATCGCCGCAAACTCCGTAACCGTTGTTACACAGCAGCTTTCAACCGTAGTGGTACAGGGCGTATGCCAGGCGGGAGCTATCGTAACGGGCCAGACTCTTGGTACGGGCGACAAGGAGAAGACCATGAAGCAGGGCTATCTCTTCTTTGGCCTCGGTATTGCATTGGGCCTTGTTTCTGCTTTATTCATCACCCTTGCAAAGAATCCCATCATCGCATTCTACAGCGGCGGCAGCGGAGAAGAGGGCATCAGTGCAGAGGCGGTAGCTATCGCAAACCAGCTTATGCTGGCCATCAGTTTCGTCATCATATTCCAGGCCACCAACAGTATCATGACAAAGGGGGTATTAAGAGGCGGCGGAGATACGAAGATGCTCATGTTAACGGACAACATCTTCCTTTGGGCGGTTTCTATCCCTCTGGGAATCTTAGCGGGATTTGTATTCCACTTCCCCGCATTCTGGATATATGTTTGTCTTAAATCGGATCAGATCATAAAGACCTTCTGGAGTCTATTGAGGCTCAGAAGCGGTAAATGGATAAAGAAGATCTCAACAGGAAAAAAGGAGGCATAGCAAATGGCACAGAACGCAAAAATAACGGTACATCCCTCATTTGAGGTGGGAGAGATCTCAAACAGGCTCTTTTCGGCATTTATGGAGCCCATCGGAACAATAGTTAACGGAACCATGTTCAATCCCAAGCATCCCACGGCGGACGAGCAGGGCTTCAGAACGGATTTCATCGACGCACTTAAAGAAACAAACCTTCCCGCTGTAAGAATGCCCGGCGGAAACTTTGTATCATGCTGACAGTGGAAAGATTCCATCGGTCCCAACTCCGAAAGAAAGGTTCATCTCGATCCCGCATGGCATCAGTATTACACCAACGAAGTAGGTCATGATGAGTATCTTCAGTGGGCAGAAAAGGTGGGAACCGAACCCCTTTACACCATCAA
>JAEEGL011171240.1_pt1 | contig 10547 bp, 8 predicted proteins | sample 9134231 | NCBI WGS metagenome assembly JAEEGL01 (sample SAMN16246548, study PRJNA631951) | gut metagenome | biome: gut microbiome; feature: rumen; material: fiber-attached | host: Bos | place: Iran: Karaj | collected 2018-10
CAGGATAAAGAAAAAGGCAGAAGCTCTGGCGGCGGAGGGTGACGATGAATAAGCTTAAAGAATTTATAGAAAAGTACAAGGGCGAAAGCTGGTTCCGACCGGTCATTGTACTTATAATCAGCCTTGTTATCGCCGTCGGGATAGGCATTTATGATGATATTACCAACCCAAAGCCGAAAGAGCCGCCTATAAGCACGAATACGGTCTTAAATCTCATTTACGAAAACCGTGTGCATATTCTGCTTATCGGTGCGACTGCTTTTTCTCTGGCATACATTTCACACAGCAATGATTTGAACAGGAAGGATTAACTATGAAACTTATACTTTGCGAAAAGCCGTCATCGGCAAGGACTATTGCCCATGTTGTTGGAGCAAATGAGCGTGAGTTCGGTGAGAATGGAACATATTGCTATAAAAATGACGAGTATTATGTGGCGAATGCGAGAGGACACATCTATGATCTCGGCAAGCCGCAGGACTACGGATACAGCAAAAATTACAAGCTCGATGAACTTCCGATGTTTCCCGAATTTGAGATATATCCGACAGAAAATACAGCTGATCTGCGTGACCTTATCTCACAGCTTATGAAGCGTGAAGATATTACGGAAATTATCTGTGCTACCGATGCGGGGCGTGAGGGTGAGCTTATTTTCCGTCAGATTTATCAGGCGAATAAATGTACAAAGCCTGTCAGAAGATTATGGACAAATTCTATGACCGATGAGGTTATCCGTGAACAGCTTTCTAATCTGAAACTCGATGAAGATTTCGACTATCTTTACTATGCGGCATACGCAAGAGAACGCTCGGACTGGCTAATCGGAATGAATCTGTCAAGGCTGTACAGCATTGCCGACAACTATCCGCATAAGGTCGGACGGGTGAAAACTCCCGTGCTTGCACTGGTTGCGGAGAACGATCTCGCAATAGAAAACTTTGCAAAGAAAGTTTCATATAAAATCGAAACGGCGTTCGGAGGCTTGAGCGATGAAAGCTATCCGACATCCGCACAGGCGGCGGAGCATATCACCGAAAAGGTAAAAGTTTCGGGTATTGAGAGTGCAGAAAAGTGCCAAAACAGACCTCTGCTGTATTCCCTCACTTCATTACAGCAGGACGCAAACAACATTTACGGTTTTACCGCAAAGCAAACGCTTAATACCGCACAGTCATTGTATGAGAAGAAATTCATCACCTACCCGAGAACCGACTGCAACTATATATCACAGGATATGACCGAGAAAGTGAAAGCGGTAATTGACAAGATAGGTACTTATCCCGAATATGCGGAGCGTGTTGAAATGCTGAAAAAACAGGTCCTCAATTTAGATAAGCGAATAATCAACGACAAGCTGATGCAGGGACACGATCATCACGCCATACTCCCCGAAATATCGAACACGGATATATCGTCACTTTCCGATGATGAAAAAAAGATATACGGTCTTATCGTCAACAGGCTTTTATGTGCCGTTGACAGCGAATACCGCTATCGTGAAACAGTGTATTCTTTCATCGGCGGCAATGTGAATTATACTCTGAAAAATATAACTCCCGTAAATATGGGGTGGAAACGGTATGACAGAGAAATTCCCGAATACTCGGACTTCGATCTCAGGATCGGTGACGAGCTGTCTGCCGCTTCACATATTAAGACCTGTGAAACCAGACCTCCCAACAGATTTACAGATGCGACACTTCTTTCCGTGATGAACAACATAGACAACAGAATTGCCGACACCGAGCTGAAAGAGGCGGTAAAGGGCAAGGGCATAGGCACGGAAGCGACAAGAGCGGATATCATAGAACAGCTTGTCGATGCAAAATATCTTGAACGGCAGGGAAAAAGCATTGTATCCACTGAGTTTGGCAGAGCCTTTATAAACTCACTCCCCGACAATGTGAAGTCATTGGAACGCACCGCAATGTGGGAGCAGAGATTTGACAATATGCACTCATTGGCTGATGCAGATGAATTTTTGGAGGAAATAAAGGGCTTTGTAAAGTCTGTTATTGAGTATGAAAACAGCCGTGAGCGCACACCTTTGGATATTGAGAATGACCGAGAAATTATCGGTATCTGTCCGAGATGTCACGGGAATGTCTATGAGGGCAAAAAGAATTTTTACTGCGAATCGGGAAAAGACGGATGCGGATTTGCTCTCTGGAAAGAGAACCGATTTATAAAGTCGGAGATCACGGCGGCAAGAGCAAGAAAACTACTCAAAGGCGAAAGTATTCCGCTTACTGCACGTAACAAGGACGGCAAGGAATACACCGCCGATTATGTGATGAACGACACGGGAAAATATATCAACCTTGACCGTATTAAAGCAGAGCATGAAGCAATAGCGGAATGCCCGAGATGTCACAAGAACATCTATGAGGGAAAAATGAATTTTTACTGTGAATCGGGGCGTGACGGATGTGGTTTTACTCTCTGGAAGAATGACCGGTTCAGCGGTATTTCAATAAATGCCGATGACGCAAAAAAGCTCATTTCTGGAGAAACGATAGTCAAAACACGCAGGAAGGTTGACGGCGGCACCGAAAAAGCAGAGTTCCGTATGGAAGATATGGGAAAATATGTGAATCTGAGGATAGTCAAATGAGGATATATGACAAACTGCTGAATATAGAAAACCTTGAAATGGTTCTGCTCCGTTCTCTTGTGGCTGCGGAGGTCATAGGCTATCATCTGCCCGAGGAGCTGAAAGATGTCCGGTGCAGAACGGTCAGCAAAGAAAAGCGTGCGGTATTCCGCAATTTCACGAACAACAGACCGCTTCTTCACGCAATAACACTCTTTGCGGACGGCGTTATAAGCGAGAAAACGCTTATACGGACAGCGAATTTTGCGGGAGACTGCACCGATGTCATCTTATCTGCCGAGAACTATATCCTTGCCAATCTCAGCAATGAACACCGCTTTGCAGATAGCACGATAGAAAACGCAGTTCTTATGTGCCTTAATTCAATAGAATATCCGGAGATCGAAAACACCGATTTTGAAACGGCTCTGAAACTCAATACGGTCAGCGGTATCCGTATCACGGACGGAAAATGCAGACCCGCAGATTTTAGAACATTTCAATTTCTGCTGAAAACGGGATTTTCATTTATTACTATCAATAACGGCAAGATCGAGCTAGAAGAAAAGGAAAACCTCGTGAATTTCACCGAGGAAGAACCGCCCGATTTTGACGATGAGATAAGTCCGTTCATAGCCGAGCAGAACAGGCTGTATTATGTGATGCAGATATACGGAAAACCCTTTGACACGGATTTTATTGATTATGCGGATAAAAACGGGATCGCATTCAATAAGGAAATTTTGTCGGAATATGAGCGGTATATCAGCACAGTCAGACTGCACTTTGAAATTACGGTATACAAAAAGCTGCGGAATATCTGCGATGCAGTGTGCTGGTTCGATTATATGCCCGATGTGCCGTCCGGCATTGAGGAAATAAAGCCGGTTCCGTTTGATCTGAAAGCAACGGATAAAAACGAGCCGTATGAGCTTGCTGAAAAATCGGCTCGCGAATATCTCACCAATAACACGACCGACGAACACAGCGTTATAAAGGTTCACTACAACAGCGAGGACTATTATTTCTGCTATGCAGACGGAAAACTCGCAAATATAAATGACCTTGATTTCCATAAAATACCTTTCAATTTCGGTGCAATATGGAGAATTATCGTTGAATGCTCAAAGTCCGGCAGTATAAAGCTTTCGGGAAATACCGTAAAAAGTCCCGCAGGGATATGGAACGAGATACCTGAAGATCAGCGGAAATATGCCGAGCGCATACTCGAAGAACAAGTACGGCTATGGTACAAAGAGCGAATGGAAAGCAACAGGATACTTCGGACACTTGATTCCATAAAAAAGCAGTCGCACGAGGAATACGAACGCCGACAGTTACTTAAACAACAGCAGGGAGAGCTGAAAGCGGAACGCAAGGGAGGATATGAAGAATGAGGACACTCATAAAAGAAACGGGCAAAACCGTCAATTTCCGCATTTACGGAGTGGACGGCAAGGAGAAAACGGCTGAATATTTCAGGCGATATCTTGAAACCGATAATATCGTCTATCCGACAACCGATGAGGAGCGTGCTGAATATAATACCGATGCAGTCCACACGATAGTTCCATACGAAACTTTCCGAAAATTAGCCGACATTATCGAAAAAATACAGTTCGGAATTGATTCGTATGCGGAGCGTGCGCTCGATGTTGATGTTGTCGAGTACGCAGGCGATTACATAATCTGAACGGGAGAAGAATATGGACGATAATTTTGCAATAGAACAGCTATCAAAGATACTTGCCGAGGTAAGGGCTTTAAGGGAAGAAAACAAGGAAATAAAGGAACAGCTTCATAAACTCAGCGAAAAACAGGAAGTCGTGCAGTCTTTCCTGTCCGTTATGACCGAGGCACAGGACTTTTCCAAAACAATGGAGGCAGTAGAAAAAGTCACTATGCAGCTGACAGGCGCAGGCAAGGTGTCTTTCAGCTGCTATGACAATGCTGAGGGTAAATTCTTCACCGCCGATGACGGAAACAAGGATTACAGAAATGCGGATAATGCGGAAAAACTCTCAGAGATAAAAGCTCTTGCCGAAGCATTTGAAAGCAATGCGGACTGGAAAGTATTCGAGCAGGAGGACGGAAGTGTATTAGTTCCCGTAGTCTCCAATGACGGAAATGTTCTCGGTGTCATTTCAGCCGAAAAAGAGGGCGGATTCTCAGAAAACAAGGAAGAATTTGAACAGTTCAGACCAAAGTCCGAAATACTGAACACTATCGACCTTGCACTCAAAAAAGAAGCCGCTCACCAGTTGTCGGTAACGGACGAACTGACAAAGCTCAAAAACCGTGACGGACTGAATGAATATCTCCCCGATGTGCTTCTGCCGAGAATAGGTGACGGCAAGCCTGTTGTTATTCTGATGTGCGACATTGACCATTTCAAGAATGTAAATGACACATACGGTCACGATGCGGGAGATGTTGTGCTGCGTGATGTTGCGGATATTCTAAAGCAGAATACACGCTCGGGCGAGGACTGCACTTTCCGTTTCGGCGGCGAAGAAATGCTTGTTATTCTTGCCTGCGAACCCGAAAAGGCTGTTGAACGAGCGGAGGATATTCTCTCGCAGGTCAGAAACAGTTCTCACACAGTCGAGTATAACGGACAGCAGACGGAAATAAATGTGACAATTTCAATGGGAGTGTATCAGATAGACCCGTCGCTTGAAACTGAAATGACACCGCAGAATGTCAGGGCGATCTTTGACAGCGAACTGAAAAAAGCCGATGAACTGCTCTATGATGCCAAAGAGGGAGGCAGAGATCAGCTGAAAACCACTCCCGAACTGTACAATGCCTTTCTTGTGAATAAATCCGCACAGGCACTCGGCGTTTCGGTAAATGAGCAGGCGGCTGTCAGTGAATTGTCCGACTGCATATTAAACGGTGAAAACGATATTATCGTTGAAGCGGTATCGGCTGTGAACAGCGGAAAAACCGAGGACATCAGGACAGCGATAGAAAACAAGGAAAATAAAGTTCTGAATGTTTATGAGAAGATTGGCAACACCGCCTACAAGGATATTCCCGACAAGGTTTATATAAGCAAAGTCAGCAAGGAACAGCTTGATAAAATAGTTCCGGCTTTTAAGAATAAAAACATCAAATTCTCGGGAGTGCAGAGGGATAACGGCAGCTACACCCTGACCGTCGGCAAGGCTGATGAAAAAGCGGCAAAGGGCATATTCTTTGCGGTCAGAAAGAACGCTCTGAATGACAGAACCAATGAAAAAACAGCCGATGCAAAAAAAGAGCCGGTTATCTTCAATAAAGAAGCCTACAAAAACATAAACAACAAAACATTTATCAATACCGATGCTAAGACCGCCTATATCATAAGCAAAGCCGCAGAAAAATCGGGAGTTGAATTTTCGGCAAAATTCAACGGAGCAAAATCTACCGTAACTATAGACGGCGTGAAAAATGCGGAATTTCTGAATAAATTGCAGAAGATAACCGATTGGGCAGACAAGATAAAGATCGCCGTTCAGAAAAATATTGATTCACAGAACAAGGGTAACGGTGCGAGATGATAAGTTTTGAGAGCATAAAGGAAAATGTTTCCGTACCCGATGCGGCGGAAAATTACGGGCTGAATGTAACTCACGGCGGTATGTGCCGCTGTCCGTTTCACGAGGATAAAAAACCGAGTATGAAGCTGTATGAAGATCATTTTCATTGTTTCGGGTGCGGAAAGCACGGTGATGTCATTGATCTGGTGTCTGAGCTTTGCGGTATTCCGATAATCGAAGCCGCAAGACTGATTAACCGTGATTATAACTTAGGACTTGACACGGGACAGCCGAATTACAGCAATACGGTGAAAAAGCCCGTAAGATCTCCCCGCCGTGAGTACCGGCAGTATGAGAACTTTGCGTTCAATACAATGACTGCGTACATAGGTCTGCTTCGCAAGTGGCAGAAAGAATATGCGCCGACCGATGAAAAAGAGAATATTAACCGCAGATTTGCTTTTGCACTGAACAACATCGGCTTTGCGGAATATGTTTACGATACTTTTCTGTATTCCGATGAAACCGAACGCAAAGCAATGTATAAAGAAATAAACGGCATAGCGGACAAATTCGCAAAATGCAAGCGGATGGACAGGAACATAAACGATGTTATAGCCGATATGGGACGATGGGCTGATACAGTCCGTGAGCAGAAAACATACAGGGAGAGTCTGACAAATGCAAGATGAAACAGCAATTATGAAAACGGCGGAGAGCATTCCCGAACCCGCAGAAACGGCGGCGGCTCCGCCTGCGGAAGATAAAAAAGAACTGAAAGAGCCTGCCGATCTGCGTACACAGCAGCTTGAAAAACTCCATACATTGCAGGACAGGCACGACAAAGCCGTACAGCGTATCGAACAGGCGCAGGCACGCTCACGAAAGCTCGATATTGAGATACAGCGGCTTGAAGAAAAAATACTTGCGGCTGATGTTGCCGATCTGCTTTCGGTCATAAGACCGTGCGAAGTCGGAGTGCCGCAGGTCACGGAGTTTATGCGGTTCGTTCTTGAAAAATGGGATATTGACCGTGCAAAAAGAATACTGGAAAGGAATGTTTAAGATGAACAGAGCAGTTATTTCGGGAGTAGTGAGGAACAGCAAGCTGCTTACCGATACAGATATTGCGGAGGGAGTTATTGTGATAGAACCCGACAAATATGACCGTCTGATGTGCGTGAATGTGCGTGCGAACAAGAATGTATTCAAGCGTTTTGACCGTGGGGAAAAACTCACGGTAGTGGGACATTACAGAACGGAAAAGATGTATGTTGAGGGCAGATGTGTCACTTCAAAGGTCTTTGCAGCCGATGAAATATACGGAGGTGCAGTATGACAAATTATGTAAACAAGGAATATTACAAGTCACTTTCGTCGAATGACAGGGCGTATATTCTTGTAAATTCGGATAATGTGAATGATATTATGAACCGTCTCAGCAGTGCGGGGCTTGCGTTCTCAGCTGTGATCGGTGACTACCGCAACACCATAACCGTCAGCAAAGCAGACGAGCAGAGAGCAAGGCTGATAGCGGGGACAGCTGCACCGCCTATGAACAAGATAATCGGCAACACCGAGTACCGGTACATTGCAGATAAAAAGTATATCAATACCGACCGTGAAACTGCCTTGCAGATAGCGAATATCCTTTCGGGAGACAACAGAATACAGTTCTCCGGCAGAATACAGGGCGAACGAGCGACAATAACAGTCAGCGGTAATGAAAATGCGGAGACCGTCCGCAGAATGCTTGACAATATCCGCAATGCCGATTTTATGGAAGATCTGCGCACTAACGGATATGAGCGTACAGCGGACACGAACGGTTTTGTAAATATCCGCAATACCGTCACAGGCGAAACTGCGGGATTTTCAAGTCTCGATGAAGTAAGACTTCAATTTGCCGACACGGAGAACGAGTTCTTTCACCCTACCGAATATGAGGTCAGGACAGCGTATTATCCGAGATCGACCGAGTATTACATTGCCCGTATTGATGCTGTATCGGGCAGTGAAAAGGCCTATGATGAAACGCTCCCTCATTCAGAAAATATCCGTGATATTCTTGCATTTGCGGATAATAACGGAATAAATCTTCGCAATCCTGCCGAGGATATTGAAAAAATGCTCATTGCAAGTGACAGTTCGGAAATCGAGAGAGCTAACCTTGATTATTTTCAGAATAACAGAGAAAATATGCCGAGGATAGGCGGAGAATATGCTGATGTTTTCAATTTTACAGATAACAAGCTGAATTGGACTATCTATGATTCCGACAACTGCGAATTCACGGTAAAGACCTACACTCCCGAGGTAATAGCCGGTTTTCTTTATGATGTGAGAAATAGCCGCTATGACTTTATAGACGCTCTTGAACACAGCGGCGAGGAAAGATTTGTCACAGCCGATGATGCGGACTTTATTTCGGTTATGCATAACTACACCGACCCGAAGAACGACCGCTATTACGGCATAGCAAAAAACTCTCCCGACCTTGATGAAGTCACAAAGCTGCATTCCTATGTTGAAGATCTGTTCGCAAAAGGAACAGCCAAAATGCCCGAACCGGAGCAGACAGAAAGCAGATATGACGAATACGGTTTTCTGAAAGGTGATGAACCGAAGCAGGAAATTTCTTTTGATACGGTTGAAAGCAAGCTGTATTATGAACATTCTCATTTTATCGAGGATATTCTCGAAAAGGAAAAATCGGATATTATCGACAGCGCATATGAAATAGACTGGAAAAGGAATATACTTGAACATTTCAGCGAAATATCCGACCGTTACAGTGAAAACGAGCAGAAGGCACTTTTATCATCGGATAATCTGCTTGATGAAGTTTACTCCGAATGGCTCTCTCAGGACAGTGAAAGCGTTGACGATCTGAAATATTCATTTGACGCAGTTGCTCAGCACCGCCTTACAGCACTTGCAAGGCAGGCAGAGCTTGATTCGCTCACACCCGAACAGCGTGAACGCAGAGCGATCACAGACGAGCTTGAAAATCTGCGTGATGTCAGCAGACTTGCCGACAGAATGAACGATACGGCTATGAAAGAGCTTGTCGATAAGGATATTGCAGATAAAGAACGGGAATTAGCCGAATTTGACAAGGCTCATTCAGATAGTGCCGATGAAGAAAATCTCCGTACCGAGGACGAACAGGAGCGCACGGTTGACCTCATAAATGCGTATGCACAGCGTACATTTGAAAGCAATGCGGATTTTTCCGACCTCAACAATGTGCCGCTTGCAATGCGTTCTGACCGCAGTGACGGCATAACGACCAATGTTTACGCCGACCTTGAAAATATGAAGATAATCAAGGAATATAACGGCAATATAGCTCGTGAGGACAATTTTGAAAGTCTGTCCGAAATGAACAAGGCACTTGAAAATCTTGATTTTGAAAGCCTGCTTTCCCTGACCGATGAAGAAAAAATATATGCGTCGCTTGACTTGCAGAACCGCAGTCTGATGTTTACTTTTGTCGATATTGATGAGCGAAAGCATTTTATCCTTGACGGTGCAGTCGATGAAACGGCGATTACCGTTTCCGACGAATACCTTGATTATCTCGATGAAGTCACGGAGGAAATATCCGACACCATTGATGACGGAATAATAACGGCTCATTTTGAGAGTTACATAATAGGCAACGGCAGTGAGGAGAATGACAGCATTGACCCTTATCTTTCCGAAAAAGAGAGGGAATATATCCGTGATCACTTTGATATGATAAAAAAATCCGCTGTTCAGCTTGACAGGGGGAATTTTTCCGACAGGGCTGTACCGGAGCGTGAGGAAGATTTTGAAGAAGAACCCGAAGAAGAACCGGCGGCTCCCGTCAGCGAATTTGAAAAGGCTCGCAAACTTACGGAGGATATTTTAAGAACTATCGAGGAGAACAGGGACGGCTATCATTATAATATGAAAAATGCCGTTGATACACTGCTTGAATCGCACTCGCCCGAGGAAGTCAGCAAGGCACTTGCGGTATATACTCTGAATTACCGTGATGACGGAAGAATTTCCAAGAAAAATATTGAATGGGCTGATAAAATTCTCCCCGAGGGACTTGAACCGAGAGCTTTTAATTCGTACATTTTCCTTGAAACACGCTCTCACCCTGTTGTTATTAACGGTTATACCGAAACATTCCGTGAAAAGCTGCTTGAACTTGAAAAGGAACAGAAAGAGAATACCGAACAAGGCATAAAAATAGCCGATGGAAATATTACGCTTACGGACGGGACAGTGCTTGATCTGAATCTGCGTGATTATACGATAACAGCGGAAGGCTCGGAGTATGTCGGAGGTATGGACGAGAACGGTCACGAAGCAAAGGACAATTTCAAAGCGACAACCGATGTAATACATATTTCTCTGAATGACAGCGGAAAATTTGAGTTCACACCCGA
>JAEEGL011454292.1_pt1 | contig 10547 bp, 6 predicted proteins | sample 9134231 | NCBI WGS metagenome assembly JAEEGL01 (sample SAMN16246548, study PRJNA631951) | gut metagenome | biome: gut microbiome; feature: rumen; material: fiber-attached | host: Bos | place: Iran: Karaj | collected 2018-10
AAGGTCATAGACGAAGCTGAGGGTGAAAAGTCCGTCCTCGGTGTTCTGCTTGTAGAGCAGGGGCAATCTTTTCTTGGTGGTGGTCACGGTGAGGTCGCGATTGAAATCGAGGAAACGAGGAGCGATGGGTTTCACGTAGGCGTTCTTTATCTCGTTGAGGAAATCGCTGCTTAGGTGGCGATTGGTGGGGATTGGGGTTATCTCCGGCTTTTCAATCTTCACCTGGGTGGAGTCTGTGCCTGTCCGTTTATATATGCACACATAGTTGTCGTTCATGTAGCGGTTGGCAAAGTCTACCACATTCTGCTTGGAGATTTTGGATATCTTCTCGATATAGTGAGCCACGTCCTCCCACGGCTGCTGGTTGATGAATGCGTCCACCATGAGGCTTGCGCGGGTGCTGTTGCTCTGAAGGCTGCGGTAGAAGGCAAGTTTGTTGTTGTTCACCACGGCGGGTATCAGGTCATCGTCGAACTCGCCCCGTTTCAGTTTGCCCAATTCCTGAAGGAGCAACTCGCGCAGTTCCTCTAGCGTCTGGTTGTCCTTGGGGTATCCGTAGATGACGAATGGCGTATACTCTGCCATCTCATCGGCGAAAGCGCCGGCACCCTTCACCATCATTGTTTGCTCCAAGTCGGTTTCAAAGAGTCCGCAACTGCCATTGGCCAACACCTGGCTTATGATGTTGAGTGTATCGATTTGTCCTTCGGTGGGGCGTCCGAAACGCCATCCCAAGAACAGGTATTCTGCCTCTTTACCCACGATGGTTGTGTCTTGCGGCGCGGTGATGGCCGGTTGTGGTCCAAACTGTGGGAAACTCAGGTCGTTGCTGCGTTTCCAAGAGCCGAAATACTTGTCGATAATGGTAATTACCTCGTCGGGATTGAAGTCACCGGCCATGCAGATGGCCACGTTGTTGGGCACATAGTAGCGCTTGAAGTAGTTCTTGATGTTGGTGATGGAAGGATTCTTCAAGTGTTCCTGTGTGCCGATGGTGGTCTGTGTGCCGTAGGGATGCTGCGGGAAGAGCTTGGCATAGAGAGCCTCCCACATCTTGCGCTGGTCTTGTGCCATGCCGATGTTCTTCTCCTCATAGACAGCCTCAAGCTCGGTGTGGAAACCGCGAATCACCATATTCTGGAAGCGGTCAGCCTGTACACGGGCCCAGTTCTCAATTTCGTTGGAGGGGATATTCTCCACATAGCAGGTCACATCGGTGCTGGTGTAGGCATTTGTGCCCTCGCTGCCGATAGCCGACATCAGTTTGTCATACTCATTTGGTATGAAATATTGGGCGGCTATTTGAGAAACACTGTCAATCTCATGATAAGCTTTTTTGCGCTCAGCAGGGTCGGTCAGTGTGCGGTATACCTCATAGCGTGCTTCAATCTCGTCAAGATAAGGAGCCTCGGCCGCAGGGTCGGTGACACCAAACTGCTTTGTGCCTTTGAACATAAGGTGCTCCAAGTAATGGGCCAGTCCGGTGGTCTCGGCAGGGTCATTGCGTGAACCTGTGCGTACGGCGATGTTGGCTTGCAGGCGTGGTTCTTCCTTGTTTACCGACAGGTAGACGGTGAGGCCATTGTCGAGGGTGTATATACGGGTCTGCATGGGGTCGCCTTCCACAGTCCTGTACTTATAGTCTTTGGCTTGTACCGTGAAGCCGGCAAGGCACAGGCAGACAACCAGTAGAAGTCTTGTTCTCATAAATGTGTCTGGATTTAGGGAAAAGGTTATTTCTTTTCTTCTTCGAATTCATTCTCCTTGTCGAGCTTGGAGAGGAAGTCCTTGAGCACCTCCTCGTCTACGTCGCCCAATTCGTATTCTTTCTCGGCGTCACGCCTAATCTCTGATATCCAGGTGCGTCGGGCTGTGATGTAGTCCTGATGTATGCGCTTGGCGTCTTCTTCAGTAATCATGTCAATACCATAGTATTCGCATATCATCTGGTAAGCCCATGCCCAGCGGTATTCGGAGTAATTTCGGTCTATCTCTCTGAAACGGTCAAGCACTTCATAGATGTCGACGATGGTCCCGTTCTTGATGTCATTGATAAGGCGGGTCTCTTCTGACTCAGGCAGCAGAAGTCCCGAAAGGTCTATCCATTTTCCGGTGCCCACACTGCTCTTGGGCAGTTCTACTTTGTGGCGTTTCAGCACGGCACCCATGAAAATGCGTAAGGCCATGTCATAGTCCTTGATACCACGGCGTAGGTGGTGGGTTTTTATCACATACTCGTGATAGTTGTATGTCGACACATTGTCACCGGAGGCGGAGCGGAGCCGCTCCAATATTTTCTTTCCTTCCAGAATCTCACCCACGGAGAAGGGGCTCAGCCAGTCGAAGTTGACAATACTCTTCTGTCCGCTCTTCGGTCTCATGTCGCGTTTTGGCCATTTGCGTATGTCGCGGTAGAGTCCCACGGTGTTGATGTTGCGGCCGGGAATGAGGTACATGGTGTCGCTGTATGCCATCAGGTAGGAGAAGGGCAGTTTTGTCGTGTCGGGATGATACATCAGCTTGCCGAAGCAGACGGAGAAGGTGCCTATTTTGGCAGGCATCAGGATATATGCTCCGCTGGCTGTCTTGGAACCGCGCTCCAGTGTGCCGTAGTGCATGGGTCCCATCTTATAGGCATGGTTGCTGAAGTTGGTGGCCGATCCGGCATTGTAGAAGGAGAACATACCGCCGATGAGCAGTGAACTCTTGTGGTGGCTGGCCGAGAACGGTCCGCAGAAGGCGGCGCAGGCCTCACCGTTTGACATGTAGCTGTTGGCGAAGAAGATGCTGCTCTCGGCAGTGAATCCGTTGGTTATCTGGCAGGCTTCTCCCACGAAGCAGTTCTGCAGTTTCACACTGTTCAGGATGGATGAGCCGTCGTAGATGATGGAGTTCTCACAGATTACACCACTGCCGATGTATACGCTGGCTTCGGGTATGCTCTTGATGGAGCAGTCGCTCAGACGGCAGGCACCAATGATTTCGCAGTCATCGTTGATGTGGGTGTTATTTATCTCTCCGGTGTTCAGGATTTTTACCCTGTTGCCGATGGTACCTCTTTCGGGCACGCTGGCTGCGGTCTCCTTTTTCACAAGGTCTTTCAGGGTGTCGATCAGTTCTTTGTCGCGATGATGGTTCACCATGAGAGCGGCCAACTGGCTGGTGAGTCCGTCGAAAAGAATCACGTTGCCATCGCCCACCTCGTTCAGCACAGATATCATGTTGCCTTCACCAAAGGTGGCCCCTTCAGTTGTCTCTATCGTATTCACGTTCGAGATATAGCACTCATCGCCAATGGTGTAATTGTTTATGAAGTTGCCGATGTTCTCAATCAAACAGTTGTCACCTGCTGTCACATTGCGCAGTGTAGTGCTCTTGATACCGGAATGCTTGAAGAATCCCTTGCTTACTTCGATTTCCTTTTGGAATACACCTAGTTGTATCTTGCCGTAGAATGACACGTTGCGGATATAGTCGTCAACGAAGTCTTCAGCCACTGTTACAAGATCCCAATCTTCACACTTGCAGCCTCTTGATTCGAGAGAGGCAATTTCTCTTTCGGTTAATTGTCTGTATGCCATAAAAAATATGTATTAATTGGTTTTTTAATCAAAGTCGGCAGGGTAGAGGAAGTCGTTGTAGGGATATTTCTGCACATGCAGTTCCCTCACTTTCTTATAGACTGTCTCCCTGAATTCATCCATATTGGTTTTCTCCTTGGCTGAGATGAAGATACAGTTTTCCTGCAATTTGGCCATCCAGGTGCATTTCAGCTCTTCAAGCGACACATTCTCCCGGGTCGGTTCTGTCAGGTCATCGGGCTCTTTCTCAATCCATCGGTAGGCGTCTATTTTGTTGAAAACAATCATCGACGGTTTTTCGGCACAACCCAGTTCTTTCAGTGTGCTCTCTACCACGCGTATCTGCTCTTCGAAGTCGGGATGCGAGATGTCCACCACATGCAGCAGAAGATCGGCCTCGCGTGTCTCGTCAAGGGTCGACTTGAAAGAATCGATAAGGTCAGTGGGCAGTTTGCGTATGAATCCCACCGTGTCGGCCAGAAGGAAAGGCAGATTGCCTACTACTACTTTTCTTACTGTTGTGTCGAGGGTGGCGAAGAGTTTGTTTTCTGCGAACACCTCACTTTTCGACAGCAGGTTCATGATGGTCGATTTTCCCACATTGGTGTAACCTACAAGTGCCACGCGTATCAGTCGGCCACGGTTTTTGCGCTGTGTGCTTTTTTGTTGGTCTATCTCGGCCAGGCGTTGTTTGAGGAGGGTGATGCGGTGCAGGATGATACGCCGGTCGAGTTCCAACTGTGTTTCACCCGGTCCGCGCAGACCCACACTGCCTTTGCCTCCGCCTGAGCCCGAACCACCGCCTTGACGTTCCAAGTGCGTCCACAGACGCTGCAGTCGAGGCAGCATATAACGGTATTGGGCCAACTCCACCTGGGCTTTTGCGTTGGCTGTCTGAGCCCTCATGGCAAAGATGTCGAGAATGAGCGAAGTACGGTCCAGAATTTTCACTTTCAGTTCCGCTTCGATGTTGCGTATTTGCTTTGCGGTGAGTTCATCATCAAAGATGACCATGCCCACCTCCCGTTCAGCCTCTTCTTCAGCCTTGATATAGTCGCGTATCTCTTGCAGCTTTCCTTTGCCTACATAGGTGATGGAACTTGGACCAGCTACTTTCTGCGTGAACCGCTTTACGGTGATGGCGCCTGCGGTGTCGGCCAGAAATTCCAGCTCATCGAGATATTCCTTGGTCTTTTCCTCATCCTGTTCTTTTGTAATAAGCCCCACCAATACAGCGGTTTCGGCCTTTACTTCTGAAATAACAAATTCCTTCATTCAGTCAGGTTTCCCATTTTATGTGCACGACGATTCAAGCACATTTATACTTTGTCTGCAAATTTAGACAAAAAACTTGAAATCATGCACAGATTGTCTTGAAATCTAATACAGATGGAACTTAAAAAGACATTTTTGTTATCTAATGGGCCTTTATAGTTACAAAAATGTTATTTCTTCGTTGCGAAAAGGTTTGTTGAAAACGTTTGCGTTGATTCTCACTCTTAAAAAATATTAAAATGCCATTATCCATTTGATATTGATTAATTTTGCAGCGTAAATATTGATTTATATCAATCCTATAGTCATATCATGCGTGAGCATCGTATCTTCAACCAAAAGGTTTTTAGGCTAAAAAATTGTTCAAGGATACATTAGTCCGAAGATTTTCAAGAAATAATTACTGAATGAACGAAACTGCTGAAACATTCAAATTGAAGCGCGGCCCCGACGAGATGTCGGAGCCGCGCTTCGGTTTTGTCGGCATAGAATGTATTTTGGTAGATACATATAAAAAGAAAAGTGTAAATTTGTTTGCTGCATTCAGATGGAAATGTTATTTTTGCAGCTGATTTTACGATTAATTGTTAGAATGACCGATTTACAATTCTAAAAAGTAACAAAATGAGACTGATTATTGAGAAAGACTATGCCGGCATGTCAAAATGGGCTGCCGAACATGTAATCAAGCGTATCAACGAGGCCAATCCCACTCCTGAGAAGCCTTTTGTTCTTGGACTTCCTACAGGTTCCTCCCCAGAGGGCATGTACGCCGAGTTGGTGAAAGCCGTCAAGGAGGGAAGAGTGTCGTTCAAAAATGTGCTCACCTTTAATATGGATGAGTATGTGAATCTGGCAGAAGACCATCCCGAGAGTTACCACTCTTTCATGGCCCGTAACCTTTTCGACCATATCGACTGCCCCAAAGAGAACATTCATATTCTTAACGGTAATGCTCCTGATCTGGAGGCAGAGTGCCGTCACTATGAGGAGATGATTGAGGAAGCAGGTGGCATAGACCTCTTCTTGGGCGGCATCGGCCCCGATGGCCATATCGCCTTCAACGAACCGGGCTCGTCGCTTTCCAGCCGCACCCGTGTGAAGACACTCACCACTGATACCATCATTGCCAACTCACGTTTCTTCGACAACGATGTGAACAAAGTTCCCAAGCATGCTCTCACCGTGGGTGTGGGCACTGTGATGGATGCCCGAGAGGTGATGATACTTGTCAACGGACACCACAAAGCACGTGCCCTGCAGGCAGCTGTTGAGGGCAGTGTGAATCACATGTGGACCATCAGCGCCCTTCAGATGCACCGTCATGGCATTATCGTGTGCGATGAGCCGGCCACCGATGAACTGAAGGTAGGCACCTATCGCTACTTCAAGGACATTGAGAAAGACAATCTCATTTGAGAACATCATGTCTTGATTATACTGACGCGCCTGAAGAGGGCGCGTCAGTCTGTAATATTAACCATATTGTATACTATGAATTTACACATCAGTTCTCAAATTGTACTCAATAAGGTGCCGGCCAAGTTTTTCCGGCCACAAACGGCTATAGAGCAATCTGAGATAACCCGTCTGGAGAAAATTCCTACCGACATTTTCCCCACTGCCGAGGAAGGAGCCTGTCGCATTGCCGATGACATCGAGGCTGACATTCGAAGCCGTCAGCGTGAAGGCCGTTTTTGTGTGCTTGGTTTGGGCACGGGTCTTTCGTTGACTCCCGTCTATCAGGAACTCATACGTCGTCACCGCGAGTCTGGGCTTTCGTTCAGCAATGTGGTGGTGTTCAACGCTTACGAGTTTTTCCCCATTGCCCCTGAGAGCAGTATACGCAGTATTCAGCAGCTTAAAGACCGTTTTCTCGACCATGTGGACGTGGTTCCCCAGAATGTTTTTACTCCTGATGCTGGCATCCAGCAAGAGAATGTGCAGAGTTTCTGCCGTCTCTATGAGCAGCGCATACAAAGTTTCGGCGGCATCGACATCATGCTGCTCGGTATCGGCCGCATGGGAAATATTGCCACCAATGAGCCCGGTTCGGGACTCAACTCCAGCTCGCGGCTCATTCTTATCGACCAGACCTCTCGCGAGGAGATGACACGTAGTTTCGGCACCAACGAGCAGGTGCCGCCTTGTTCCATCACCATGGGCATCGCCACTATTCTTAGAGCCCGCCGTATTTTTTTGGCTGCATGGGGTGAGGAGAAAGCCGACATTATACGGCACACAATCGAGGGTCCTATCTCCGACAGTATACCTGCCACCTTCCTCCAGACACACAACGATGTGCATGTGGTGATTGACTTGGCAGCCGCGGCGCGCCTAACCCGTATCGTTCACCCATGGCTTGTCACTTCTTGCCAGTGGACCGACAAACTGGTGCGTTCAGCCTTGGTATGGCTTTGCCAGACCACAAAAAAGCCGATTCTCAAGCTAACCAACAAAGACTACAATGAGAACGGACTGAGTGAGTTGCTGGCGCTTTATGGTTCGGCCTACAATGCAAACATAAAGATTTTCAATGATCTCCAGCACACGATCACTGGTTGGCCAGGCGGCAAGCCCAATGCCGACGACACCCACCGTCCGGAGCGTGCCAAACCCTTCCCCAAGCGTGTGATTATTTTCTCGCCCCATCCCGATGACGATGTCATTTCAATGGGAGGCACTCTGCGTCGGCTTGTGCAGCAGGGCCATGATGTGCATGTGGCTTATGAGACCTCCGGCAACATAGCCGTGGGTGACGAGGAAGTGACCCGTTTCATGCATTTCATCAATGGATTCAACCAACTTTTCGCACAGGAATCTGACCTTGTGATATCCAAGAAGTACAAAGAAATCAAGGAATTCCTCAATCAGAAAAAAGAGGGTGACCTCGACACCCGCGACGTGCTTACCATCAAGGGACTTATCCGCCGCGGCGAGGCACGCACCGCTTGCACCTACAACAATATATCTCTCGACCATGTCCACTTTCTTGACCTGCCCTTTTATGAAAGCGGAAAGATAGAGAAGAACCCTATGGGCGAGGCCGATGTGGCCATTGTGCAGAATTTGCTTGAAGAAGTGCAACCCCATCAGATTTACGTGGCAGGTGACCTGGCCGACCCTCATGGCACCCACCGCAAATGTACCGATGCTGTGCTGGCTGCCATCGATGAGGCAAAAAAGGCTGGAGCCGCCTGGCTCAGTGACTGCCGTATTTGGATGTATCGAGGTGCTTGGGCAGAATGGGACATCGAGAACATCGAGATGTGTGTGCCCATGAGCCCGGAGGAACTCCGTGCCAAACGCAATTCCATACTGAAACATCAGTCTCAGATGGACAGCGCTCCTTTCCTTGGCAATGACGAGCGCCTCTTCTGGCAGCGTGCGGAAGACCGCAACCGTGCCACCGCACAACTGTACGATGAGCTGGGACTGGCATGCTACGAGGCCATGGAGGCGTTTGTGGAGTATGTGCCTCTATAATCATCTATGAATATACTGAAGATTTTGAAAGAATGGACCCTGCCCCTTTCCATGGGGGCAGGAACCGTTGTATACTTGCTTTTTGCATGGATACCTGCACTCGATGCACCGGGCGATGTGATGGCTCCTTTCATTGATGCCATCTTTCCGCTGTTCATGTTTCTCATCCTTTTCGTCACTTTCTGCAAGGTCGATTTCCACCGACTGCGACCAGTAGGGTGGCACTGGTGGGTGGGATTGTTCCAACTCCTTTTTGTGCTCATTGTGGTGTGTTCCATTCTTGTGTTCAACATCACAGGGCAGCATCTCATCCTTATGGAGTCGGTGCTTACCTGCATCATCGGGCCGTGTGCGGCGGCAGCGGCTGTAGTGACCGCCAAGTTAGGAGGCTCGCTCGAGGAGATGACCACCTACACCTTCCTATCCAATTTCCTTACGGCGATTCTCGTGCCTGTCTGTTTCCCCCTTATCGACAAGTCGGTCGATATGAATTTCCTCCAGGCATTTCTGCTCATTCTCTACAAAGTGACACTTATTCTCCTTGTACCTATGCTTCTGGCCTATATTGTGAAGCACTTCATGCATCGGCTGCATCGATGGATAGTGAGCGTCAATGACCTTTCCTTTTATCTGTGGGGCATCTCACTTACCATTGTCACCGGTACCACGGTGAAGAATATCCTGCATGCAGACACCACGGTGTCATTCCTGCTGCTCATCGCACTGCTTTGCCTGTTGTTGTGCCTTGTTCAGTTTGCTGTGGGTAGATACATAGGCCATTTCTTCCACCGGCCGCAGGAGGCCGGGCAGGCTCTCGGCCAGAAAAACACCGCATTTGCCATTTGGATAGCATATACCTATCTTAACCCTCTGTCGTCGGTGGGACCGGGATGTTATATCCTTTGGCAAAACATTGTGAACAGCATCGAATTATGGCACCACGACAGGCAGAAAAACAAGCTGTAATTTTTTTCAAGCAAATATTTGGCTTTTTTATACGGCACGAAAAATGTAACTTTTTCGTTGCTGAAGCTACACAGTGTCTTTATGGTAGGATTGTTACATATTAATTCCAAATAGGTTAATAATTGATTGCAATTAGTTATGTTTTTCCAAAATTCGACAAAAATGTGTATTTTGATGGTTTTTCGTGTTCCGAGAACTCTAGCCTGTACATTTTTTTCAGATATAAATATCAAGAATAAAAAAGTTTTTGTATATTTGCGAGCGACTCGGTATCCCGAAAGAGTTTGCATGAAAACACAGTGATATCTACAATATCCAGGGACAAAAGGCAAAGAACCTGCAGAGGGCATCCATAGCCAATAAAAAAGTATACCGTGAGAAACTTCGTTTTATTTATATCTATTTTTAAACTAACTAACTATGAGAAAATTACTGTTTTTACTCCTGTCGATGCTTTTGCCGTTGGCAGCTTGGAGTGCGGACGATTCTCCGTTGATAATGGAGACCGACGCTTTCAATGCTGGTGGACTGACGGAAATGATTGTCGGACAGAACAACGTCCCTCCCATCTTGATGGTGACAGGCGACGAAGAGACGGTGGCCATTGGCGATCCTATCGCACTGAATCCTCAGTCTGGTTCCGATCTCTCGACTGTTCTCAGTGAGGCTATGGCAACAAATCCGATGCCTCAGAGTATCTCGATTACGTTGGCCGCAGGAGGCCAATACACTGTGAGCGCACCGCTCAATGTGAGTTGTAGCCTGTCCATAGTGGGTGCGGGTCCCGAACTTGCTGTGATTGATGCTTCTGCGCTTGAAAATGCTATGATCTTGATGACTGATCTGGAAGAGAGTTCACTCAACGAGCAGGGCTTCTATCCGATTGGCGACATGAAACTTGCCAATGTGTGTGTGAAGAACCTGACAAGGCAACTGTTCTACGCCAACAAGGCTAAGTACCTTATTCCGAACTTCATCATCGACAACAGTGTCATTCAGGTTGCCGGCGGCAACAAGACCGTCATCGACACGAACAGCGGCGGTGTGATCGGCAAACTGTCGATAAACAACTCCACGATATACGGCAACCCAGCCCACGAGGGCCAGCTCTACAGTTCCCAGAGCGGCCAGAAGGCCACAGATGCCGGACTTGAGGTTCAGACGCTGTCACTCCAGAACTCGACGTTCTACAACATCGCACTGAACAAGAACGTTTGCACCCACCGTTCTGCCAACCAG
>JAEEGL012164786.1_pt1 | contig 10547 bp, 7 predicted proteins | sample 9134231 | NCBI WGS metagenome assembly JAEEGL01 (sample SAMN16246548, study PRJNA631951) | gut metagenome | biome: gut microbiome; feature: rumen; material: fiber-attached | host: Bos | place: Iran: Karaj | collected 2018-10
CAAGGTTGGGGTCGCGGGTCCGAGTCCCGTTTTCCGCTCATTTTTTTGTTTTATTTAAGAATAGAAAAATACATCTCAATGAATTTGTACTTAAGATATTTTGATAGAGAGACATTAGTCACTAATGTCGATGATGCTATTGATTTCCTTGCCTCCATTCCCGAAATAGGAATGAACGACGATTTGGCCGACGATATTCGCGACTATGCCGCGAGCGATGTTTATTATCCCAAACGCTACAAGGTGCGCCCCCGCGTTTATTTTATTGTTATCAAGACCGAGGCTGCCAACATGAACGACTTTAAGCAGAAGAAAGCACTGCGTCCGGGTGGTGCTGCTGCCGAACATCGCGAGATGGTGGCTCCCGCATTGTCGCGTCTCAATCAGGAGCGCGAAGGCTGGTACGAGGGTGCCCTCGATTTCAAGCGCGTGGTGATGATTCCCTCAACAGGCAAGCATGAATATCGCGACACGCATTTCGTGGCACAGGTGAAAGCTGCCTCCGGACTCGACTGCTACAACCGCATTGTGGAGCATCTGCGTGGGCGTGTGGACAGCCGCAGCCAGTTCCCGTCGGCTAAGGGTAAGAATTTCAAGTTCAAGTTTCTCGGACTGTGCAAATAAGTGCTGTTCTGCTCTCTTTCTCTACAACCTTTCATCGTAATACATCCAACTAAAAGTCTGTTATTCGTCAATGAACAAAGTGATGCTCATAGGCAACGTAGGCCATGAACCCGAGGTGCGCTATTTTGAGGCCGACCAGGCCATTGCACGTATGCGGCTGGCCACCACGGAGCGTGGCTATGTGTTGCAAAATGGCACTCAGGTGCCCGACCGCACCGACTGGCACAATCTGCTCTTCAGCCGTGGACTGGCAAAAACCGTTGAACGTTACGTACACAAGGGTGACAAAATCTACGTGGAAGGGCGCATACGCTATCGCAGTTACGACGACCAGAAAGGACAAAGAAAGTATTACACCGAAATTGACGTCGAAAACATGGAGTTGCTTTCGCCTAAACCCATGAATACCGGCGATGGAGTGGCCTCAGAGCCTTCTGCCCATCCGACTGGCAACAATGGCTAAGCTGCTTCTGGTATATAATATGGATTTAGCATCACTTACCGAAACTCTGGCCGAGGTGCACTTGATGCAGCCTTCGGCAAGCGTTATTTTAGCAGCCTTGCTGGCTGCTTTGTTGCTTATTTTGTCGGGTTTTGCGAGTGGTTCCGAGATTGCCTTTTTCAGTCTTTCGCCCACCGACCTCAATGAGCTCGACCCAGAGAAAAGCTCCGCCGACCGAAACATTCAGATGTTGCGCGCAGACAGCGAGCGGACATTGGCCACCATTCTTATTGCCAACAATTTTGTCAATGTCACCATCATCATGCTTTGCAATTTCGTGTTCAGCCGCCTGGTGAATTTTGGCCATGCCTATTGGCTGCAGTTTGTTTGCATCACGGTGCTGCTCACTTTCCTGCTCTTGCTTTATGGCGAAATCATGCCCAAAATTTACAGCCGTCAGAATCCGTTGCGTTTCTGCCGTCGTTGTGTGGGTGGTGTGCTGTTCATGCGAAAGTTGTTTTGGCCGCTCGAAAGCATTCTGATGCGCAGTGGCTTGCTGGCCGAGAAAGTGGTGCAGAAGGAGAGCCACGTGCTCAGCGTTGACGACTTGGAGCAGGCGCTCGAACTCACCGACAAGGAGGATATCAAGGAAGAGGAAAGCATGTTGCAGGGCATCATCCGTTTTGGCGACGAAACGGCCAAGGAGGTGATGACCAGCCGTCAGGATGTGGTTGATTTAGAAATCAAAAGCTCGTTCGACGATGTGCTGAAGTGTATCGTGGAGAACAACTACAGCCGCATACCTGTGTATCAGGATAACACCGACAACATTCGGGGCGTGCTCTATATCAAAGACCTGCTGCCGCATTTGGGTAAACCGGCCTCGTTCCGTTGGCAGAGCCTGATACGTCCTCCTTATTTCGTGCCCGAGACCAAGAAAATCGACGACCTGTTGCGCGAGTTTCAGGAAAACAAAGTTCATATCGCTATTGTTGTCGATGAGTTTGGCGGCACCAGCGGCATCGTTACTTTGGAGGATATTCTCGAAGAAATTGTGGGTGAGATTAACGACGAATATGACGAGGACGAGAAAAACTACTCGAAACTCAACTACAACACCTACGTTTTTGAGGGCAAAACCCTGCTTAGCGATTTCTGTAGGATTTTGCAGATTGACGATGATGAGTTTGCCGAAGTAGAGGGCGATGCCGACTCGCTTGCCGGACTGCTGCTCGAACTGAAGGGCGACTTCCCGGGCATTCATGAGCGTATAGATTTCAAAAACTACACCTTCGAGATACTGCAGTTGGAGGAGCGCCGCATTTCGCGTGTCAAGGTAATTGTCAACGAAAAGCCAGATACCGAAAAGAAATGATTATTTCCATTCAGCATCTGGCGTCTGATGTTCTTCTGGGGCTGTGGCAGATGGTCGAGACTCCCGAACAACTCTACGAACAATATGCCTATCTGCGTCCATACGAGCAGGAACTGAACCGTAGCTTCAGGCACGATGGGCGTAAACTAGAGTTTCTCTGTGTCCGTGCTTTACTTAGAAACATGCTTCCCGCCCGTCAGCAAGCCGTTCTAACGCATGAGCCCAGTGGGCGCCCCGTTTTGAGCAACGGATGGCAACTGAGCATCAGCCACACGCGTGGCTATGCAGCCGTGATACTGTCCGAACGGCAGACTGTAGCGGTTGATATAGAGTATGTCAGCAACCGCGTGGAGAACGTTGCCCATAAATACATACGTCCCGACGAGGAAGCACCTACGCTTACTGACAAACTGCTCAACTGGAGTGCCAAGGAGACGGCCTACAAATATTATTCGCCTGAGAATTTGCAGTTTTTCGACATGCGTGTAACTAATCATGGCGACTATCTGCGTGTTGAAAACCTGAAGCGGGGTGTCAGTTTGAAAGTGCTCTTCCGCTCCGAACCAGCCTATGTGCTCACTTATGCTTACGAGGAAATGCCATGAGAACGTTTTTTTCATTGTTTTTGCTGATGTCTTTTTTTACCACGGCTCCTGCTCAGATTTTAGAGTGGGATGTGGTCAAGATAAACCGGCAGCAAAGATTCAAGCGTACGGTTCCCCCTGCAAACTATAGTGGCATTGCCCACATTCATGACAACCTTTATGCCATTGTTGACGACAAGTCGCCCAACGATGGATTCTATTTCTTTGCCATCGACATCGACTCTGTCAGTGGACGCATTACCGATGCACGTCGTCTCGATTTTCGAGGCCAAAACCTTCCATCCGCAGGGGATAACATTTCCAACCGCGATGCCGAGGGTATAGCCTTTATTCCCGAAAACCAGCGAATCTACATCAGCGGCGAACGCGACAAGCAGGTATTCGAATACACTCTCGACGGGCAACGCACGGGCCGCAGGTTGTTGATGCCGCATGCGTTTGCTACAGCCCACCGCAATGGGGGCCTTGAGTCGCTTACCTACGATGCCGTCAACCATTGTTTCTGGACAACTACCGAACTGCCGCTGCCTGCAGACAGCACGTGCATACACCGCCTTCATCAGTTCGACGAACAGCTCACACCCTGCAAACAGCTTCTTTACCAGACCGACGCACCCGAAATTAGCAAGCGTGGACGTTCTCATATCAATGGCATCAGCGAACTCCTGGCCATCGGTGCCGACAGTCTGCTGGTTCTGGAGCGCGAGCTGTATGTTCCCAAAAAGAAAATTGGCGCTAGGGTCATCAACAGACTCTATCTTTGTCACCCAAATTATTCCCTCAACGACGAGCAGGATGAGTTAGGGAATCATCTTCACGCCAACAATCGCGAGCAGAAAGTATCTATTACACAAAAGCGCCTTCTTTGCCGATGGCAGACTCGCCTGAACCTCACTCGCCGTTCGTTTGCTAACTACGAGGCCATGTGCCTCGGCCCGAGGCTCATAGATGGCAGTCAGGTTATTCTGTTCATGGCTGACTCGCAAAACCACTACAAGCGCCTCCTTCGCGACTGGTTCAGAACCATCGTTGTGCGTTAAAAAACATCTACTGGTTCTCTTTCTCGTCAATGTCTTGCTTTTTTCTTGAAAGATATTGGTTATTTGTTTTTTTATTCGTAATTTTGCATCAAATATTACTTTCCTAAATCATCTTACGTTTATGACAAGATTTTTATCAACCTTCTTTCTGTTAGTAGCTTCGGCTCTTATGGCTCATGGACAACTGGTCATCAACGAGCTCATGCAGTCGAACATCGACTGCGTGATGGACGACCTGAATGAGTTTCCCGACTCTTGGGTGGAACTATATAACACTAGTGACGCGGCAGTCAACCTGAAAGACTACAAACTGGGCGAGACCGACAATGCCGGCGACGCTTGGCAATTGCCCGACAAAATGGTGGGACCCAAACAAATGATTCTCGTTTACTGCGACAAAGAGGCCAGCGGAATGCATACTCCTTTTCGCTTAGAGTCGGGCAAGGGCATGGAAGCTTGGTTGTTCAAAAATACAGAAGTGGTTGACAAGGTAACTGGGCTGAAAAAGCAGCCCGCACCTAACATTGCCTACGGGCGTAAAACCGACGGAGCCAACGACTGGGGCTATCAGGAAACGCCCACACCTAGCAAGACCAACTGCGGCATAATATGTAAGGAAAAGGACATTCTCGGCGAGCCTGAGTTCAGTGAGAAGGGCCGAGTGATGACCTCATCTGGTAGCATCTCGCTCACCCTTTCACTTCCCGAAGGCACACCCGACGGTACTGTCATCTGCTATACCACCAACGGCTCAGAGCCTACCGAAGAGAGCGCACACTACCAGTCGCCCATCACCATCAGCCGCACCACCACCGTGCGCGCTAAGCTTTTCTGCAGCGGCTATCTCTCGCCACGATCCACCACTCACTCCTATATTTACTTCCCCACTAGCAGACCGCTCACACTGCCTGTCATCTCCATCGTTACCGACAGCAAATATCTGAACGACCCAAAGATAGGAATCTACGTGGAAGGAAGCTACCAGAGCGGAAAAAAGAATTTTGAGTTCGACTGGCGGCGGCCCATCAACTTCGAGTATTTCGAAGGTGCCGACCAGAAAAGCCAGCTCAACCAACTCTGCGAGACTCGCATCCAAGGTGGAGCCACGCGCACTAACATGCGCAAGTCGCTCGCCGTGTATGCTAACAAACGTTTCGGCGAAAAACGCCTGAAGTACGAGTTCTTCCCCGACCAGCGGCCAGGCGTTACTGACTTCAAGTCGGTTGTGCTGCGCAACTCTGGCAACGACTTCGACTACCTATACATGCGTGATGCTGTCATACAGCGCACCATGGCTTCTCATGTTGATCTCGACTGGCAGGCGTGGCGGCCAGCCATCATCTACATCAACGGCGAATACACAGGCATGCTGAATATTCGTGAGCGGAGCAACGAGGACAACATTTACACCAACTACGACGGTCTTGAGGACCTCGACATGATTGAGAACTGGTGGGACCTGAAAGAGGGCGACTGGGACAACTACAACAGATTCAAGGCTTTCTATACTGAGCATGGACATACCATGGCTGAATACGAGAAATGGATGGACTGCTATGAGTTTATCAACCTGATGCTGATGAACCTTTATTATTGCAACCTCGATTTCCCCGGCAATAACATCGTTATGTGGCGCCCACGTACGGATAACGGACGCTGGCGCTGGATTGCCAAGGACACTGACTTCGGACTTGGACTGTATGACCGCGACGTGAACTACAATACTATACAATGGATTAATGATCACAACTACGACCCCGCCAACGCCTGGGCCAACGACTGGGATCACACGCGGCTCTTCCGCCGACTTATGGAGGACAATGACTTCAAGCGAGAGTTTCTCGACCGCGCCGTCATCTATATGGGTGATTTCATGAACTACAAAGGCACTCACGAGGTATGGGATCCCATGTACGAAATGATTCGCACGGAATATCCCTACCATCGCGAGCTCATCAACAGATGGTGGCCCAATTACAACGATGAGGTCAATAAAATCAATAATTGGCTCAGCAAGCGCACCGACATCTTTATGCGCCACCTTTCGGACTACTACTACAACAAGGTGCAGCCTGTTGAACTGAAAATCAACAAAAGCCTCACTGGGCAGGAACAGAGTGAAACCCAACTGGAGCTTAACGGTGTACAGCTGTCGAGTGGCATATACGATGGAAAGTTCTATCCTGACCACGACATCGTTCTTTCTGCCACTGCCCCCGAAGGGAAAGCCGTTACGGGATGGAAAATCGTACAAGTGAATGCCAACGGCAACACCTTGCAATCTACATCCGATGGCGAAACACTAAAAATGAAAATGCCCAACTGCCAAACCCTGAGCATTAACGCCATTTTTGGCAATGCCAACGGCATCGACAACATTTCTGAGCGTACTAAATTGAGTTGGCGTACGAGCGGCAATCAGTTGCTGCTGAGCGGCATTGGCAAAGGGCAGCGAGTAAGCCTCTATAATCTGCAAGGTGTGCTTGTCGGCCAGCAGACAGCCAACGGCGGCGACATCAGTTTCAGACTTCCCAGCGGTTCACAAGCTTATGTGCTGAGAGTAGGTGGCAAGACTGTAAAAATCAAGTAATATCATTCTTCTTCTTTGAACAGCACGAATTGGGTTGGCATGTTTGCCAGCTCAATTTCGTATGCGCGCTCGGCATCTGTGTTGATTTTGATGTACCATGTGCGGGGCAGTGGCTTAAAAAGGGGTGCTGGTTGTTCATTTTTGAACGTTGGTTGTTTTAAGGTGAGCGTCGATTCCATGTTGCTGAATCCGCCGCCGGTGAGGCTGTCGAAACTGGCCTCTTCTTTTTCGTGAATTTTTTCGGTGGCCCTGAAGAAGAATTTGTAGCGTATGTCCTTGGGGTGCCAGCAGCTGTCGGTAGGGGTGTAGGTGACACCGTAGTCAACGTCCCAGGCAGTGATGTTGTAGCCCGACATCATGCGCGAGAGGGCGAGCATGGTGGCCGACACGCGTGCCTGTTTGTTGGCTTTCACTCCCATGGTGCGTACGGCCTCGCGAATGATGAGTCGTGTGGTGTCGATGACGAAGCGCCCATGGTCGTCTTTGTCGTGCTTGGCGCGGAAAATCAGTTCCACCTCGTCGTCGGTAAGGTCGCTGTCGCGCTCACTTACCGAGAAGCGGTGAGAGCGAATGAAACCGTTGTCGAACTCGCCCACAAAATCTTCGTAGAGCATGCGGCGCAGGTTGGTCATATCGGTGAGCTTTGTGCTGTCGGCACTGGTGATGATGCCGCTCTGCTGACAAACTTCGTAGTCGGGCGCATTGTTCCACGCCATTTTCAGCAGTCCGTCAGACTGGTAGTGGTAGTAGCGTTGGCCTTCTATGTTGCGAGTGTTGTAGTGGTATGCCAGCGTTAGCGGTTTAGAGCCGTAGAGTTGTTTCTTTTGCTTGACAAAACGCCTGAGCATGGGCCTTATCCACGCTGGCTCGCTGCTCACCACCAGTTCGGCGGCAAGGTGATACTTGGGCGTCAGCAGAATGGTGTCGGGCAGTGAGCGAAGCTGCCGCCGTTCGTAGTTCAGGTGGCTCACGGTGAGTGTCTTAAACGAAAACATCACCGTAGCGCGACCGCGCGCGTCGGTGATGGCTGAGTTGAACTTGCCGTTGGTCTTGGTGTAGATGCTGGCATGCGACACGGGGAGATAAGTCTCGCTGTCGATGACCACACAGTGGTGACTCGCCTGTGCCCGCCCGGCACTTGGCAACAACCCAAGCGCCAGGAGCACTAAAAGGCATAGCGACAAAATCTTTTTCATTTATAGAAAAACACCAGAAGTCCGAGCCTACGACTTGAGCACCAGCGTGTCGTCTTTCTTCTCGATGACACCCTTTTTTATCAGTTTACCTGCGGCTTCTTCCACCATGGTGTCGGTCTTGGGCGTGCGGCGCGTGAATCCGAAGAGCTGAGCCACCTGGCGTTTCAGATCGTCGAACGGAACGGCCACCTGCTGTCTCATGGCATAGCTGACGGCGTTCATCACCTCGATAACAGGAATGTCGGCAGCATCGCGGCCCGAGTCGGTGCGGAACTTCTTGTAGCTCTCCGACAGTTTGCGGTCCATCCAGTAGCAGGGATTATCGCCCGCCTGGTTGGAGTCGAAGAAAGCTACCGAGAGCGCGAGCTCGGCCACTTTGTCTTTCAGTTTGGCCGTGCGTCCCACTTCCCAAACCTTGGAAATGTGGTTGATGAGCAAGCTAAGCGTGATGGGCTGCTCGGTGCTAATGATGCGCTCAACGTGTTTCTTCACTTGCGAATCGTGGCTCAGCAGATAGCTGATGTCGCCCGAATGAGCCGGCACGTTGAGTGTGGTAAACTTATACTCCTCGGTGATTCCCTCGGCAGGGTTCTCCACGGGCTCGTCGGCCACGTTGAAGAATTTCAGCGGCTGCATGTTCAACGGCTCGGGGTTCTTGTCCTCGGGTTTGGCTTTTTCAAGCTCTTTGAGTTTGGCCATGATGCGCTCTGTGACCTTCTGGCGGTTTTCAAACCAGTCGACCGACCACAGGCGCATGATGTTCCAGTTGAGCATGTTGAGCACCGAGGGTTGGGTGATTTCGCGGTCGCGTGCCGTCTTGGTTTCGTAGTAGCTGGGGCCGTCGCAGAGTATTCCCAGCAGATAGCGCCCATCGTCGGTGGGATCGAGCACGGCCAGGTCCACCTTGAAGTGCGAGCGTCCCACGTTCATATCCACGGTGTAGCCGTTGCGGCGCAGAATCTCTGCCAGCTGGGTAGCCACCGTCGAGCGTTCTTTTTCCTTCTCCATGGGGTTGGCCGAGGTGGTGGTGGCATTGAGCGGAAGCCGTCCGTTTTGGGCAAACTCCAGGAATCGCTTCAGACCCTCCACGCCGCGTGCCTTCGAGCGGTTGAGGTCTATTTGCTCGGGTCGCAGGGTTGAGAAAATCATCATCTCGTAGCGCGCACGGCTAACGGCCACGTTCAGTCGGCGTTCGCCGCCACTGTTGTTTAGCGGACCGAAATTCATGCTCACGTTGCCGTTCTTGTCGGGGCCATAGCCTACGCTGAACAAAATCACGTCGCGCTCATCGCCCTGCACGTTCTCCAGGTTCTTGATAAAGATGGGCTCGGCACTGTGGAAAGCTTTCTCCTCGAGCTTGGGCTGTTTGGCCAGGGTGTCAATCAGAATATCCTCGATGAGGTTCTGCTGCACCAGACTGAACGAAACAATGCCGATGCTTCGCTCTGAGAGCTTCGGGTCGCTGAGGCGGCGCACCACCTCATCGACAATGGCCTCGGCCTCGGCACGGTTGCAGCGCGAGTGGCTCTTGTCGTACACGCCATCCACATGCACCAGCTGCACCTTCGACACGCGGTCGTCAACCGACGGGAAAGTAGTCAGGCGGCTGTCGTAATAATTTGCGTTGCTGAAGGCAATGAGACTCTCGTGCTTGCTGCGGTAGTGCCACGACAAGTAGCGCGAGGGGATAGAAAGGGTGATGCAGTCGTCAAGAATGCTCTCCATGTCCTCGATATCAGCGTCTTCCTCGTCGGTGGCCGAAGTCTTGAAGAAACTGGTCGGCGGCATCTGCATCGGGTCGCCCACCACCACCAGGGCCTTGCCTCGGGCAATGGCTCCGATTGACTCGCTGGTGGGCATCTGCGAGGCCTCGTCGAAGATGACGAGGTCGAACTTGTCGTTGTTGAGGTCGATGTACTGGGCCACCGAAATGGGGCTCATCAGCATGCACGGGCAGAGCTTGGGCAACAGCGTGGGTATCTGGTCGATAATCTGGCGTATGCTCGTGGCCCGTCCGTTGTTCTTGATGTTGCGCTTCAGAATGCCCACCTCCGATGTGTTGGCTGCCTCGATGGTCATGTTGGGTATGGCGGCTGCCAATCGGCAGTAGAGTTCCTTCTTTGTGAGTTCCTGGAACTGTGCCGCCAGCTGACGGTACTTGTCAATCATGTCCTCGAAGATGAGTCCGTTGAACATCTGCAGCGTTTTGTCGGCGTCGATGTTCTTCAGGGCCAGCTGGTGGTAAACGCCTTTGAGCAGGGCGTCAGAAGCCTCGCCGCCAGTCTTGCCCTGGTTCTCAATATAGCTCACCACGGGCTGCAGCTTCTGCTGTTCGAGTTTCCGCTTTCGCACGCTCCATTGTGTCCACGTGCGAGCCTCGTCGAGGTGGGCAATCCATGTGGGCAGCTGAGCGTTGACGGCAGTCATGTTCGACGGGTCGAAGTGGCACAGCTCTTTCAGCTGGTCAATCATGCCCGCCAGTTGCTTGGCCGTGGTTGCAGCTTGTTCCTGGTCGGCACCCAGCGGAGCAAGCAAATCCTTGCACTGGTCGAGCAGGGCGTGGCGGTTTTCCATCTGACCGATGAGCGGATCAATCTGATCGGCGGTCATGTCTTTCCTAAACAGGCGCAGCTCCTTCATCAGTTTGCGCTTGGCGAAGAACCGTGGCAGGAACC
>JAEEGL012526601.1_pt1 | contig 10547 bp, 8 predicted proteins | sample 9134231 | NCBI WGS metagenome assembly JAEEGL01 (sample SAMN16246548, study PRJNA631951) | gut metagenome | biome: gut microbiome; feature: rumen; material: fiber-attached | host: Bos | place: Iran: Karaj | collected 2018-10
AAGAAGGAAGACCCCAAACACATCTTCATTTATGGGGAGATTGACCCGTGGAGCTCAAGCGGTGTGTGCACTTGGTTGAACTGCAAGAAAAAAAAGAATATGAGGGTGTATGTGCAACCCCGTGGCAGTCATAAGGCACGCATCAACAACATGCCCGAAAGGATGAAAACGGAAATCATCAACAGACTGACAAATTGGCTGAATTAACTAAGCAGGCATTTGTTTTGCAGGAACTGACCTTTCAATAATACATCACCTAAAAACTCATTAACGAAATCAACATTCATCAATGAATTACAAATATTCTGACAGAATCACACGTATTCTTGGATACAGCAAAGAAGAAGCTTTAAGGCTCAACAACGACTACATAGGTCCTGAGCATTTGATGCTTGGGCTCATTCGTGAAGGCAACAGCCGGGCTTTGGATGTACTGCGAAGAAAGTTCTACGTTAATATACCTTCCGTCAAAGAAGTGTTGGAACGTGCTGTGAAAGATCATGGCACTACCCTTCTCTCTACGGACATCGCACTCAACAAGAAATCTACGACCATCATGCGTCTGACGATTCTTGAAGCGCGTCTTCTGAAGAGCGAGGAAAGCGATGCGGAACACATGCTGCTTGCAATCCTGAAACAGAATGACAATACGGTGGCACGTGTCCTGAATGACTGTGATGTAAGTTACAAGGAACTCTACGACTCATTGTCCACACAGAAAGCATCCACCCAACCTAAGAATGACATTGATTTTGATGAGGAGGATGATGGAGAAGATGCTCCACCACCATCTTCAAATGAGGCGTCTGCAGCATCAAACGGTGCGACAACATCTAAGACAGCCAAGAAAGGAAACTCAGACACTCCTGCCATTGACAAGTTCGGATTCGACCTCACCCGTGCTGCCAGTGAGGGGAAGTTGGATCCCGTGGTAGGTCGTGAGACGGAGATAGAGCGTTTGGCACAAATCCTTTCACGCAGAAAAAAGAACAACCCTGTGCTAATCGGTGAGCCAGGTGTGGGCAAGAGTGCCATTGTGGAAGGGTTGGCTACACGAATTAACGAGAGAAAGGTGGCACGCGTGCTGTTCGACAAACGCATCATCAGTCTTGATATGTCAAGTGTTGTTGCTGGCACAAAATATCGTGGCCAGTTTGAGGAGCGCATGCGCAGCATCATCAACGAACTGCGCTCCAACCCCAACATTATCGTCTTTATCGATGAAATACACACATTAGTGGGGGCAGGTAACCAAGCAGGGCAGATGGATGCTGCCAATATGATGAAACCCGCTTTGGCAAGAGGCGAATTACAGTGCATAGGTGCAACTACACTTGATGAATACCGTAAAAGCATCGAGAAAGACGGAGCTTTGGAACGCCGTTTTCAGAAGGTGATTGTGGAGCAGACCACACCGGAAGAGACGTTGATTATCCTGAACAATATAAAAGACAGATACGAAGATCACCACAATGTCAGCTACACTGACGAAGCTTTAGCTGCTTGTGTCAAGCTGACAGAGCGGTATGTCACCGACCGTAGTTTCCCCGACAAGGCAATTGACGTGTTGGATGAAGTGGGTTCGCGCGTACATATTATTAATATAAGTGTTCCTAAAGAGATTGAGGATAAGGAAGCAGAACTGGCTGAACTTAACGCGAAAAAAGCAGATGCCATCAAGCATGAGAACTATGCACTTGCAAGTGAATGCCGTGACCAAGCCAAATATGTTGGTGAAGAGCTTGAGAAGATGAAGATGGAATGGGAATCCTCCCTGAAAGAGACACGCCAGAAAGTCACTGCTGATGAGGTAGCTCAGACTGTCTCGATGATGACCGGTATTCCCGTCAGCAAGATGGCAAATGCCGAGGGCATCCGCATGAAAGGAATGCGTCAGGAACTGAAAGATTCAGTTATTGCACAAGATGCAGCAGTGGACAAACTCGTCAGTGCCATCCAACGCAGTCGCGTAGGACTGAAAGACCCAAATCGTCCAATCGGTACATTCATGTTCCTTGGCCCTACAGGTGTGGGAAAAACATTTCTGGCAAAGAAATTGGCAGAACATATGTTCGGTTCGACAGATGCGCTTATCCGTATTGACATGAGTGAATACATGGAGAAATTCACGGTCAGCAGATTGGTCGGAGCCCCTCCTGGATATGTGGGTTATGAGGAAGGAGGTATGCTGACGGAGAAAGTACGCAGAAAGCCCTACTCCATCGTGCTTTTGGATGAAATAGAGAAAGCTCATCCTGACGTGTTCAATCTGCTCTTGCAGGTGATGGATGACGGACGACTGACCGATACACAAGGTCGAACTATCGACTTCCGCAATACCGTCATTATTATGACCAGCAATGTGGGTACACGTCAATTGAAGGATTTTGGAAGAGGTGTGGGTTTCTCTGCAATGGCTGGCAAGGACGACAAGGAAGTGTCCCGTTCTGTCATTCAGAAGGCTCTCAATAAGCAATTCTCGCCGGAGTTCTTGAATCGTATCGATGAAATCATCACGTTCGATCAATTGGAATTGGATGCAATTTTGAAAATTATCGGTATAGAGCTGAAGGGACTCTACAAGCGAATGGATGACTTAGGTATCACGCTTGAAATCACAGAAGAGGCTCAGAAGTTCATCGCTGAGAAGGGTTACGACAAGCAGTTTGGTGCCCGTCCACTCAGACGCGCCATACAACAACATCTGGAAGATGGCATCAGTGAAATGCTTGTGGAGGATGAGGCGAAGGAAGGCGACACCATCTTGGCAGAACTGAAAGATGACAAGATTGTGATAGTGAAAAAGAACAAATGACAACTCACGACAAAATGTCAGTCACGAATGCGACTGGCATTTTTTTTGCTTTCACATCTCAATCGGAAACTTAAAATACCATTCGTGAAATTTTAGAAGAATAATAACTCAACTCTCGGAAGTGACGAAGTAATCGAAGTTAAAGGGGTTAACGACGATACCTGACAGCGAGAAAACCATCAGCATGACAAACGTCGATCACTTCGAGCGAAGCGCTCACTTCTATAACTTCAATAACTACAAGAAAGTGAAGCTTCCGAAACATAAAAATAATAATATTATGGCTCAACAAGGCAACATCGGGGTTACGACCGAGAACATCTTCCCCGTCATCAAAAAGTTTCTCTATAGTGACCATGACATCTTTATCCGTGAGATTGTGAGCAATGCTGTCGATGCCACGCAGAAGTTAAAGACTCTTGCCAGCAAGGGCGAGTTGAAGGAAGAGGCTGGCGACCTGACCGTACACGTTAGCATCGACAAGGATAAAGGCACACTGACCGTGAGCGACCGTGGTATCGGCATGACCGAGGAAGAGATTGACAAATACATCAATCAGATTGCATTCTCGGGAGCTAACGACTTCCTTGATAAATACAAGGAGGACGCAAACGCCATTATTGGTCACTTTGGTTTGGGATTCTACTCTTCTTTCATGGTGAGCAAGAAGGTGGAAATCATCACGAAGAGCTGGCAGGAAGGCTCTAAGGCTGTGAAGTGGAGTTGTGACGGCAGTCCTTCATTCACCATCGAAGATGCAGAGAAGACTGACCGTGGTACGGACATCGTGATGTACATTGACGATGACTGCAAGGACTTCTTGGAAAAGTACAAGATTAGCGAGCTACTGAACAAGTATTGCAAGTTCCTCCCTGTGCCTGTGGCATTCGGCAAGAAGACCAAATGGGACGACAAGGAGAAGAAGAGCGTGGAGACCGATGAAGATGATGTCATCAACGACACTACCCCACTCTGGACTCGCAAACCATCGGAGCTGAAAGATGAGGACTACAAGGAGTTCTACAAGAAACTCTACCCCATGAGCGATGAACCACTGTTCTGGATTCACTTGAACGTAGATTATCCTTTTAACCTCACGGGTATCCTTTATTTCCCGAAAGTGAAGAGTAATCTGGATATTCAGAAGAACAAGATTAACCTCTACTGCAACCAGGTGTTTGTGACCGACAACGTGGAAGGCATCGTGCCCGACTTCATGACCCTGCTGCATGGTGTGATTGATTCTCCAGACATTCCGTTGAACGTAAGCCGTAGCTATTTGCAGAGCGACTCGAATGTGAAGAAGATTTCCACTTACATCTCCAAGAAGGTGAGCGACCGCCTCGCTTCCATCTTCAAGAACGATAGAAAGCAGTTTGAGGAGAAGTGGGATGACATCAAAATTTTCATCAACTACGGAATGCTCAGCGAGAGCGACTTCTACGACAAGGCCAAGACCTTCGCTCTGCTGAAAGACACCGAAGGTAAGTTCTACACTTTCGAGGAATATCAGACACTCATCAAAGGTGAGCAAACAGATAAAGATGGGAACCTGATTTATCTGTATGCCAATAATAAGGATGATCAGTATAGCTACATCGATGCAGCCAATGCCAAAGGCTATAACGTGCTGCTGATGGATGGACAGCTAGACCCAGCCATGTGCAACCTCTTTGAGGAGAAGCTTTCCTCCGATGGGAAAAACGGGAAAGGGGGCTGCCGCTTCACCCGTGTCGATTCCGATGTCGTAGACAAACTCATCGTGAAGAGCGACGAGAAGAAAGAAGAACTTCCTGAGGACGACAAGAAGGCACTCACCGAGACCTTCAAGAACGCTCTGCCAAAACTCGACAAAATCGAGTTCAACATAGAGCCGCAAGCATTGGGCGAGACTGCCGCACCTGTCATCATGACTCAGAGCGAATATATGCGCCGCATGAAAGACATGTCACGTTTGCAGCCAGGTATGGCATTCTATGGCGAGATGCCAACTATGCTCAACCTCGTGCTCAACACTGACCACCCGCTCATCAAGTCAAGTATCAAGGACGCAAAGACAGAAGTGGTGAGTCAATTGATTGACTTAGCACTGTTGCAGAATGGTCTGCTTCGTGGAGAGGCATTGAACAAGTTTGTGAAAAGAAGCATTGAACTGATTTGAATAATTCGTGCACAGAAATGTACAGGTATAAAGAAAGAGGGCATTCAACGAACACGCTGAAAAGCCCTCTTTCTTTTTTTCGATAAATCCTTTCTGAACTTACTTCTTCTTCTCTTCCTTTTGGGGAGCTGCCTTGCTGTAACGTTTGTTAAGCGCCTTGACAACTTCGTCAGTCACGTCATAGGCTTCATTTGCATAAAGCACGTTGTCAATGCCAGAAGACTTGCAAAGGATAAAATCATACCCCTTTTCTTTGGCATAAGATTTTGTGAAGTTTTGAATTGTATCAGTCAGAGCTTGGAACTCTTTCTGATACTCCTCCTGAAGAGAATTGCTCAAACGTGCCTGAAGGTCTTGCAAATCCTGCTGCAACTTAGCAAGCCGTGCCTGTTCTGCTTCAAATTGTTGCTGAGTGAACTGATTGCTCTGGTATTTACGGTTGAATTCTTGCATTTGTGCAGTGAAGTTCTTACCTTTCGTGTTGATAGTGGCTTCGGCATTGGCACGTTTCTTTGTGAATTCCTCCTCAAGATCCTTACATTTCTGATATTGCGATGTAAGCGTATCAATCTGCACATAGGCAATCTTGTAGCCTGCTGCTTTTGCAGAAGCTGCCTTTACAGGAGCACTTTCAGCAGAATTTTCATTGTTGGTGTTGTTACATGATGTGAAGGTTGCAGAAATAGCTCCCATCATCAGTCCACAGAGGACAAGTGTAGTGATTTTTTTCATATTGATAATTTACGATAATTACTTCTTGACAGCTCACTCTTTCACGGCATATGGTGACTTGTGACGCATGGCGAAATCCTGACTCTGCACACAGGTTATGCCCCTGTCACGCATCGCTTTTGATTGACCGACATGTGTCTTAACAAAGCGACCATTCTTCTTGAATATGAGTCTCACACTCAAGAAAAGCATGGCGATGCCAATAAGAATGACACAAATGATGAATAAAGTGATGAATGTTTTCAACATTATTTGTACCTTTGTACTTGAAAAGTGATACAAAGATAGGTGTTATAACGTTTGCCAAGGTACGCATGGCTCGTTTTTTAACCTTATTTATGATAAAACCACGTGTTTGACAAATAATCTTATTCTTTCATGGATAAAAAAGAACACAACATCTACCCCAAAGGGCATTTCCCCGTACACATCATCGTGGAAGGGAAAAACACAATGGCAGACGCTCTATGCCTGCTTGAACAATTCATTGAGCAATCCAGAGAAAAACATCCGTCTGCAGTAGTGAAACAACCAACAGGCAATTCCACCCATGCAGAGGCTTTCATCACTGTTCCTTTTCCTGACAGAGAGAACATTCGCATAGAGTTCAACATCTTTGCCAGTGACATGGAAGACGAACATGGAACAGGACTCTATTTTTATATGGAAAGTGCTTTCTGAGGGAGAAATGGGAAAAGTGGAATGAAAAGTGAAAAAAACTCATGACTCCTAACTCCTAACTCCTAACTTTTTTATACCTTTGCATCAAATTTAACCTATCAACATTCTAAACAGTTAGAAAAAAACATGAGTGAAGTAAGACCTTTCAAGGTGTTTTCTGGTACAAAAACGAGGTATCTGGCAGAACGTATCTGCCAAAGTCTGGACTGTCCGCTTGGCAACATGGTTATTTCACACTTTGCCGACGGTGAGTTTGCTGTGTCTTTCGAAGAGTCCATTCGAGGACATGATGTGTTCCTTGTTCAATCGACTTTCCCCAACAGCGACAACTTGATGGAATTGTTGCTGATGATTGACGCAGCAAAACGTGCCAGTGCCCGTAGCATCGTGGCTGTCATCCCTTATTTTGGATGGGCTCGCCAAGACCGCAAGGATAAACCACGTGTAAGCATCGGTGCAAAGCTTGTGGCAGATTTGCTAAGCGTGGCAGGCATTGACCGCCTTATCACAATGGACTTACATGCTGACCAGATTCAGGGCTTCTTTAATGTACCTGTTGACCATTTGTATGGCTCACTCGTGGAAATTCCCTATGTTGAGGCTCTTCATCTTCCAGACCTTGTCATAGCAACACCTGATGTGGGTGGTGCGAAACGTGCACGCTTGTTTGCGAAGAAACTCGGCGCCCCACTCGTGCTTTGTAACAAAACTCGCATACAGGCAAATGTGGTTGATTCCATCCAGATTATTGGCGATGTCAAAGGTAAAGATGTTGTCATTGTGGATGACATGGTAGATACTGCTGGCACTATTACACGTGCTGCTGATGAGATGATGAAGGCGGGAGCAAAAAGTGTACGTGCGGTGGCAAGCCACTGTGTGATGAGTGACCCTGCTAGTGATCGTGTGCAGAATTCCGCATTGGAAGAAATGGTGTTTACAGATTCCATTCCATATGCACAGAAATGTCCAAAGGTGGTACAACTCTCTATTGCTGAGATGTTTGCACGTGCAATTCGCGCCGTATCAGAGCAGAAGAGTGTCAGTGAAGAATTCAATTTCTGATGAAATTTGCCATCCTTGCAGCAGGAGAAGGGGCGCGACTGTCACAAGAGGGTGTGGAAACACCTAAGCCTTTGGTGAAAGTGAATGGTGAGGCAATGATAGACCGCCTTATCCGCATCTTCAACAATTGCGAAGCAGAAAGTATCTATATCATCACCAATAATCTCACGCCACTCACGCAACAGCATCTCCGGCACTTGCAAGAGGTGGATTCCAAAATACATCTCATTGTCAAAACGACTCCATCTTCTATGCACAGTTTCTACGAACTTAGGCAGGTGATGGATGATGGAAAGTTCTGCCTCACAACTGTGGACACCATTTTCAAGGAAGCAGAGTTCCGGCAATATATTAAGGCTTGGCAAGCGTCTAATGAGGATGGAATGATGGCAGTGACTGATTACATTGATGACGAAAAACCGCTTTACATTGCCACCACGCAGGATTTGACTATCACGGGATTTCATGATGAGGTTCCTCAACATTATATCTCTGGAGGTATCTACGGATTGAATGAAAAGAGTTTTCCTGTTATTGACAAATGCATAAAAGAGGGACAATCACGCATGAGAAACTTTCAACGACAATTAGTGAAAGATGGACTTCAATTGAAAGCCTACCCTTTCAGCAAAATTCTCGATGTGGATCATGTATCTGATATAGAGAAGGCAGAAGCATTCCTATCCGACTAAGAGTATTCACACTAAATAAAACAACCCTTATGAACAACAACTACTTATTAACCACAATTCTATTCACTCTGTTTGCCATGCCTCTCTGTGCAGGTAACAGTGCTGTTCAGGATGCACCTAATAACCCTGATGAAATGGTTGCATACCTGTTTACTTATTTTAATAGTAATGACCCAAAAGATGAACAAATCTGCTATGCCATCAGTGATGACGGATATAACTTTACCCCTCTTAACAATGGTGACCCAGTCATTTCATCCGACACCATAGCCTTCACTCAATGTGTGCGTGACCCTCACATCCTGCGCGGAGAAGATGGTAAGACATTCTACATGGTTGCAACAGACATGAAGTCCAGCTTAGGATGGTCAAGCAACCGCGGTATGGTGTTGTTGAAATCCAATGACCTCATACACTGGCAGCACTCTGTCATCAATTTCCCCACACGTTACACAAAAACATGGAAGAATGTCATCCGTGTTTGGGCTCCAGAAACCATTTACGACCACAAAGTTGGGAAGTACATGGTGTTCTATTCTTTGCGCACAAGTGATCCGGGCTCATTTGACAAGATTTATTATCAGTATGCCAATGAGGATTTCACAGACCTGGAAGGTGAGCCTAAATGGCTTTTCGATGCAGGTAACGCCACTATCGACGGTGATATTGTTTACAATGAAGCAGATCAGCTCTATCACCTTTTTTACAAGCAGGAATCAGGACGTGGTATCTATCAGGCAGTTGCTAAGAACCTGACTGACAAATGGCAAATGCTTGATGGACATGTGGAACAGACGAAAGAAGCAGTGGAAGGTGTCGGAGTATGTAAGACTATCGATGGAAAATCATGGATCATCATGTATGATTGTTATGGAAATGGCCACTATCAGTTTTGCAAATCCGAAGACCTAAAAACATTCAAGTTTGTTCAGAACACGGAGACAAAGGGCAAGTTCACTCCTCGTCACGGCACAATTATCCCTATAACATATGCCGAGAAAGAGCGCCTTTTGAAAGAGTTTCCCAACTACAACCAGCCCATTTTGACAGGCTTTCATGCAGACCCGGAGGTACTTTATTCCAACAAAACCAAGAAGTACTATATATATAGTACCACAGACGGCACTCCTGGTTGGGGAGGTCATGATTTTAGCGTTTTCTCTTCTGAAGACTTGGTTAATTGGAAAGATGAAGGCAAAATGTTAGATGTAAAAGGTGACCAAGTGAAATGGGCAACAGGCAATGCTTGGGCTCCATGTATTATTGAGCGTAAGGAAAAGAACGGCTACAAGTATTACTTCTATTTTTCAGCGCACAATCCACAGAGTAACCGCAAGGAAATCGGCGTGGCAGTCAGCGACAATCCCACAGGTCCCTTCGTTGCCACAGATGCTCCTATTGTTACAGATGCAGACCGTCCCAATAGTGTACGTGGCGGACAAGCCATTGACGTAGATGTGTTCCAAGATCCCAAGTCTGGCAAGTATTATTTATATTGGGGTAACGGATTCATGGCTGGCGCGGAGCTCAACAATGACCTGCTCTCCATCAAAAAGGAAACAACCAAGAATCTTACTCCCCAAGGAGGCTCTCTCCAGACATGGGCATATCGTGAAGCGCCCTATGTGTTTTACCGTAAAGGAATCTATTATTTCCTCTGGTCAGTAGATGACACTGGTTCACCCAACTACCACGTCTGCTACGGCACTAGCACTTCTCCATTGGGTGAAATCAAAATTGACGAACAGAATTACCGTGTTATTGAGCAAGTGCCCGAAGATCAGATTTACGGCACAGCCCATAATTCCATCCTCCAAATTCCCGGTAAAGATGAATGGTACATCGTCTATCACCGCATCAACAGGAACTACATTAATCATGAGCCAGGCATTCACCGAGAGACCTGTATCGACAAGATGACCTTTGACAAACAGGGCAAAATTGTACCGGTGAAACCATCACTCAATTTCAGCAGATAAATATGTTTTTTCCTGCGGAATGGCATCAGCAAGCATTTGTGCAACTTACGTGGCCTCACAAGGACACGGATTGGGCATCCGTGTTAGCTGATGCCATTTCGTGCTTTTGCGACATTGCTCGTGAAGTGACCAAACGGGAACCGCTCTTAATTGTGGCCAAAGAGCCTAATGAAGCAAAAGAGGCATTGACACGACGAGGCTTTTCTCTTGATAATGTCACTTTCGTCCAATGCTCTACCAATGACACATGGGCACGCGACCATGCTTTTATCACTTGCATTGATACAAAGCAACAGAAAGTATTCCTTCAAGATTTCCAATTCAATGGCTGGGGATTGAAATTTGCAGCTAATGAAGACAACCAAATCAATCGACGGATTCTTTCCAAAATCACTTCTCTTTACAGAGATGCTTCCATAGAA
>JAEEGL012700103.1_pt1 | contig 10547 bp, 5 predicted proteins | sample 9134231 | NCBI WGS metagenome assembly JAEEGL01 (sample SAMN16246548, study PRJNA631951) | gut metagenome | biome: gut microbiome; feature: rumen; material: fiber-attached | host: Bos | place: Iran: Karaj | collected 2018-10
AAATATATGAACGCGGTTTCGATTACTCAGGCGGAACGGATGTTCTCCTGAATGGAAGGATTACCATCTGGGAGAACGTTCTGGAAGTTGCTTTTGCGAACCTGGAAAACGCCCTGATGGGGGTTTCTGTCTATAACACGATGGTGCCGTTGTATGAGCTTCGTGCTGAGCGCGGCCTCTATTACGTTTATCACTGCCATAACACTTTCCTGCAGCATCTGCTGGAAAACGGTATACCTGCCCTTTTGCTGTACTGCTGCTTTGTTTTCACAGTTATTTATCACGCTGTCCGGGTCATGATCAACCGCTCACTCCCGTTCTGGCAACGCATCATCCCCGTTACGTCGCTGATCTGCCTGCTGGAAGGATTGGGCGACAACACATGCCACGTGAACTTTGGTTATCCCCAGATGACGCTCCTTTATCTCTTCGCTGGCTTTACCGTTGCCCTGAGCAGAGAAACGATGACAAAAAGCTGACTGCCCGGAGAAGTATCTTCAAACAAGGAGATAAGCAATGAAAGCACTCATCCTGAATTCCGGCCTCGGCTCCCGTATGGGAGCTCTCACCTCAGAGCATCCCAAATGCATGACAGAGATCTCAGCGCACGAGACCATCCTTTCCCGCCAGCTGAACCTGCTCGCAGAAGCAGGGATTGAGGATATCGTGATCACTACGGGCTATTACGACGGAGTGCTTGCGGACTACTGCCGTTCACTCGGCCTTCCGCTGCGTTTCACGTTCGTAAAGAATCCGGACTATGAACGGACGAACTACATCTATTCCATCTACTGCGCCCGGGATTATCTGGATGATGATATTCTCCTCATGCATGGCGATCTTGTTTTCGAAGCAGAAGTGCTGGAGAAGGTTATCGCATCCGGCGTTTCGTGCATGACTGTCTCATCTACCCTGCCCCTCCCGGAGAAGGATTTTAAGGCAGTCGTAAAAGACGGGCAGATTCTCAGAGTTGGTATTGAATTCTTTGAGGAAGCGATGTCCGCGCAAGCGCTGTATAAGATGTACCGGGACGACTGGAAGGTATGGCTCGGAAAAATTACTGAATTCTGTGAATCAGGCAGACGGAACGTGTATGCCGAGAACGCGCTGAACGAGCTGGACGGCGCGGCGAACATTCACGCGCTGGATGTCCGCAATCTTCTCTGCGCCGAGATCGACAATCCGGAAGACCTGGCTTTTGTCGCCGCGAAGCTGAAGGAAATCGGAAACCGCACCGTCTATATGTGCTTCTCCAGCGACATTATCCACGGCGGCCACATCGCGATCATCCGGAAAGCGCAGAAACTGGGCCGGCTGATGATCGGCGTCCTTTCGGATGAGGCGGTCGCCTCATATAAGCGGCTCCCGCTGGTTCCCGCGGCGGAACGGAAACGCCTCTTTGAGAATATTGCCGGCGTCTGCCGGGTGGTGGACCAGGAGACGCTGTCGTATAAAACCAATCTTGAAAAGTATAAGCCGGATATCGTCGTTCACGGCGATGACTGGTGCACCGGTTTCCAGAAACCTATCCGGGACGAAGTTGTTTCCATTCTTGCCTCCTACGGCGGAAAACTCGTCGAGTATCCGTACAGCGCAGACGACAAGTATAAGGATATCGAAGCCAGAACGCGCGCTGATCTCGCTATGCCGGATATCCGCCGGGGCCGCCTGCGGAAGGTTCTGGAAATCAAAGGACTCGTTACGGCAATGGAAGCGCACGACGGCCTGACAGGCCTGATTGTGGAGAACACCGTCGTCCACCAGAACGGCGGCGCTCACCAGTTTGACGCGATGTGGATCAGTTCCCTATGTGATTCGACCGCGAAGGGCAAGCCGGATATTGAGCTGGTCGATATGACAAGCCGTTTCCGTACGATTGAGGATATTACGGAAGTGACAACGAAACCCATCATTTTTGACGGGGATACCGGAGGAAGAATCGAGCACTTCGTATATACGGTACGGAGCCTTGAACGCCTCGGCGTATCCATGGTCATCATTGAGGATAAGACCGGTCTGAAAAAGAATTCCCTGTTCGGCACGGAAGTTGTTCAGACGCAGGACAGTATTGAGAACTTTTGCGCAAAGATCCGTGCCGGAAAAAAGGCGCAGCGCACCCGGGAGTTCATGATCTGTGCGAGGATCGAAAGCCTGATCCTCGAGCGTGGGATGGAAGACGCGCTGGAACGCGCTTTCGCTTTTGCTGAAGCCGGTGCAGACGCCATTATGATCCACAGCCGGAAGAAAGATCCCTCCGAGATCCGGGAATTTATCGAAAGATTCCGGTCGAAGGATGCCGTGACTCCAATCGTACTCGTTCCGACGTCGTTTAATTCCGTGACGGAGGAAGAATGGAAAGAACGCGGCGCAAATATCATCATCTATGCCAACCAACTCATGCGGGCTGAAGTACCGGCGATGCAGAAAGCCGCGGAAATGATCCTGCAGCATCACCGTGCCGAAGAATGCGATGCGATACTGATGCCGTTCAAGGATATCATCCGGTTGATTCCAGCGGAAGGTTAACTGTATACGTATGAAACAAGAATTGATCACGCCGCGTGAAAACTACAAAGAGCTCGGCACCTGGATCCGGAATGCAGGATGCGGGAGGATTCTCCTTGTCTGTGACGATTCCTTCCCGTATCAGAAAAAACTCAGCGCCCGTCTGGAAGAAATTGAAAAAGCAGGGATCGGAATCGTCCGCTTCCGGGATTTCCAGCCGAACCCCCTCTATGAAAACGTCCGGGACGGTGTAAAGCTGTTCCGGACAGAAAAATGCGGTGCTGTCATCGCAGTCGGCGGAGGCTCCGCCATGGATGTCGCCAAGTGTATCAAGCTGTATGCAGGCCTTCCCGGGGACGGCTCGGATGGAAGCTGGCTCCGTGCTGAAAGCCCGGAAAGCAAAATCCCGTTCCTTGCTGTGCCCACCACGGCGGGGACAGGGTCGGAAGCCACCCGCTACGCGGTGATCTACTACGACGGGAAAAAGCAGAGTGTGACCGCCGATTGCCTGGTTCCCGGCACCGTATTGATGGATCCGGACTGCCTCCTTACGCTTCCCATTTATCAGAAAAAGGCGACCATGATGGACGCCCTCTCTCATGCCATCGAGAGCTTCTGGTCGGTAAACAGTACAGAGGAAAGCCGTGAATACAGCAAGACTGCCATCCGCAGTGTGACGGAGCATATGTCCGGGTATCTGAACAATACTGAAGAAGACCGCGCCGGAATGCTCCGCGCCGCTCATCTGGCCGGCAAAGCCATCAACATCGCGCAGACAACAGCCGGCCACGCCATGTGCTACAAGATTACGAGCCTTTTCCACTGCGCACACGGCCATGCCGCCATTCTTTGCGACAGGATCCTGTTCCCCTGGATGATCCGCCATACGGATCGATGTGTTGATCCGAGGGGCCGGGAATACCTGGCGAAAACGCTGGATGAAATCGGCCGGGCTATGGGATGTACAGATGCAGAGGCCGGTGCGGAAAAACTGCTCCGGATTTTTACGGAACTGGAGCTGGAGATTCCCGCAGCTTCCGATGCCCAGTTTGCCGAACTGAGGACAAGCGTCAATCCCGTTCGCCTGAAGAACCATCCGGTGAACCTGGACGCTGAAACAATTGACTTGCTCTACCATCAAATACTGAACGGGGCGAAATAACCATGAAAGTACAGAAATTTGCAGAAATCATCGGATCCGATTTTTTTACAGGCGTACCGGACAGCCAGCTGAAAGCGTTGTGTGATTACCTGATGGACCGGTACGGTATTGATCCGCGCCATCATGTGATCGCTGCAAATGAAGGCAACTGCGCGGCTTTGGCAGCGGGATACCACCTGGCGACAGGAAAAGTGCCGGTCGTTTATATGCAGAACAGCGGTGAAGGCAATATGATCAATCCGGCTGCTTCCCTGCTTAACAGCAAAGTCTATGCCATTCCCGTTGTCTTCGTCATCGGCTGGCGGGGGGAACCCGGGGTCCATGATGAGCCGCAGCATATCTACCAGGGGGAAGTGACGCTGAAACTCCTGGAGGATATGGATATCGCAGCTTTTGTTATCGGGAAGGAAACAACGGAAGAAGAACTTGAAGCTAAAATGGTTGAATTCCGTTCCGTCCTGGCAGGCGGAAAGGACGTGGCTTTCGTCATCCGAAAAGGCGCTTTGACGGACGCCCCGAAGGTTGAGTACAGGAACGGAAACCGGATGCTCCGGGAAGAGATTATTCAGCACATCGTGCGCGCCAGCGGAGAAGATCCTGTTGTCAGCACAACGGGAAAAGCCAGCCGGGAGCTGTTTGAGATCCGCGATGCCAGCGGACAAGGCCATCAGTACGATTTTCTGACTGTCGGCTCCATGGGGCACAGCAGTTCCGTCGCACTGGGCATCGCATCCGCCAGGCCCGGGCAGCGGATCTGGTGCATCGACGGCGACGGCGCAGTACTTATGCACATGGGCTCCATGGCGGTCCTCGGCGCCGTCAAACCGGAAAACCTGATTCATATAGTCATCAATAACAGTGCACATGAAACCGTCGGCGGGATGCCCACAGCAGCCGGATGCATCGATCTGACAGGCGTGGCAAAAGCCTGCGGGTATCCTTACGCTGTCTGCGTAGAGAATTTTGAGGATCTGGATATGGCGCTTGAAACCGCAAAAAACAAAAAAGCACTTTGCTTCATCGAAGCAAAGTGCTCTATAGGCGCCAGGGCCGATCTCGGCAGGCCGACAACCTCCGCCATCGAGAACAAGCGGAACTTCATGGAATACCTGGCAGCCTTATAAGCAACTGCGGTTATTCAACCGTGAAGCCGTGTATCTGCGCAAATTCGCTCACTGTGTTATTCGTTTTGCCGTTCAGTATGAAACGGATCCCTGTACAGCCATCAAACGCACTGTCTGCAATATTCACCAGCGATTCCGGCGCGTACACTGTTTTGACTCCGCTGTTCCTGAACGCACCTGCTTTGATCGTCGTACATCCTTCCGGAATTCTGACAATCGCTGCGGGAATTCCTTCAAAAGCATACTCTCCAATCGTTATCGTCCCGTCCGGCAGGCTCAGTATTCCCCCTGTCACTTTCATGGAAACAAACCGGTCATCAAGGTTCAGTATAATCTCAACGGACAGCCTGCTGCCGCCGCTCAACGTCCATGTTTTTTGTTTCATGCCGGCAACATAGATATAATACTGTACCGGACGCATGCCATGGCCCCAGCCGTCTTCCGTCCAGTAATATCCCCAGTCATCCAGGGAAAATTCTATATCTGTCTCTCCCTGGTCCAGTTGCTCCTGGAAATATGCGATGACTGTTTCTCCGTCATAATAACCGTACTTTCCAAACTGTTCCCAAAGATTCATTTTGAGGTAGTAGTTCATCGTCATGGAATTACAGTTGATGCCGTATAACTCATCATATGTTGAATGATCCAGGTACATGACTTCATCGCTCAGGCAGAAGTAATTGTAATTTTCGCTGCCGCTGACAGCCTCCGTTGAACCGGACGGATCGTCCCATGTCACGTCAACCTGGTACCATTCGCTGCCAATCTGAAGCAGGTTCCATGCATGATTCTGCGCGTCACTTGTCACTCTTCTTACACCGATCCCGGCAGTGTAGCACAGCATCGAGAATGCTTTGGAATAGCTGTCGCAAACGCCTTTCCCGCGGAAAATCGCGTCCGCTCCGTAATACTCATAATTCCGGTCATAATAGAGATTGTGCATCAGCCAGTCATGCAGGTTCAGCGCCGTCTGCCATGTATCTGAAGCCCTGCATTGATTGACGATGGATTCCGCCTTTTGCTCCAGGGTCGGATAATTCGAATTGGCAGCAACTGTAAACCGGTATCTTGCGTAATCCTTTTGGGATAAATAGTTGCCATTCCTTTCGTACAAAAAAACAAACAACGTATAATTGCCAGGCGTATAGAAGGTAAAATCATCAAAAACCCTGCTTTCCGTCGCAGAGCCAAAGTAGATATATCCGTTCGGGTCTCTGTCTTCATCGGAAATAGCGTATTCCAGAACCAGATCAGACCCGTCGTCATTATTGACTGTCACTGTAAACTTTCCCGGAGCGGCAAGCGTAGGCGGTTTATTGCATACAACAGTAATATATGGTGACGCAAGATAAGTTCCCGGCCTTTTTTGATTCCTCCAGCTGATTGAATCCAGGACATGCTGTCTGCGGGGATTAGTCTGCCCGTCCGCCATGGCTGTACCGCAGAGAAGCAGCAGTACCGCGATAACCAGCAATGCAATGAATCCTGTCCTTTTTTTCATCCTGAGAGCTCCCTTTCTTCCCATAAGTTTTATTTGATTTCCCAATGAATTTTATCTCCCGGGGCTTACCGGCTGAGCAGGAAAGGTTTCCCGGAACTGAATCCATCCTCCGCTGAAGCAAAGCACCAGGCCAGTCCTTCGCACCGGTCAAAAGCCGCAGCGTTTACCTTTTCCGGATCCGCGCCTTCAACCACCTGCAATGCCGGATTGTCTGCAAAAGCATACGTGCCCACAGACTGAACCGAATCCGGAATCACAATCTTCGAAACATTTATTCCGCGGAAGGCTTCGTCCTCAATCATCCTGATCCCTTCCGGAATGCGCAGAACGGTTTCACCCGTTTCCTCAACGCGAACCGTCACCGGCACTCCGTAATCCCCCCGGACACCGTCCCTGACGGCGGCAAGCGTAAAGGTAGTCTCTTCCCCCGCTTCGTTCAGCGGAATCAGCACATCAAGCCCTTCGCAGGCAACTGTCTCCCCGGTTTCCCGGATCTTTACAGCGTCTGTTTCCTCCGCAAGCCGGATTACAAGCGTATAACCTGTGTATCCTCTTGCGGAACTGACCCTGCATACCGGCGCATCCGGTTTGACTCCGAGGGATATAAACAACAGGCCTGCTTCCTCTGCGGCACTTTCCGCGTCACTGTTTTCATATCCGTAAACCGTCAGAATTCCGCTTCCGTGAAACGCGTCCGCGGAAATCCCGATGACGGACGGGACCGTTACTTCTTCAGCCCTGGATTTTTCAAAGGTCCGGGCGGCGATGCCAGTTATCTCCACATCGCCGATCTCTTCCGGAACAGCGGGTCGTGTATCGCTGCCAAAATACTTTGTTACGGTACCTTCGCTGTCCACAGCCCATTCCTTTCCGCTGTACTGTACGGTAACCGCCCGCGGATCATCCATGCTGTATGCATACCCAATTTCCACCGCAGGAACAAAGCTGAGCATATAATCTCCCGGACATACTGTCCAGAGAAGCCCCGTCCCCGTTTCCTCCGATGAAAAATCCTGCTCATATTGAACAATTCCGCCGGATTCCGTCAGCCGGACGGTAAAACCGCTGATCCCCGCGTCTGCGGTGTTCCATGTCAGGGTACCTTCATCCCCCGCGAAAATCGTGGCCAGTGCGTCCAGTGTCTCCGCAGTGAATCCAATCCGTCCCAGATCAGCAAGGTATCCGGGTTCCAGCACAACTGCATCCGACCACAAACTGGTAAACAGCCCGCATTTTCCGGCGAACTGTACCCGGTATGTTCCGGCCATATGGTATTCCGGCCCAAACTGCCAGGATACGTTTTCGTCAGAAAGGGTAAATCCCTCCCTGAAAACCTTTCCGTCTTCTTCCTCCTGCCGGGGCGTATAAATAACTTTTACCAGGAAACTGTCATAAGCCGTATCAGGATTCTCCTGATAAGTAAAAGCAAGGCTTTCTCCCACCAGAAATGTTTCTGCTTCATCTCCCGGAATAAACACCGGCACCGGCGGTTTCGCCTCCAGATATCCCTCCTCCGGAATACTCAGTTCATCCGGTTCCCGGTTTCCGTTATCCCCGTCATACACATAATCTGCAGTGCCCTTCCCGGAAACAACACTGTATCCTGTACCTGTCTCTTCCTCCAGCGCTGTTCCGCCTGTCAGAAACAGGTATTCTTCTCCTGACACCTCATCCGTATAGCAGTTTGTGAGGTCTGCCAGGTAATTCTGCCCGTCGTCCATCCGGACAATATTCCACATATGCGAACCGCCGTTCATCAGCCCTGTCACCGAAATAACCGTCACCGCGCTGCCGGACAGATCGTTCAGATACTGGAATGCTTTCGCAAACCCTTCGCATACAACTTTTGTTTCCGGATCCCCGTCAAACACCCATACAAGCTGCCAGGGATTGCCGTAGGGTACACCGCCGGCTGCCGCCTCTTCATTGTAGCCGGTCAGCGCCTTGATCTCATCCCTGTATGCGATCAATCTTTCATAATCCTCCAGGTCTTCATACCGGTCGACGATCGCCTGCGCATTCCGGACAGCATTCGTCACCGACTGGCCCCATGACGGATCAGCATCACAGTACCTTTCGATTGTCTGTCCGTTCACCACAAACGTCCTCGGCCCCTTCGACGGATCCCTGTATTCCTCGGAAACGGCCATATTGAAGGTAACCGAACCGGAGATGACCAGTGTGTCCTCCACCCGATCGTCATCCAATTTAACTGACCCAAGTTCAATGCCTGGATAATTCAGGATATTCCCTATGGTTTTATCGTACCAGTACATTTCATACGGACAGTCCGCCAGCAGGCATCGCAGGATCGCCGTCTGGCTGAACCTGCCTGTCACGACAGCCCTAATCGCGTCAACAGCGGCTTTCCTGAAACCGGTCACGTCGTCAATGGTAACACGTATGGATTCGACATTCAGGTCCGCAGCTGTATAGGAAAGCTTCCCATACACTTCCTCCACCGGAAAAGAAAAGACTGCCGCACTGCTGCTGCCGGACGCGATACCGCCGACCCGGGAAACGAGCGCTTCGTACAGATACCGGTCCGCGCCTTCCAGCCGGTTCCCCGACGGCCTCGGCGCACGCAGCATGCCCGGCTTTTTCGGATACATCTTCCGGAGAATATACCCCTCAGCCAGATTTGAAACCGTTCCGGCATCCGGCCTCGCAGCTTCCAGGATCAGCGGGATCGCCATAACTATCCCTTCCGGATCTTCCGCGAAGGAGGAAGGCAGCGCAGCGCAGATAAAGGCCAGTATAACAACTGCCGCCAGTACTGCTTTTCCGGCTGTTCTGAACACCCTGAGCATGATGCCTCCTTCTATATGCCCGAACGAGAAGAGGGGGCGGGTTTCCCCGCCCCGGATGAAAACAATTCAGGCCCTGTTTGTCAGTTCATACTTGCCAGCTTCGTGCAATTCTTGAACGCCTGCTTTTTAATCACCGTAATGGTGTCCGGCAGGTCAATAGAGGTCAGATACGTGTTGCCCATGAACGCAGCTTCGCCGACTTCGGTTATCGTTGCTCCGCCGATAGTCTCAGGAATGACCAGAGTTGCCGCTGTTCCTGTATAAGCTTTGATGTAAGCAGTCGTGGCGCTGCTGCCGTCATGGTGAGCATATTCGACGTTCTCAACTTTTCCGGTCAAGCCGTCCCAGGCACCGCTATCCTGGAAATAATTCCACGCCATAGCACCCTTCGAGTCTGCTACATACAGCCATCCGGTTTTCATTTCGCTTCCAAGATAATACCATTTGCCGCCGGAAGAAAGCCATCCGGTCTGCATCACACCATTGCTGTCAGAATAATACCACTTACCGCCGGCCTGATACCAGCCGGTTTTCATTTCACTTGCAAGATAATACCATTTGCCGCCCAGCTGAATCCATCCGGTCTGCATGGCGCCGTTGCTGTTGAAATAATACCACTTACCGCTGACCTGATACCAGCCGGTTTTCATGTCGCTGTCCAGGTAGTACCATACGCCGCTGATCTGCTTCCAGCCGGTAACTCTAGTACCGTTTTCGTAGTAATACCATTTTCCGCTTTCCTGGACCCAGCCGTTCTTGGCCATTGCGGCATCTGTATTGTCTGTTTCAGAGTCAATAATGATATCGGTAACAACCTCATCCTCAGGCTCTTCTTCAGCAGGTTCCTCTTCTGCCGGTTCTTCAGCCGCAGGTTCTTCTTCAGCGGGTTCTTCTTCTGCCGGTTCCTCTTCTGCCGGTTCTTCTTCAGCAGGTTCCTCTTCTGCCGGTTCTTCTTCAGCAGGTTCCTCTTCTGCCGGTTCTTCTTCAGCAGGTTCCTCTTCTGCCGGTTCTTCAGCCGCAGGTTCTTCTTCTGCCGGTTCTTCTTCCACGAATTTTACCGGTTCCAGAATAAAACCATTCGCAGTCGCGCTGATTTCATGGTAGGCCGCTGCCCACCGGGCCGCTTCGTCCTCAGAAAGGATGCCAACCGCATTCGCTTTAACATATGCTGTCTTGATCCGGATTACAGATTCTGTTTCAACCGCATACTTGATTTCCGCGATATTTTCATCAGCTTCGATCAGGACAACCTTGGCCTCTGCCTGAAGCTTTCCGGCTTCGTTACTCAGCCATTTGTCGTCATAAAGCACAGTATTGGGACTGATCTTTGCCAACGCTGGCTCTGCCTGAACAGGTTCTTCCTCGACGGGTTCTTCCTCGACGGGTTCTTCCTCAATGGGTTCTTCCTCGACGGGTTCTTCCTCGACGGGTTCTTCCTCGACGGG